>ERZ869909.1301-NODE-1301-length-20631-cov-33.077941_pt1 | contig 20631 bp, 12 predicted proteins | sample MGYA00520892_ERZ869909 | MGnify/ENA primary metagenome ERZ869909 (study PRJEB32215, sample SAMEA104723947) | bioreactor metagenome | biome: bioreactor; feature: anaerobic bioreactor; material: water | place: China | collected 2015-03-12 ... | reverse complement strand
GTCCGCAAGGACGGCGCTTCGGTCGACATCGACGGCGACTACACCGAGACGCTCGCTCGTCTCTCCTCCAACCCCACGGGCCTCGGCGTGTTCGGTCTTTCGTTCTACGAGAACAACACCGACAAGCTGAAGGTCGCGACGCTCTCGGGCGTTTCCCCGTCGGTCGAGACGATCTCCTCGGGCCAGTACCCGGTTTCGCGTCCGCTTCAGTTCTACGTGAAGAAGGCGCACATCGGCACCATCCCGGGCCTCAGGGAGTACGTTGAGTACTTCGTGTCCGATAGCATGATCGGCCCGGAGGGTCCCCTTGCCGAGTACGGCCTTGTCCCGGCTCCGGATGCCGAGCGCAAAGCTCTTCAGGAAGCTATCGCTGCTGGCAAGACGCTCACGAACTAACATGGCCGGCTTGCAGGTCATCCTGTAGCGACACGATCGGTCCGGGCCTCCCGCAAGGGAAGCCCGGACCATTGTTCCGGCTCCCGACTCCGGCCGGATTGCACGTGCGGGCGCGCCCCACACACCGCCTGAACGCAAAAGTTTGCTTACGACGACGCCGGCTCCGTTCGAGAACCGCCGCGACCGAAGGAACATCTGATGTCAACGTCTGCGATCGTGCTGGGCCTGCTGATTGCGGGTCTTGTCGCCTACGCCCTGGGAGCGTGGCGCGCCCGGAACTTGATAAAAAGCACAGGAGCCAAGCTCCATTCGAGGCCCGGCTACTATGGTGGCTATCTGGCGGTATGGACGGCGCTGCCTGCGCTGATCCTGACCCTGATCTGGGCCGGGGCTGAGCACACCGCGATACGCGCCTTGGTGAAGGACAAGCTCCCCGAGAATGTGCAGGCCCTCTCGGCCGCCGAGCAGACCCTGGTCCTTGGCCGCGTCAACGCCATCGCGCGCGGCATCCCGCGTCTCAGCGAGCAGGACATGGAAGTCATCAAGCGGGCCCGCCTCGGCTTCACGACCATGGACGAGGCCCAGCGCGTGTTGCAGACGCGCGGCGTCGTCATGGGCTCCGCTCCCGCGCCTTACATGATCACCGCCGCCTACGATCAGGCGACCTACCAGACATCGAGCCGCTGGCTCTCGACTGGCCTTGCCCTGGCGCTGGCCATTGGCGGTTTCGCCTACGCATTCTCGCGCATGGGCCCCAAGCTCAGGGCGCGCAACGCCGTGGAATCGGTGGTCGTGGGCGGTCTCATCTCGGCATCGACCATCGCCGTGCTCACCACCGTCGGCATCGTCTTCTCGATGCTGTTCGAGACCATCCACTTCTTCCAGTACGTCTCCCCCGCCGACTTCTTCTTCGGCACCGTCTGGGATCCGCGCTTCTCCGCGCCGGGGCGCACCGGCGAAGGCCAGTTCGGCCTCATCCCGCTGTTCTGGGGCACGCTCTATATCTCGACGGTGGCCATGTTCGTCGCCGTGCCCGTCGGCCTGCTCGCAGCCATCTACATGTCCGAGTATGCCGGCCCCCGCGTGCGCACGCTGGCCAAGCCGATGCTCGAGATCCTCGCCGGCATCCCGACCATCGTCTACGGCCTGTTCGCGCTCATCACGTTCGGCCCGTTCCTGCGCGATGCGGGCGCCGGTCTCGGCCTCAACATCTCGGCATCGAGCGTACTCACCGCCGGCATCGTCATGGGCGTGATGATTATTCCGTTTGTGTCATCGCTCTCGGACGACATCATCAACGCGGTCCCGCAGTCGCTGCGTGACGGTTCGTTCGGCCTCGGCGCAACCCACTCCGAGACCATCAAGCGCGTCGTGCTTCCCGCAGCCCTCCCGGGCATCGTCGGCGCGGTGCTGCTCGCGGTCTCGCGTGCCATCGGCGAAACGATGATCGTCGTGCTCGCGGCGGGTATCGCGGCAACCTTGACCATCAACCCCTTCGAGCCCGTCACCACCATCACGGTGAAGATCGTGAGCCAGCTCACGGGCGACCTCGAATTCAACTCGCCGCAGACGCTGGTTGCGTTCGCACTCGGCCTCACGCTGTTCACGATTACGCTGGGCCTCAACATTTACGCGCTCTATGTTGTGCGCAAGTACCGGGAGCAATACGAATAATGGCCATTACCGCACCACTTCCGGGCAAACCGGACCGCACGAGCATCATCCGGAAAGGCATTGGCCGTCGCTATGCTGCGGAGCGCCGCTTCCGCTTCTTCGGCATCGCCGCGATCGTGTTCGCTCTTGCGTTTCTGCTGTTCCTCTTCGGCAGCATCCTCTCGAACGGCTACACGGCGTTCGTCCAGACGTCGTTCAACCTCAACGTCAACCTGGCTCAAGATGCGATCGACCCGACGGGCACGCAGCGGGCGGAGGACATCCGCAAGGCCGATTACGGGCTGCTCGCTCGCCGCGCGCTCGCCGCACAGCTCGGCGTCAACACGTCCGACCGGGCTGCGATGCGCGAGATCGGCGCCCTGCTCTCGCGCGACGTCGACCTTGAAATCCGCCGCCGCGTGACGTCCGACCCGAGCCTCATCGGCCAGACGGTTCCGATCTGGGTGCTCGCCCACGGCCGCATCGACTCGCTGATGAAGGGCCAGGTCGACCGCAATCTCACGGCAAGCCAGCGCCGCGTATCGGACCAGCAGCTCGCCTGGCTCGACAAGGCCGAGGCGGAAGGCTTCCTCGCGAAGCGCTTCAATACCCAGCTGTTCACCAACGGCGCATCGAGCAGCCCCGAGACGGCCGGCATCGGCGTCGCGATCATCGGTTCGCTCTTTATGATGATGACGGTGGTCGTCCTCTCGGTGCCGCTCGGTGTTGCGGCAGCCATCTATCTCGAGGAGTTCGCGCCGAAGAACATCTACACCGACATCATCGAGGTCAACATCAACAACCTCGCGGCCGTGCCCTCCATCGTGTTCGGTCTCCTGGGTCTGGCGATCTTCATCAACATGGCGGGCCTGCCCCGCTCGGCGTCTCTCGTCGGCGGCCTCGTGCTGACCCTCATGACTCTGCCCACGATCATCATCGCGACCCGCGCGGCTCTGAAGGCGGTTCCGCCCTCGATCCGCGAAGGGGCCTACGGTGTCGGCGCGTCCAAGGTGCAGACCATCACCCACCATGTCCTGCCTCTCGCGGTGCCTGGCATCCTGACGGGCACCATCGTCGGCCTCGCCCAGGCGCTCGGCGAGACCGCGCCGCTTCTCATGATCGGCATGGTGGCCTTCGTCGTCGAGTACCCGACGACGCCCCTCGATCCGTCGACCGCGTTGCCGGTGCAGATCTACATGTGGGCCACGTCCGCCGAGCGTGGCTTCGTCGAGCGCACCTCCGGCGCCGCGCTGATCCTCGTCTTTGTGTTGATCTGCATGAACCTACTTGCCGTCATCCTGCGTCGCCGCTTCGAGCGTCGCTGGTAGGGCCCCCAATTAAGGAGTAATCAAATGCTCATGGAATCGACGAGCGCCACCGTCCAGTCCTCCGCTGCCGCCACCGGACCCAAGATCGTCGCCCGCGACGTGAACGTCTTCTATGGCGACAAGCAGGCACTGCAGAACATCAATGTCGACATCCCCGACCGCGGCGTCATGGCCTTCATCGGCCCGTCGGGTTGCGGCAAGTCGACGTTCCTGCGCTGCATCAACCGCATGAACGACACCATCCCGGCCTGCCGCGTCACCGGCAGGATCGCGATCGAAAACGAGGACATCTACGACCCATCGCTCGATCCGGTCCTGCTGCGCGCCCGCGTCGGCATGGTGTTCCAGAAGCCCAACCCGTTCCCGAAGTCGATCTACGAGAACGTGGCCTACGGGCCCCGCATCCACGGTCTCTCCAACAACAAGGCTGAGCTCGACGAGATCGTGGCCAAGAGCCTCGAGCGCGCCGGTCTCTGGAAAGAGGTCCGCGACCGCCTCAACGATCCCGGCACCGGCCTTTCGGGCGGCCAGCAGCAGCGCCTCTGCATCGCACGCGCCGTGGCCGTCGACCCCGAGGTGATCCTGATGGACGAGCCGTGCTCCGCGCTCGATCCCATCGCCACCGCCAAGGTGGAAGAGCTGATCGACGAGCTGAAGCGCAACTACTGCATCGTCATCGTCACGCACTCGATGCAGCAGGCCGCCCGCGTTTCGCAGCGGACCGCGTTTTTCCACCTCGGCGTCCTTGTGGAAGAAGGTGAGACCAACGAGATCTTCACCAATCCGCAGGATCAGCGCACGCAGGACTACATCACCGGACGCTTCGGCTAACGCATCGCCCCGCAGGGGAGAGCACACCCGATGGCAACGGACGGAAAATCACTTCTGGCAAACCTTCTGGCGTGGCGCACACCACAGCCGAAGCAGCCCCAGCTGGACAAGACCCGTGCGGCCGAAAGGCCCAAAGGAGATCCCATGAACGAGCATATCGTGACATCGTACGAGGAAGAGCTTGCCCTCCTCGACAAGAAGATCGCCCAGATGGGCGGCCTCGCCGAGCACATCCTCGGCCAGGCGTTCGACGCGCTCGAGCGCCGCGACCCCAAGCTCGCCGAGCAGGTCGTGAAGTCCGACCGCCACATCGACGACCTCGAGCGCGACATCGAGGAGCAGGTGATCTCCATGATCGCCCGCAGGCAGCCGCTCGCCGACGACCTTCGCCACGTGATGGCCGCACTGCGCATCACCGGCGATCTGGAGCGCATCGGCGACCTCGCGAAGAACATCGCCAAGCGCGCCCTCGCGGTTGCCGATGAATCGCACCCCAAGCCCCTCATGACGGGCCTGCGTCACATGGTGGAGCTCGCGCTCTCCCAGCTCAAGGAAGTGCTCGATGCGTACGCCGCCCGCGACGCGGAGCGTGCACTCTCCGTATGGCGCTCGGACGAGAGCATCGACTCCATGTACAATTCCCTGTTCCGGGAGCTGCTCACGTACATGATGGAAGACCCGCGTTCGATCGGCCTCTCCACGCATCTCTTGTTCGGCGCCAAGAACATCGAGCGCGTGGGCGATCACACGACGAACATCGCCGAGACGATTCACTTCTTCGTCCGCGGCACCATGATCTCCGACGATCGTCCGAAGGGCGACGACACCAGCTCGACGCTGTTTCCCGCGAGCTGATCCCTGACACAACACGAGTTTTGCAATGACGGCAAAAATCCTGCTGATCGAGGACGAGGCGCCACTCGCCGAAATGCTCCGCTACAATCTTGAAGCGGAGGGCTTTCGCGTCGCACACGCGGAAACAGGCGAGGAAGCCGAAATCCTCGTGGCGGAAGAGAAGCCGGATCTTCTGGTTCTCGATTGGATGCTGCCCGGCACGTCGGGCATCGAGATCTGCCGGCGGATGCGGGCGCGGATGGAAACGCGCTCCATCCCCATCGTGATGCTGACGGCGCGCGGTGAGGAGGGAGACCGCATCCGCGGTCTCTCGACCGGCGCGGACGACTATGTCGTGAAGCCGTTCTCGCTTCCCGAGTTGATGGCGCGCGTGAAGGCCATCCTGCGCCGCGCCGCGCCGGATCGCATGGCGGACGTGCTGCGCTTTGCGGACATCGAGCTGGACCGTCCCGCCCATAAGGTGACGCGCGGCCTGCGCGAGGTGCACCTCGGCCCCACCGAGTTCCGCCTCCTCGAGTTCCTGATGGAAAGCCCCGGCCGCGTGCTCTCGCGCGCGCAGCTTCTGGACGGCGTCTGGGGCCGCGACGCCTTCGTCGACGAGCGCACCGTCGACGTCCACATCGGACGCCTCCGCAAGGCGCTGATCCGCGGCAAGGAGCGCGATCCGATCCGCACCGTCCGCGGCTCCGGCTACGTGTTCGGCGAGCGCAACGGCGCCTGACCGGCGGCCCTGCACTCCACCAAGATCAGACGGCTTCAACGGCACGCGCCCCACCATGGTGCGTGCCGTTTTCAAATCGCCACTCTAGAAAAAGAGCCACGCTCCAGCCCCACTCGCGTCAAAAAAGCCGGTTAATCAGAACCCGGATCACGACAGCTCGGGGTTGATCGGTTTCATTCGCAATGCGCTGGCTCGGCACAGACATGCCGTGGCAGAGCGCGTAGAACAGGTCAACACCCATGGTGGATGCGCCGGCGAGATGGCGCGTGCGCGGATGGTCCACGCACCCATCGCGGCCCGAGCCGCAATTCGGGCCGCAGTTCGGGCCTGGGCCCGACGCAACGGCCCGCGCCGCCGAGGTCTTCGGCCCCTATGCCAGAAGCGCCGCAGCGGAGCTCCGCGCACCCGTAGAGACGTGCGCCCCGGCCGGGACACGTCCCCTCGGCATCTCATCCAGGCCCGACGGGGCGGTCGCCGGACCCGATGATGGGCCGCCCGGCCGCGACGGCGAGCCTCCAAAAAAATATTCGCCGCTCCTCGCGCCCCGCAACAGCATCCCCATCCGGCGAGAGGCGAAATCCGGCGTGTCTGACGGTTCCAACACGCAACCGAAAGAGTCGAAGACAGATGAAACGGTTGCGGCGGAAATCTCATCCAATCTCGAAATGCACGACCTTGCGGCCCTCGCGGCACGGCTTCGCGCCGCGGTCGCCGTCAAGTCATGAGGAGCACCAAACGGCACCTCGTCGGTTCACGTCATTCAACACTTGCTTAACCGTCTTGGCGCCTAAATGACGCCATCACGACATCGGCGAGCTGCGAACATCCGCCGCTCCCAATCAAGGATAAACTACATGCCCCTTCGTCCGTCGGCTCGCGCGAACAGCCTCATCAAAGACGAAAAGGAGGCCCGCCTGAAGGCGTTCGTCGCCCGTCATCTTGATGCCGTTCGCGAGCAGGGCGCCGCCGCAGGCACCGTCACCTACCGTCTTCTCGCGCTCTCGGTCGAAAGCCCCGTTGCACGTGCGCTCGACGCCCTCGCCCCCGACCTCGAAGCCGCCGGCATCGCCCTCGAGGTCGTGTTCGTCCGTCACGCGAAATCCGAAGCGAACCCCGCGATGAAACGCGCCGACTGCCGCTTCGCCACCGACATCCGCCTGCTCGATGCCCACGAGCAGCTCGTGCTCGACGACACCACCGCATGGATCGGCGACTGCATGCGCCGCGACCCCCTGAAGCGCGACGCCTATGAGCTGTTCTGCGATCGCTGCATGACAACCTCGGGCAACGCCCAGCGCTCGTTCGCGCACATCTGGAGCGCCGCCGGCCCCAAGGGCAGTCTCGCCGCAACGCCGGCGCCGCGCGGCCCGCGCCCGCCAAACCTGTTCGATCCCTCTCTCCTTGCCGGCAACGAAGCAGCGTTTCCCCACGTGTTCCTTCGTCACTAGACCATGATCGCTTCGGACCCTGTCAGTCCGAAGCATGGATCTTCGGTCTCAAGAGAGAGATTGGAGCGCGATCCCCTTTCAATCGAAAACGATCACGCTCTAACCGTTCCCCAAAGCACGTCGGCAAAAAGGAGCCGCCCGGCAGACGATGACGGGCGGCTCTTTCTGCGTGCCCCGCCCGCAAACCTCCCGGACACCGATAAACCACCCGCAACGAGCGGAATTTGCCGGTAATTTCCGGTTACCGCCAACGTTTGATCATTCAGCTCTGATGGGCTCACGTGTCCGCAGCGCGCGGAGTAATGTCCGAACACTGGCAATCGGCCATTCGGAAACCCCAAGGTGGTAAGCAATGCGCTGTCTTAGAGCCCTCCTTCTCTCGCTGTTCGTAATCTCCGGCCTCACGGCGGCGGTTGCAGACGAACGCCCCTTCGCGCACCGCGGCGTCGCCCAGGATGCCGAGCGCTACGAAACGTACCTGAAAGAGAACTGGAAGGCCGGCGCCCGTCCCGCAGCCGACCTGAGGCAAGCCGGCGACAAGGCCCTCCGCGAAGACCCGCGCGCCGCGTCCCGCCACTACGCCGCCGCCGTCACCGCGGACGACAAGAGCCCCGAGAGTTGGCTCGGCCTCGCCCGCGCGCTGCTCGCCATCACGCCCGATCCGAACAGCGGCGCCGAACGCTACGACCTCCCCGTCAACGCCTCGGGCTCGGCCTATCGCGCCTATCAGCTTGCAACCGAGCCAGCGCTCAAGGCCCGCGCGCTCGCAGTGCTCGGCGAAGCCATGCAGCGCCGCTCCTACTGGCGCCCCGCCATCGACGCGCTCCGCGCCAGCCTCTCGCTTGCCGAGGCGACCGACGTGCGCGAAGCCTATGAAAAGCTCCGCGCCGAGCAGGGCTTCCGCATGACGGACTACACGACCGACTCCGACGTCGCCCAGCCGCGCGTCTGCGTGCGCTTCTCCGAGAACCTCGCACGCGGCGAGCAGGACTTCGCGAAGTTCGTCTCCGTCAACGGCCGCGATCCGGAAGCCGTCGCCGCCGAGGGCAGCCAGCTCTGCATCGAAGGCGTCCGCCACGGCGAACGCTACGAGATCGCCCTGCGCGCCGGCCTCCCCTCGGATGTGGACGAGCCGCTCGCAAAACCGGTCACGCTCGCCGTTTACGTGCCCGACCGCAAGCCGATGGTGCACTTCACCGGCCGCTCCTACGTGCTGCCGAGCCGCGGCCAGCAGGGCATTCCGCTCGTCGCCATCAACACCAGCAAGGTCGAGATCGAGGTCTATCGCATCGGCGACCGCAGCCTCGCCACCGCACTCACCGCCGGAAACTTCGACCGCCAGCTCCGCGGTTACGAGTTCGACGAGCTGAAGAACCGTACGGGCAGCCGCGTCTACACCGGCGTGCTCGACGTCATGAGCAAGCTCAACGCCGAGGTCACCGTCGCCTTCCCGGTGGGCGAGGCGATCGGCGAATTGCAGCCCGGCGCGTATGCCATGATCGCGCGGCCGTCGGAGGCCACCACCGAGACGTGGAACGAGCAGGCGACGCAGTGGTTCATCGTCTCCGACCTCGGCCTCACCGCGCTTTCGGGCGATGACGGCGTGCACGCTTTCGTCCGCTCGCTCGCGAGCGCCGATCCCGTGGCCGGCGCCGAAGTCCGCCTCGTCGCGCGCAACAACGAGGTGCTCGCCACCGTCAAAACCGACAAAGCCGGCTACGCCCGCTTCGAGCCCGGCCAGTCGCGCGGCGAAGGCGGCAACGCGCCCGCCATCCTCGTCGCCGAGAACGGCGCCGGCGAATACGCCTTCCTCGACCTCACGACCAACGCTTTCGACCTCTCCGACCGTGGCGTGAAGGGCCGCGACGCATCCGGCCCCGTCGACGCGTACCTCTACACCGAGCGCGGCGTCTACCGCCCGGGCGAGGAGGTCAACGTCACCGGCCTCGTCCGCGATAACGTCGGCAACGCCGCAACGCTGCCCGTGACCCTCATCGTCACGCGGCCCGACGGCGTCGAGCACGGCCGCTATCCGATTGCCGACCAGGGCCTCGGCGCCCGGGCTCACACCATCGCCCTCGCCGGCGGCGCCATGACCGGCACCTGGCGCGCGCGCCTGCACGCCGATCCGAAGGCGGATGCGCTTACCCAGGTCACGTTCCTCGTCGAGGACTACGTGCCCGAGCGCCTCGACCTCACGCTTGCCGACGGCGCAGGCCGCCTCGCGCCCGGCCAGATCAAGACCGTCGACCTGACCGGCCGCTACCTCTACGGCCCGCCCGCGGCGAACCTCGTCGTGGAAGGCGACATCCTCGTGCGTCCGTCCGCGAAGGATCTCGACGGCTTCGCGGGCTTCCGCTTCGGCCAGGCCGACGAGCACGTGAGCCCCATGCGCCAGCCGCTGGAAGGCTTGCCGAACACCTCCGAAGACGGCACCGCCGCGCTTCCCGTCATGCTGCCCGCCGTCACCAAGACCGCGCGGCCCCTGGAGGCCCACGTCATCGTCCGCCTGCGCGAAACCGGCGGCCGCACCATCGAGCGCTCGATCACGCTCCCCGTCGCCCTCGGCGAGCCGCGCGTCGGCATCAAGCCGCTGTTCCCTGCAACCGGACTGCCGGAAGGCGAGAAGGCCCGCTTCGAAGCGATCCTGCTCGACGGCGACGACAAGCCGGCCGCCGCAAAGCTCGACTGGCAGCTCCTGCGCGTCGACACCTCGTGGCAGTGGTACAGCCGCGACGGCTCGTGGGCCTACGAGAGCCAGACCATCACCAAGAAGGTTGCGGCCGGCACGGTCGACACGACCGCGAGCGCACCCGCATCCATCGCCGCCGAGGTAGCTCCCGGGCGCTACCGCCTCGAAGTGAGCGCGTCCGGATCGGGCGGTGCCGCCCTCTCGACCGTGGTCTTCAACGCCGGCTGGTACACGGGCGGCGATTCGGCCGACAGCCCCGAGGTGCTCGAAGTCGCACTCGACAAGGAAACCTATCAGGCCGGCGAAACCGCAAAGCTCCGCATCGCATCCCGCCACGGCGGCAAAGCCCTCGTGACCGTGCTCGGTCAGGGGCTCCTCTCCGCGCAGGAAGTCGAGATCGCGGCAGGCGGCGGCGAAGTCGCCATCCCCGTCGGTGAAAACTGGGGCGCCGGCGCCTACGCCACCGCCATGCTCTACCGGCCCATGGACGAAGGCGCCAAGCGGATGCCCGGCCGCGCCATCGGCGTACGCTGGATCGGCATCGACCAGGCCCCGCGCACGCTCAAGGTTGCGCTCGAAACGGACGCGCAGATCAAGAGCACGGAGGGCCTCACCGTCCCCGTCAAGATCGAAGGCCTTGCCCCTGGTGAGGAAGCCCGCGTCACGGTTGCCGCCGTCGACGTCGGCATCCTGAACCTCACCCGCTTCCAGGCGCCCGCGCCCGAGCGGCACTTCTACGCCCAGCACAAGCTCGCGCTCGAGCTGCGCGACTTCTACGGCCGCCTTATCGACGGCATGCGCGCCGAACGCGGCACGCTGCGCTCGGGCGGTGACAGCATGGGCGGCAGCGGCCTTCAGGCCAGCCCGCCGGTCGAGGAAACCGTCTCGCTCTACTCCGGCATCGTCACGGTCGCGCAGGATGGAACGGCCAGCGTGGACTTCGCGCTGCCGCCCTTCAACGGCACCGTGCGCCTGATGGCCGTCGCCTGGACGAACACGAAGCTCGGTCACGCCACCCGTGACGTGATCGTCCGCGACGCGGTTGCGCTCACCGTCTCCGTGCCGCGCTTCCTGACGCTCGGCGACGAAGCCACCGTCGATCTCTCGCTCCACAATGTGGACGGACCCGCCGGGGCCTACAACGCCAGCGTATCCGGCTTGATCGACGATGCGCCCTTCGCCGAAACGGTGCTCGATCTCGCCCAGGGCGAGCGCAAATCGGCGCAGGTGAAGCTGAAGCCGCACGATGTCGGCACCTTCGTCTACGACGTCAACGTCACCGGCCCGAACGACATCGCCGTCTCGCGCCGCCTGCAGTTCGACGTCAAGCCGCCTGCCGGCGACATCAAGCGCTCGACGGTCGCGACCCTCGCAGCCAAGGGGGGCAAGCTCACGCTCTCGAAGGATCTCCTCGCAGGCATGATCGCGAACCGCACCCGCGTAAATGTCTCGGTCGGCCCGGCCGCCCACATGGACGTGCCGGGCCTCCTCACCTCGCTCGACCGCTACCCCTACGGATGCGCCGAGCAGACCGTCTCACGCGCACTGCCCCTTCTCTACGTCAACGCGGTCGCGAAAGACGTGGGCTTCGGCGCGGATCACGACATCAAGGCGCGAGTCGACGAGGCGATCACCCGCGTGTTCGACATGCAGGACGCATCCGGCGCATTCGGCGGCTGGGGTCCGGGCAACGGCGGCGACCTGTGGCTCACGAGCTACGTCACGGACTTCCTGACGCGGGCCCGCGAGCAGGGATACACTGTCCGCGACCTTCCCTTCCGCCAGGCGCTCGACCGGCTCCAGAACTTCGCCCTCAACACCGACAAGCTGACATCCGGCGGCGGGGACGGCGGCGAGGAACGCGCCTACGCGCTCTACGTGCTGGCCCGCAACGGCCGCGCACCGATGGGCGAGCTGCGTTACGAGGTGGACACCCGTCTCGACCGCTTCACGACGCCGCTCGCGAAAGCCCAGCTCGGCGCGGCCCTCGCCATGGTCGGCGACAAGGAACGCTCGGAACGCGCCTTCACGGCAGCGCTCGACGCCTTCGACGCAGCTGACAAGAAGGACGTCGCCCGCACCGACTACGGCTCCGACATCCGCGACGGCGCCGCCCTTCTGACGCTCGCAACCGAAAGCCGCGTCGTGCGCAGCGAGACGCCGCGCCTCGTCAACGTCGTGAGCCGCGCCTACGCGGCCCGCTCCTACACCTCGACGCAGGAGCAGGCGTGGATGCTGCTCGCTGCGCATGCCCTCGGCGAGGACGCGAAGAAGGCGCGGCTCTCCATCGACGGCAAGCCCGTCAGTGGCGCGATCCAGCGCGCGTACGCGGCTCAGGATCTCGAAAAAGGCATCACCATCACCAACAACGGTAGCGCCGCGGTCGACGCCGTCGTAACCGTGATCGGTGCGGCGCTCTCGCCCGAGCCCGCCGTCTCGAAGGGCTTCACCGTCACGCGCACCTACTACACGCTCGCTGGTGAACCGGTGGATCTCGAAAGCGCGTCGGGCAGCACGAGCGAGCTTGAGCAGAACCAGCGTCTCGTCGCCGTGCTCAAGGTCGAGAGCGACGAAGCCGCCGGACGCATCCTGCTCGTGGACCGGCTCCCCGCCGGCCTCGAGATCGAGAACCCGCGGCTCGTCGACTCGGGCGACGTCAAGAGCCTCTCCTGGCTCAAGACCACGCTCCGTCCCGAGCACACGGAATTCCGGGACGACCGCTTCGTCGCCGCCTTCAACTTCTGGAACTCGCCGCGCCGCACTGGGAATGCCGCGACGCCGACGGCCGGCGGGGACGACCTGGATGACGACGACAACGGCGGCGGCGACGAGGACGCCGACGACGGGGGCCGCGGCGACACCACGCACGGCGCCGGTAACGATACGACGCTCGACAAGGTAGCCGCGTCCGCGACGGTGGCTTACGTTGTCCGCGCGGTGACGCCCGGCACCTTCGTCCATCCGGCCGCCACCGTAGAGGACATGTATCGCCCGGAACGGCATGCGCGCTCGGCCTCCGGCACGCTCACCGTGACAGGACCATGATCGTTTCAGGTCCTATCAACCTGAAACGTGAATCATCGGCCGGAACAAAAACGGGAGCGCGATCTCTCCTGCATAGAAGAAGATCGCGCTCAAAGGACTAGAAGAAACGAAATGCGCGTCACGCGTCTTCCGAAACGGCGAACCGCAGAGGCACCCTTGCCCGAAAGCTCCAATCGCGCGTCGCGATGGGCAAGGCTCCCCCCACGTCCTCTGCGGATCGCCGCCCTCCTGCTCGCGGCGGTGACCCTTCCGGTCGCCGCCGTCGGCATTGCGCTCTTCGTCGCGACGAAGAACCTCGGACCCCTCCCGCTGGCCGCGGCGGAGAAGACGTCCGTCACCGTTCTCGACCGCGAGAACCGTCTTCTGCGCGCCTTCACCACCAAGGAAGGCCGCTGGCGTCTTCCGCTCGAAGTCGACGAGGTCGATCCGCGCTACCTCGCCATCCTGATGGCCTTCGAGGACAAGCGGTTCTACGACCACGCCGGCGTCGATCCGCTCGCGATGCTGCGCGCGGCCTATCTCCTCGTCCGCCACGGCTCGATCGTCTCCGGCGGCTCGACGCTCACCATGCAGGTCGCCCGCCTTCTCGAAGGCCGTCACGTGCGCACGGCCGCCGGCAAGCTGCACCAGATGGCGCGCGCGCTTCAGCTCGAAGCGCACCTCTCGAAAGACGAGATCCTGCGCCTCTATCTTCGCCTCGCGCCGTTCGGCGGCAACATCGAAGGCGTGCGCGCAGCATCCCTCGCCTACTTCGGCAAGGAGCCGCGTCATCTCTCGGTCGGCGAAGCCGCCCTTCTCGTCGCGCTCCCCCAGTCGCCCGAAGCCCGCCGCCCGGACCGGCACGCGGAAACGGCCCGCCGCGCCCGCGACCACGTGCTCGATCACGCCGTGGAAACCGGCGTGATCGCAAAAGCCGAGGCCGAGCGCGCCAAGAGCGAACGCGTCCCCACCGCGCGTCTGCGCTTCATGCAGCTCGCCCCCCACCTCTCCGAAACCGAGGTCACCGCACGGCCCGCGACGCATATCCACCGCATGACGCTCGACCGCGAGCTGCAGAGCGCGGTCGAACAGCTCACCGCCCAGCAGACGCGCCTGCTCGGGCCCCGCCTCTCCGCCGCCGTGCTCGTCGTCGATCACGCGACGGGCGAGGTGCTGGCGCACGTCGGCTCGGCCGGCTATCTCGACAAGGATCGCCAGGGCGCCATCGACATGACGAGCGCCGTCCGCTCGCCGGGCTCCGCGCTCAAGCCCTTCATCTACGGGCTCGCCTTCGAGAACGGGCTCGCGCACCCCGAAACCCTCATCGAAGACCGCCCCACGCGCTTCGGCACCTACCGGCCGAAGAACTTCGACGAGGACTTCCACGGCACCGTCTCGATCCGCGAGGCCCTCGGCAATTCTCTGAACGTCCCCGCCGTGAAGGCACTGGCCGCCGTCGGGCCCGGCCGTCTCGTCGGGCGCTTCCGCCGCACGGGGATCGCGCCCGTCTTCCCGCGCAACACCGAGCCCTCGCTCGCGGTCGCCCTCGGCGGTGTCGGCGTCACGCTGACGGACCTCGCGACGCTCTACACCGCGCTCGCGCGTGGCGGCGACCCGATCCCGCTCGTCTGGCGCCAGGGCGACATCGCCGAAACGTCGTCCGAACCCGAGGCGGCCGACGCGGCGCGCAACCGGCTGCTGGCGCCCGTCGCATCGTGGTACGTGACCGACATCCTGAAAGACGCGCCGCCGCCGCCGAACACGAAGGGCGGCGCCATCGCCTACAAGACCGGCACGTCCTACGGCTATCGCGACGCCTGGGCGGTCGGCTACGACGGGCGCCACGTCGTCGCCGTGTGGGTCGGCCGCCCGGACGCCGCCGCCACGCCGGGCCTCATGGGGCGCCTCGCGGCCGCACCGATCCTCTACGATACGTTCGCCCGCATCTCGGAGCGGCGCACGCCGTTCGCTTCCGCTCCCGCCGGCGCCATCACGGAGGGCAACGCCGCCCTGCCGCCGCCGCTGAAGCGCTTTCGCGACACGGGCGACGGCGCGGTCGTGGCCGAAGGCCCCTTCCTCGAGCCGCCCGTCCTGATCTCCTTCCCCCCCGACCGTTCGGAACTCGACGTGGCCGAGCGCGAGGCCGAGCCGCTCGTGCTCAAGGCCGAAGGCGGCGCGCTCCCGCTCACGTGGCTGGTGGACGGCAACCCCGTCTCCACCGATCCTTTCCGCCGCGAGGCAACATGGCAGCCGGACGGCCGCGGCTTCGCCCGCCTCACCGTAATCGACGCCCGCGGCCGCGCCGACCGCGTAACCGTCCGCCTTCGCTGACAAAAAACGCGGGACGCGTCCGTCACAGACGTGTCGTGGGCGGCGGGCTAAAGTCCCCGCGACCATGGCGCCGCGCCGTCGGTCGCGCTAAGATGGAGTGCTTCCGGAAAAGTGGAAACCGGTTTTCCGATAAGAAGCACGGTAGAGCAAAAACTTGGAGCCGTTCCGCGAGTCCACCAAACCGGAACGGCTTTAGACGCCTCTTTGATTGCATCGCTAAGCCGGGATGACGGGCCAGACTTATGAACGTTCCCGCCATTGTCCGCCGCGCCACCGCCTGCCTCGCCGCGGCCGCCCTGGTCCTCGTCGCCGGCTGCACGGAACAAAAGCGCCCCGAGCTTCCCGCGCTCTCAGCCGATATCAAGGCGACATCCGTTTCCGGCATCTCGTCCGGCGCCTATATGGCCGGCCAGTTTCAGATCGCCCATTCGAAGCTGGTCGTTGGCGCCGCCATCATCGCGGGCGGCCCTTATGGCTGCGCGCAAAGCGTGTTTTCCGACATGATGATGGGCCCCGGCGTCGCCTTCCTCAACATGCCGAAAGCCATCAACGGCTGCATGTTGAACACGCTTGCGCCGTGGGGCGTGCCCGACGTCGACCGCCTTGCCAAAAAGACGCGCAGCCTCGCCGAGGCAGGCCGCATCGACCCGATCGAAAGCCTGCTCGACGACCGCGTCTATCTCTTCTCCGGCTCCAACGACCGCACCGTCGTTCCCGCCATCGTCAAGGCCGCCTACGCGTATTACAAGCTGCTCGGCTTCTCCGACGACCGCCTGACCCTGGTCTCGGACATCCCCGCGGGCCACGCCTTCGTCACCGCGAACGAGGGCTTGTCCTGCGAAACCACCGGCAAGCCCTACATCGTCGATTGCGACTACGATCAGGCCGAAGCGGTTCTGACCCACATCTACGGGCCCCTCAAACCGCGCACCGAAAACCCGACCGGCACCTTCGTGACCTTCAGTCAGCGGCCGTTCTTCAGCGGCATCGCAAGCCACGACATGGAGGACGAGGGCGTCGCCTACGTCCCCGCCGATTGCGCGGGCTCGACGACCTGCCGCGTCCACATCGCCTTCCACGGCTGCGCACAGAACATCGCCGCATCGGGCGACGCCTTCATTCGTGAAACCGGATACGCCAACTGGGCCGATGCCAACGCCCTGATCGTGCTCTTTCCGCAAGCCTCCTCGTCGCCCATGAACCCGCAAGGCTGCTGGGACTGGTGGGGCTTCACGGGCCGCGACTACCTCACGCAGGACGCCGCCCAGATCACGATCGTGTTCCGGATGCTCCAACGCCTCGGCCAGCCGCGCGGACGCGACACGGCGGGCGCCGCCCGGCCTGCATCCGGGCCAACCCGCGGCTGAGGCACGGCTCCCGCGCCCGCCGCGAAAAAGTCCTCTGTTGAGCGGGCTCTTCCGATCCGCTACCTGATCTCGGGCAAGACAGGGGAAGAAGGCACACCATGCACATCGCGAGAAGCACCGGCTGGGCGCACCGGACGCCCCGCGCCCACGCGGGCCCGTCGAAGCCCCGCACGCTTCTCGAAACGCTCTTCGCGACCGCGGCGCTCGCCGCCCTCGTGCTCTCCGTCGCGATGGCGCAAATGTCCGACGGCGCACGGACCGACGCGGCAGCACGCACATCCACGCCGCCCGCAGCCGTCGCCCCGCACGGCGGCGAGATGATGTTCGCGGGCTACACCGGCGTGCCCTACACCTATCCGAGCGATGTCCGCGTCACCCAGCCCGGCGTGCACGACTTCACCGCCAAGGGCGTCGAGTGGGAAGGCCGCCCCTTCACGAACCCGATCTATTACGGCGCGCGCATCGTGCGCTGGTTCGAGAGCGGCCGCACCGGCGCCATGCTCGATTTCATCCACTCGAAGACCATCGGCCGCCTGTCCGAGGAAGTAGAGCTCACCGGCACGCTCAACGGCGCACCCGCGCCCGAGCGCGCGGTCTTGCGTGACATCTTCGAGCGGGTCGAGGCGAGCCACGGCCACAACATGCTGACCTTCACCGGCCTCCTCAGGCTGCCGAGCCTCGGCTTCCGCCTGCATCCCTACGTCGGGCTCGGCGCCGGCGTCTCGCTGCCGCATGCGGAGGTGCACGTCGCCGGCCGCGATGCGCGCACGTACGAGTACCAGGTGGCCGGTCCCGTCACGCAGGCGCTAGTCGGCATCGAGATCCGCGCCGCGCGCGTCTCGTACCTGTTCGAATACAAGTTCACGCTTGCGCCCTATCGGATGCCGCTCACCGAGCGCGACGGCACGCTGCTGATCTTCGATCTGTGGAACCAGCTCCGCGAATGGCTGGCGGGCGAGCAGCCGCCCGGCGGCTACGCGTCGACGAACCTCGTCAGCCACCAGGGCATCGCCGGCATCGGCATCCGCTCGGCAGCACCCGCCGCCATCGCTCCCTGAACCTCCAGCCCGGGGGAGGGGGCACCACGGTTTTCAGCGTAACCGCGCGCGTCAGAACCGCTTCAGCAGCCGCTCCAGATAATCCAGCTCGACCGGCGCGCGCGTCGCTTCGCCGAGCCTGCGGCGCAGCTCTTCCAGGATCTCGCGCGCCCGCTGCACGTCGATCTGGTCCGGCACCTTGACGGACGTGCCGAGATCGGGCCCCTGCGTGCGCTGCGGACGGCCGAGCGGATCGCGCGGCGTGTCGCCGCCCTGGCCGTAGCGCTGCGGCATGTTCTGCATCATCTCCTGCGCCATCTGCTGCGCACCCTGACGCATCTGATCGAGCGCCCGGCTCTGCTGCTCCGTCGCCTCCGCGAGATCGCCGCGTTCGAGCGCATCTTCTGCGGCTCCCATCGCGTTCTCCGCGTCGTCGAGCTGCTGGCTCGATCCCACGCCCTTCTCGCGCATCTGCTGCTGCAGTTGATTCAAACGCTCGCGAAGCTGGCGCTGGCGATCGGCAAGGCTGCCCTGCTGCTGGCCTTGCCCGGCCCGGCTCTGACCTTGGCCGCGCTGCTGTTGTCCGCCTTCCTGCGGCCCGCGCTGACCGCGGCCCTGCTGGGCCTGATCCGACATCCCCGGCGGCGCGCCCTGCCCGCGTTGCGGGCGATCTTCGTTGCCGAACCCTTTCATGCCGGGTGGCGGCTGACCGCGGCCGTTATCCTGCTGGCCCTCATCGCCGCGCCGTTCGCCGAAGGTGTCGTCCATCAACGACTGCTGGTCCCCGACCATGTTGCCCAGCTCGTCCATCATCTGCATCATTTCGCGGTTGCGCTGTGCCTGGGCCTGATCCATCTGCCCGGCCTGCAGCCGCTCCATCAGATCCTGCATCTCCGACAGCAGCTGCTGCGCCTGCTCGCGCGACCCGCTCTGCGCCATGTCCTCGAGATCGCGCAGCATGCGCTCGAGATCCTGCTGGCCGAGCGTCTGCTGATCCGGGTTCTGGCCATCCATCTGCGGCTGGCCTTCGTTCTGCTGCGCAAGCTGCTGCATGAAATCCTGCAGAGCCTCGCGCAGCTCCTGCATCGCCTGGCGGATCTCTTCGTCCGACGCATCGCCTTCCAGTGCCTTGGCGAGCTTGTCCTGCGCGTCCTTGAGCCGGCGCTCCGCATCGGAGAGCGTGCCGTCCTCGATCCTGAGCGCAATCTGCCAGAGCTGATCGACGACGCTCTTCAGCGTCGCCCGGGAGCGGCTGTTCCTCAGGCGGTGATACGCCGTGCGCAGGCCGAGATAGATCCTCGCATCGTCGATGAAGCCTTCGGGCTCCATCGTCAGCGCGTCGAGCGCCACCAGCACCGACGGGCGATGACGGCTGTCGTCCATCAGCTTCTTGCGCTGCTCGACGACGGCCCGCGCCAGCGGCTGCGTGAACTGCCGCTCCGGCAGGATCATTTCGAAGCCCGGGCTGCGGCCGACCTGCCCGGCAACGTCCGTCGCTTCGAGCGTCATGATGACCTTGCGCCCCGCCCAGGGGTGCGACGCCATTTCGAAGTAGGTGTGCTGTCCGCCGGACGAGGCGTTCGCCTTCGGCAGTCGGAGCTCGAGCTTCGGCGGGCGCATCAGCGGCTGGCGCGGACCTTTGGGCAGCTCCGGGCGCGCCCACGCCTTCGCAGGATCGGGCTTCGGATCCGGCAGGCGCTTGAGCTTGGCTTCCGCAGACGCCACGCCGTAGTCGTCCTCGACGTGATAGGTGAGCTTGAGCGATCCGCGCGGCGTCAATTCGGGCGGGCGCGAGAGCGAGATCTGCGGCGGGTTGTCGGGGATCAGCGCGATGTGCCACCGCGCAAGTTCGGTGTTGCCCGCAAGCGCGCGCACGGTGCCCGGACGCACCATCTCATGGCGGATCTCCTGAAGTTCCGCCGCGGTCTCTCCGGCCTCGGCCTCGATGCGCTCGACCCCGCCGGTCGCAGCATCCGCCGCGCCGTCCGCGTCCGGCTCGAATGCGAGCGAAAGCGGCGTGCCGGCCATGCCGCCGACGCGTACGATCAGGTGGCTGCGGATCGGAACCTCGAACGATCCGGGCCCCGCGTCGCCCGCCTCGGCCTGCGCCGGGCGCGCACCGCCCGCACCGTCTGCGAGCATCACCGGCGGGCGGCCGGTATAGGCCGGCGGCGCCAGCCACGCGTCGAGCCGCGCCTGTGAGACCGCAACCTCGGAGCCGAATTCGAACGCCTGATGCACGCGCTCGACGGCACGCCCGCCCAGCAGCCCCGTCAGCCCCACGACCGCCAGCACCAGCGCGGCCCGCAGGGCAAACGGATCGAAACGGTCGGTGCGCGGTTGCGGCGTGCCGGGCTTGAGCTTCGCGAGCAGCGCGGCCATGCGCGCCTTGTGCGCCTGCCAGATGGCCGCCGTCGTCGGATCGGAGGAGGGCGCGCTGACGGTATCTTCGTAGGAGGTTGCGGGGCGATGCGGCACGCCCGACGCGCGTTCGATGCGCCGGATGGCGTCGTCGCGGGACGGCCACGTCATCCGCGCCAGCAACGCGAGCGCGACGATGAGCGCCGCGCCGAATGCGCCGAGCAGCACCACGTGGAGCAACGTGGGCAAGCGCGGCCAGACGCCCGCATACGAGACGACGAGAAACACCGCCACGACCGCAAGCACGAGCCACAGCCGCACCCACGCCTGCTCGAACACGTCCGCCAGGCGGGCGCGCAAGATCTTCCGCTCGAACACGCGGTCTGTCGTGCGGGAACTCGGAGTCTTCTCCATGCGCAGAAACCTAACACGGCCCCTAGGGGTGCGGCATTACAAAGCGCTAACGTTCCGGGCCGCCCAACGGTCCCACCAAAATCGTTTTCCGATTTTGCGGAGAGGTCGCTGCTTCGCTTCCCCTCCCCCTTGCGGGGAGGGGTCGGGGGGTGGGGGGAGAGATCGGAAGAGCA
>ERZ869909.1300-NODE-1300-length-20648-cov-4.164260_pt1 | contig 20648 bp, 18 predicted proteins | sample MGYA00520892_ERZ869909 | MGnify/ENA primary metagenome ERZ869909 (study PRJEB32215, sample SAMEA104723947) | bioreactor metagenome | biome: bioreactor; feature: anaerobic bioreactor; material: water | place: China | collected 2015-03-12 ... | reverse complement strand
GATGAAGATGGAACAGGAGCGGGGCATCTCGGTGACCACGTCGGTGATGCAGTTTCCCTATGGTGGGCGCATCGTCAACCTGCTCGATACGCCGGGCCACGAGGATTTCTCCGAGGACACCTACCGTACCCTGACGGCGGTGGACTCAGCGCTGATGGTGATCGATGGGGCCAAGGGGGTCGAGGCGCGGACCATCAAGCTGATGGAGGTGTGTCGCCTGCGGACCACGCCGATCCTCACCTTCGTGAACAAGATGGATCGCGAGACTCGTGATCCGGTGGAGGTGATGGACGAGGTCGAGGAGGTTCTCGATATCCAGTGTGCGCCCATGACCTGGCCGATCGGCATGGGGCGCAATTTCAAGGGCGTCTATCACCTCTACAACGACGTGATCCATCTCTATACCCAGGGCCAGGGTAGCCGTATCCCCGAGGACAGGCGCATCGAAGGGCTCGACAATCCTGAAGTCGAGGCGGTACTCGGCGAGGATCTGGCCGAGGAGCTGCGCATGGAGGTGGAACTGGTACGCGGGGCGTCACACGAGTTCGACCATGCCGCCTACCTGCGCGGTGAGCTGACTCCGGTCTACTTCGGCACCGCCATGGGCAACTTCGGCGTGCGCGAGATGATGGATGGCTTCGTCGAATATGCGCCGCCGCCCCAGTCACGGGAGACCAATACCCGTAACGTGGAGGCGGCCGACCCGAGATTCACCGGCTTCGTGTTCAAGATCCAGGCCAACATGGATCCCAACCACCGTGACCGCATCGCCTTTCTGCGGGTCTGCTCGGGCAAGTACGAGAAGAACATGAAGATGCGTCACGTGCGCATCAAGAAGGACGTGAAGATTGCCGATGCGCTGACCTTCATGGCGGCGGATCGGACACAGGTGGAGGAGGCCTGGCCAGGCGACATCATCGGCCTGCACAACCACGGCACTATCCAGATCGGCGACACCTTCACCGTGGGCGAGGATATGCGTTTCACCGGCATTCCCCACTTCGCCCCCGAGCTGTTCAAACGGGTCCAGTTGAAGGATCCGCTCAAGCTGAAGGCGTTGCAGAAGGGCTTGCAGCAGCTCTCCGAAGAGGGTGCCACCCAGCTGTTCCAGCCGCTGGACAATAACGACCTCATCCTCGGTGCCGTGGGTACCCTGCAGTTCGACGTCGTCGCTCACCGGCTCAAGGAGGAGTACAAGGTCGACTGCGTCTACCAGCCGGTGAACGTGCAGACCGCCCGCTGGGTCTACTGCGACGATGCCAAGATGCTCGATGAGTTCAAGCGCAAGGCCAGCACCAACCTGGCGATAGATGGCGGCGGCTATCTGACCTACATTGCCCCTACGCGGGTCAATCTGCAGATGACCCAGGAGCGCTGGCCCGATATTCGTTTTGCGGCCACCAGAGAACACTAGGAGCCGAGAGGTTAGCCAAGGAGGCCAGAATTGCTGATCGACGCCCACTGCCATCTCGATTTTCCCGAATTCGACGACGACCGTGATGCCATGTTCGAGCGGGCCAGGGCGGCCGGGGTCGGGCACTTCATGGTGCCTGGCACCACCCGGGAGCGCTGGCCTGGCGTGCTGGCACTGGGTGAGAAGAGAGCCGATGTCACTATCAGCCTGGGGCTGCATCCCTATTTCATTGACGAACACCAGAAGGGGGATACCGAGGCGCTGGCCCAGGCGCTCGATGCGCACCCCGAGGTGAGGGCGCTGGGCGAATGCGGTATCGATGCCCGCTTCGAGGAGAGCCTGGATGCCCAGTGGGCGCTGTTCAATACCCAGCTTCGCCTGGCCAAGGCACGCCAGCTGCCGGTGGTGATCCACTGCGTGCACGCCAATGACAAGGTCTCCCAGCGCCTGCGTCAGCTCGACCTGCCGGCGGGCGGGTTGATACATGCCTTCGCCGGTTCGCCGGATCAGGCCTGGAAATTCCTCGATCTCGGCTTCGTGGTCGGCCTGGGCGGCGGTGTCACCTATCAGCGCGCCCAACGGCTATGGCGGGCAGTGAAGAGCCTGCCCCAGGATGGTTTCGTGCTGGAGACGGACAGCCCCGACATGCCGCTGTGCGGCCACCAGGGGCAGCGTAACGAGCCCGCCCGGATCACTCAGGTCTGTGAGATGGTGGCCAAGCTGCGCGGCGAGGCGTTCGATGTGATAGCCGAGCAGAGCACGGCCACCGCGAGGCGTGTTTTTGGACTCCAGGCGTGACCTCTTAGGTCATGCTTTCCGGATCCAGCCGCTCTATCGCATAGGGCAGCTTCAAGAGCTTGACCGGCTGACCGTCGATGCTCAGCGGTCCGATCTCCTCCCGAGTGCTGGCCACGGCGAGGATCTCGGGCTGACCGTAGGCGTCCATTTCGGCGGCCAGCACTTCGCCGTGGGACTTGCCGCTCGCATCGAGCAGGGGCGTGCCGGGTGACGGCACCCTGTCTCCCTCCAGTTGAGCTCTTGACAGCCGCTTCTTGACCTGGCCGCGGAAGTGAGCGCGTGCCACCACCTCCTGCCCGGTATAGCACCCCTTCTTGAAGCTGATGCCGCCCAGGGCCTCCCAATTGATCATCTGGGGTAGCAGGGCATCCTCATGGTGAGGAGTAAGCCAGGCGAGCCCGGCCTGGATGTCGTGGAGACACCAGACGGCGTTGCCGACCAGGGGGGCTTGTCGGGTCAGCCGAAGGACAGTCTCCTGAGCCGCCTCGATAGGTAGGCAAGCCAGAAGCCGGGGCTGGGTCCCGGGATGGGCCAGCAACTGGACGTTCTCGTCGCCGGCCTGGTGCCAGAGGGCCGGCGGTACCAGGTCGAATCGCACCTCCGCCAGGGCATTGGCCTCCTTGCCGATCAGTCCGATCAGGGCAAGGTCATCGCGCACCTTGAGCTCCGATTTGTAGAAGGGGGCGAACTTCTTGAGGTGGGTGCGCAGGGTTTCGACCAGCCCGCGATGCAGTATCAGGCGATAGTGATCGGAGGCGATGCGCAGCAGCTGGGCATTGGCCAGCATGCGTCCCTTGGCGGTACAGAAGCAGGTCAAGGGGGCGAAGTCGCCATTGGCAAGATCCACCTGAGCACTGGTCTGGCCCTGAAGGAGCTTGTCGGCACCGGGGCCGATGACATCAAGTATGCCCAGATGCACGAGCGGAGTGACGACGGTGACATCCAGTGCCTGTCGGGCCGGGTCTGGGGTGTCGAAGTCGACCCGGTCCTCACTCTTGCGCCGCCCTTCCAGGGCGGTAATCCAGTCGCTCATTGCCTGTGGCTCCAGGTACGTCATGTCGGGAAGAGAGTGGTTGTCATTCATAGGGTATGCGGGCAAACAGAGTGAATTGCAACCGGCTGTCGACCGGTAGGTAGCATGCTAAACTCGTCTGTTGATAGTCAGCCATCTCATCCGCCGGGTCAGGAGTCATCTATGGCACAGCAGTCGCTGAGCTTTCGCGGCGTGGAGAGCGCCGATCAGGTCAACCGCATTACCACGGTGCTGATGATGCTGGACGGTGTCGACTCGGCCGAAGTCGGCCGTCATGGGGCCGATGTGCAGGGCCGGGTTTCCCGCGAGGCGCTGATCAAGGCCGTCCAGTCGCTCAAGCTTCCCATCGAAATCCAGTAATCCAGCCGAGGTCGTTTCATGCACAAGAGCATTGAAATTGTCAGTGAGCGTAACAGCATATTTCGCCAGCGGGTCGAGCTGGATGGCTTCGAGGACATCTTCGTCGATGTACCCAAGCCTTTCGGTGGCGAGGGCAGCGCACCGGACCCCCATGACTACTTCGACCTGGCACTGGGTGCCTGCAAGGCGATCACCGCCCAGATGTATGCCAAGCGCAAGCAGTGGCCGCTGGAGGGCGTCAGCGTCACGGTCAATCGTGACGACAGCGAGGAACGGAAGGGCACCTATCGACTCGAAGTGGTGATGACCTTCCACGGTATCGACGATCCGGCGCAGCGCGAACGGCTCGAGGAGATCAGCCACAAGTGCCCGATCCATCGCCTGATGACCAGCTCAACGGTGGAAGTCACGACGCGTACTGCCGATTCCACCAAGGCGTGAGCCTGGGGTAGATCGGTATCGTCATACCCGGGCGCCGTTTCGGCGCCTGCTGCATTCCGGAGCCGGCATGAGCAAGCCCTTTCGCCTTCAATCGAATTTCCAGCCGGCCGGTGACCAGCCGGCGGCCATCGAGAGCCTGATCAGCGGGCTGGAGTCGGGCCTGACGCACCAGACGCTGCTGGGGGTGACCGGGTCGGGCAAGACCTTCACCATGGCCAACGTGGTGGAGCGGCTGCAGCGCCCGACCATTGTCATGGCCCCCAACAAGACCCTGGCGGCTCAGCTGTATGGCGAGTTCAAGTCGTTCTTTCCCGACAATGCCATCGAGTATTTCGTCTCCTATTACGACTACTACCAGCCCGAAGCCTATGTGCCGTCGTCGGACACCTTCATCGAGAAGGACGCTTCAATCAACGAGCATATCGAGCAGATGCGTCTGTCGGCGACCAAGGCACTGCTCGAGCGTCGCGATGCGCTGATCGTGGTTTCGGTCTCGGCGATATACGGCCTGGGCGATCCGGAACAGTATCTGAAGATGCGTCTGCACTTCACCCGGGGCGAGCTGATCCACCAGCGCGATTTCCTGCGCCGACTTGCCGAACTGCAGTACACCCGCAACGACATGGACTTCCGCCGGGGTACCTATCGGGTGCGCGGCGATGTGATCGATATCTACCCCGCGGACTCCGACGAGGAGGCCGTGCGTGTGGAGCTGTTCGATGACGAGATCGACACCATCAGCCTGTTCGACCCGCTGACTGGCGAGGTGCGCGGTAAGGTGCCGCGCATGACCATCTACCCCAAGAGCCACTATGTGACGCCCCGAGAGACCATCGTGGCGGCGGCGGATAGGATCAAGAGCGAACTGGTCGAGCGGCTGGAGTGGTTGCGCAAGCATGACAAGCTGGTGGAAGCGCAGCGGCTGGAGCAGCGCACCCTCTACGACCTCGAGATGATGAACGAGCTCGGCTACTGCAATGGCATCGAGAACTACTCACGCTATCTGTCGGGGCGTGCGCCGGGCGAGCCGCCACCGACGTTCTTCGACTACCTGCCTGCGGACGCGCTGCTGTTCATCGACGAGTCCCACGTCAGCGTTCCCCAGGTGGGCGGTATGTACAAGGGCGACCGTTCCCGCAAGGAGACGCTGGTGGAGTACGGCTTCCGCCTGCCGTCAGCGCTGGACAATCGCCCCATGAAATTCGAGGAGTGGGAGCGTATCTCACCGCAGACCATCTTCGTTTCGGCCACTCCGGGTCCTTATGAAGCGGCACACGCTGGCCAGCTCGTCGAACAGGTGGTGCGCCCCACCGGGCTGCTCGATCCGGAGCTCGAGGTTCGCCCGGCGACGACCCAGGTGGATGACCTGCTTTCCGAAATACGGCTGCGTACCAATGTCGGTGAGCGGGTACTGGTCACCACGCTGACCAAACGCATGGCGGAAGACCTGACGGAATATTTCGACGAACATGATGTCCGAGTGCGCTACCTGCACTCCGATATCGACACCGTGGAGCGGGTCGAGATCATCCGTGACCTGCGACTTGGCAAGTTCGATGTGCTGGTCGGCATCAACCTGCTGCGTGAGGGCCTCGACATCCCCGAAGTCTCACTGGTAGCGATCCTCGATGCCGACAAGGAGGGGTTCCTGCGCAACGAACGCTCGTTGATTCAGACGATCGGTCGGGCGGCCCGTAATGCCCACGGTAAGGCGATTCTGTATGGCGACCGGGTGACCGACTCGATGCGCCGGGCAATGGAAGAGACCGAAAGACGCAGAGCCAAGCAGACAGAGCACAATGAAGCGCATGGCATTACTCCTACCACGATAACGCGCTCGGTGGCCGACATCATGGAAACCGCCCGGGCGCCGGGCAAGAAGGGCAGCCGCAAGCGCGGAGAACGCCAGGTTGCCGAAGGTGCAGCGATCTACGATCTCAGCGCTTTGTCTCCCAAAGAACTGGTCAAGGAGGTCTCCCGCACGGAGGATGCCATGTTCGAGGCGGCCCAGAATCTGGAGTTCGAGGAGGCGGCGAGGCTGCGCGACCGATTGCATGAGTTGAAGGAGCGTCAGTTGGCGCTGGGGTAAGCGTTGGCCGCTCGGGGCTGTTTCGGGGACAGGCGACCTCTTTACGACCTGTCCCCGATGCCTCTCGCTGTGCGTGAAAGCTGAGATATTACTAGGGAGTCGCAATGCCGGAAGGCCCCGAGATTCGTCGCGCTGCGGATCGCCTGCATGGCCAGCTTGCCGGCCGGCAGTTGGAATCGGTGTGGTTCGCTTTTCCTGAACTTGTTGCTGAAGCCGGTTCGCTGGTTGGCCGAAAGATCGTCGCCGTGGACAGCTGGGGCAAGGCGCTGTTGATACGCTTCGAGCATGGCAGGGTTCTTTACTCCCATAATCAGCTCTACGGAGTATGGAAGCTCCATGACGAAGAGCGGGAGCCGGACACCAAACGCTCATTGCGCGTGCGGTTGACGGCAGAAGGGCGCTCGGCCAGCCTCTATAGCGCATCGGACGTGTCTCTGTGGGAAGTGGACAGGCTGGGTGAGCACCCCTTCCTTTCACGCTTGGGCCCCGATCTGCTCACCCATGGTGTGACCCAGGTACAGCTTGTCACGCGCCTGCTGGAGTCGTCCTTTCACCGGCGTGGCTTGGGTGGTCTGCTGCTCGACCAGGCGTTTCTTGCCGGCATCGGGAACTACCTCCGTTCGGAAATCCTGTTCTTCGCCGGACTTTCATACACGGCTCGTCCCAGGGAACTGACGGGCGAAGCGCTGAACAGATTGGCGCACGCCATACTCAGGGTTACGCGCCAGGCCTATGAGCAGGCCGGTGTCACCAATCGCAGTGAATGGGCAATCTTGGCCAGGCGCCAAGGAGAAAGCCCGCGGCTGTGTCGCTTTGCCGTTTTCGAGCGCGATGGGCTGCCGTGCCATGCCTGTGGCTCGGTCATTGAAAGAGTGGTGGTGGCCTCGCGACGTCTCTATCGCTGCCCCGGTTGTCAGCCTTATTGAGATTATACCGTTATCTATACTGTGGCTCAGCCACCCTTACAGAAGCCCTTGTGTCAGGGTGCTCCCCCGAGGGAACACCTCTCACATGAAGCCTGAATGTGATTCCTAGCGCTTGCGCTTGAATAGCGAACGCCCCATCTGCTTTGCGGACAGTTTGGCGCTATGGATACCGGAGCTGTCCCCCTTGACGATAGAGGCCAGGTAATTCTTTGCCTGCTCGAATTCGATATGTGGCGGTAGAGGGGCGATGTCCGGATCAGTGTAGGCGTTGATCACCACTGGCCGGTCGGCTGCCAGCGCCTCGTCCCATATACGATCGACATCGTCCTCATGCTCCATGCGCAGGCCCTTGAAGCCAAGCAACTCGGCATACTGATCGTAGTGGAACTCGGGCAGGTCCTGGGAGATGTCGAACTTGGGGTCGCCCTCCATGACGCGCTGCTCCCAGGTGACCTGGCTAAGGTCATGGTTGTTGAGAACCAGGATGATGCAGCGGGGGTCTTTCCATTCGCGCCAGTATTTTGCCAGCGTGATCAGCGCCATATTGCCAAGCATCTGCATGGCGCCATCACCGACCATGGCAATGGCGGGGCGTTCGGGGTGGCAGAACTTGGCAGCAAGAAGGTAGGGGACGCCGTTGCCCATCGAAGCCAGTCCCCCCGAGACGGAGCCAAGCATCCCAGCGCGGATCTTCAGGTGGCGTGCGTACCAGTTGGTCGCTGAACCCACGTCGCAGGCGAGCATGACATCGTCAGGCAGACGAGACGAGAGGCTCTGGAAGACATGCTGCGGGTTTATCGGCGAGGCGCTGGTGGCGGCGCGCGCTTCCGTCACCTGCCACCAGTCATCGACCCAGCTCTGTATCTGCTTACGCCACTTCCGGTTGCGTTTGGACTTGAGACGCTTGGCCAGGGCAGAGAGCGTGGGGGCCGCATCGCCATGCAGGTTGACCTCGGTTGGATAGCGCACGCCCAGCGCTTCGGGGACGACGTCGATCTGGATGGCGCGCGCCTGGCCTGGCTCAGGCAGGAATTCCACATAGGGGAAGCGCGTACCGACGAGTAGCAGGGTGTCACACTCCTTCATCATCTTGTCGCTGGCCTCAGTACCCAGCAGACCGATGGAACCGGTCACTCGAGGCAGGTCATCGGCGATCATGGTCTTGGCAAGAATTGCCTTGGCAATGCCTGCGCCGGTCAGCTCGGCGACCTGGAGCAATTCATCGACGGCATGCTTGATCCCCGCGCCAGCGAGGATGGCCACTCGCTTGCCCTGGTTGATGATCTCTGCCGCCGCGTCAAGATCGGCTGCTTCCGGGACCACGCAGGGGAATTGGTAGCCCACGCCGGAGAATACTGCCCCGTGCTCCATGGGGGGATCTTCCATGGGCAGATCCTGTACGTCATTGGGCAGGATCACGCAGGTCACGGTACGACGGGAGATCGCGATACGCATGGCCTGGTCGATGACATGGCGAGCCTGGGAGGGGGTCGTGACCATCTGCACGTACTCACTGGCCACATCCTTGAACAGGGATATGAGATCGAGTTCCTGCTGGTAATCAGTGCCCAGGCTCATGCGAGCCTGCTGTCCGACGATGGCTACGGTGGGCATGTGGTCTTTTCTCGCGTCGTATAGGCCATTGAGCAGGTGGACGGCACCAGGTCCCGACGTGGCAACGCAGACGCCGACCTGGTCGCTGAACTTGGCATGACCACAGGCCATGAAGGCGGCGACCTCTTCATGACGGGGCTGGATCAGGCGAGGGGAGCCCTCTGCTCGGCGTAGCGCAGACATGACGCCATTGATGCCATCGCCTGAATAACCGTAGAGGCGCTCGACCCCCCATTGATGGAGTCGTGACACGATGAAATCGCTGACAGTGACTGGCATGATCCTCTCCTTGGGTCCGGATAGACACCTTCCTGGGTGCAAGGCCTAGATACCATGTCTAGGCACTATCTCTAGGTACTACGCAAGCCTAGAAGTGAGAGCGTTGAGAGGCAAATAGAGCTGTAGTTATACCGTTATCTAACTTTCGATTAAAACAGTTAGACCTTGGCGGCACATCCCTGTCAGGCAGCGCCCTATGGGGTATAATTCGTCACCGTTTGAGACTGCCGTGGCCTGTGCCCATTCATGCCATGCCAAGTATACCGATAATACCAGGAGCCCTTTGCTCATGACCGTGATCCGCCAGGATGACCTGATCCAGAGCGTCGCCGATGCCCTGCAATACATTTCCTATTACCATCCCAAGGACTTCATCGATGCCATGGCCGCTGCCTATGAGCGAGAGGAGAATCCCGCCGCCAAAGATGCCATTGCCCAGATTCTGATCAACTCGCGCATGTGCGCCATGGGGCATCGCCCAATCTGCCAGGATACCGGGATCGTGACAGTCTTCGTCCATGTCGGCATGAACGTACGCTGGGAAGCCGACATGAGCCTCGACGACATGATCAACGAGGGTGTACGCCGTGCCTACAAGCTACCCGATAATGTGCTGCGCGCCTCGGTGCTGGCCGACCCGGATGGTGCACGCAAGAATACCGGTGACAATACGCCGGCCATCATTCATCACAAGATTGTCCCGGGTGACAGCGTCGAAGTGCATGTGGCAGCCAAGGGTGGGGGCAGCGAGGCAAAGTCCAAGTTTGCCATGCTCAATCCTTCCGACAGCGTGGTCGACTGGGTGATGGAGCAGCTGCCCAAGATGGGGGCCGGGTGGTGCCCGCCCGGCATGTTGGGCATCGGCATTGGCGGCACCGCCGAGAAGGCCATGGAGATCGCCAAGGAGGCGCTGCTCGACCCGATCGACATTCAGGAGTTGCAGGCTCGCGGGGCGTCCAATCGGGCCGAAGAATTACGCCTCGAATTGTTCGACAAGGTCAACAAGAGCGGTATTGGCGCTCAGGGTCTCGGTGGGTTGACCACCGTGCTCGACATCAAGGTGAAGGATTACCCGACTCACGCCGCCAACAAACCGGTTGCGATCATTCCCAACTGTGCCGCGACCCGACATGCACACTTCACACTCGACGGCTCTGGCCCCGCGGTGCTACCGGTGCCGAAGCTCGAAGACTGGCCGGAAATTACCCGTGAGGCTGGCGACAACGTCAAGCGTGTCAATCTCGATACCGTGACGCCGGAGGACGTGTTGACCTGGCAGCCCGGCGACACTCTGCTGCTCAACGGCAAGTTGCTCACCGGCCGCGATGCCGCCCACAAGCGCATGGTTGAAATGCTGGCGAAGGGTGAGAGCCTGCCGGTCGACCTGAAAGGCCGCTTTATCTATTACGTGGGTCCGGTGGATCCGGTACGTGACGAAGTCGTTGGGCCGGCCGGTCCGACCACTGCGACACGCATGGACAAGTTTACCCGTACCATGCTGGAAGAGACGGGCCTGCTGGGCATGGTCGGCAAGGCAGAGCGCGGGCCGGCGGCAATCGACGCCATCCGCGACAACAAGGCCGTCTACCTTATGGCGGTAGGGGGCTCGGCCTACCTGGTGGCGCAGGCTATCAAGAAGTCTCGCGTCGTGGGCTTCCAGGACCTGGGCATGGAGGCCATCTACGAGTTCGAAGTGGAAGACATGCCGGTCACCGTGGCCGTGGACAGCCAGGGCTCCTCGGTGCACCAGACGGGCCCGGCCAAGTGGAAGGAGATCATCGCCGAGCGCGCCTGAGCCGGGATAGCGCTTCTGGCGGTCATGCTCGAGGCTGTTCCGGCGACAGGTCTACGAGGGGGCGCTGTGGACACGTTCCCGGCGTCTCTCGCTATGAGCCGTTGTGATTATGCGACCTCGCGGCCCCGCTAACTGGCGGGGCCGCTATCGTTTGCAGTATGCTGTAGCACGCTGTTTTTTCAGGGAGATATCATGGCATCCTGGCTCTTCGGCCTGGCAATATTTCTGATGCACCTGCTGGGCTTTTTTTCAGCAGTCCTGGCGCTGCTTTCCAGTCGAACTTCCCAGGGAGCCGTTGCCTGGATCATCTCTTTGGTGACGATTCCCTATCTCGCGGTACCTGCCTACTGGATCTTCGGGCGCCCCCGCTTCTACGGCTATGTCTCCGCACGAGGCGAGCGTGACACCGTACTGCGTCGGATTCTGGCCCGCTATAGGCAGCGGCTAGAACCCTTTCTCGCGGACGCCCGAGACCCTGACGTTCGTGCCGTGGAACAGCTGGCGATGATGCCACTCACCAGCGGCAATCAAGCCGAGCTATTGATCGATGGGGAGGCGACCTTCGCCAGTCTCTTTGCCGGTATCGATGCCGCGAAAGAGTACCTGCTGATCCAGTTCTTCATCGTTCGCCATGACGCCCTGGGCATCAAGCTCAAGGATCATCTGCAGAAGGCGGCAGACCGCGGAGTACGGGTCTACTTCCTCTTCGACGAGGTAGGCAGCCGAAATCTATCCGAGGGCTATCTCCGAGACCTGAGCGATTCCGGCGTAGAGGTCAGTGCCTTCCGTTCCTCTCGTGGTTTCAAGCACCGCTTTCAACTCAACTTTCGCAACCACAGAAAGGTGCTCGTGGTGGATGGGCGAGAGGGGTGGTTGGGGGGCTTCAATGTCGGGGTGGAATACCTGGGCGAACATCCCCGGCACGGCCCCTGGCGCGACACACATCTCAAACTTACCGGGCCCAGCGTATTGGGGCTTCAGGAGGCCTTCTGGGAGGACTGGCACTGGGCCACTGGCACGGTCATCAACCTGGCCTGGGAGCCCCAGGTGCACTGCGAGGAGTGTCAGAACGTGGTGATCGTGCCTTCCGGTCCTGCCGATCGCCAGGAAACCGCCAGCCTGCTGGTGCAGCACGCGATTCACAGCGCCAAAGAGCGGCTCTGGGTGACCAGCCCCTATTTCGTTCCGGACCAGGGGGTCCAGGATGCCTTGCGCCTGGCCGCCATGCGCGACGTGGATGTGAGAATCATGATTCCCGAACATCCGGACCACCTGCTGATCTACCTCTCCGCCTTCTCGTTTTTACCCGACATGGTGCGTGCTGGGGTCAAGGTCTATCGGTACCAGCCCGGTTTCCTGCATCAGAAGGTGATCTTGATCGACGACAGTACAGCGGCCGTGGGCACCGTGAACCTGGATAACCGTTCGTTCCGGCTCAATTTCGAGATCACAGCCTTTATCCCTGATCGTCGATTTGCAGCAGAGGTACGCCTGATGTTGGAAAAGGATTTTGCCAACTGTCGCCGGATCAGTTACGACGAGCTGCAGAATCGTCCACTCTGGCGAAAGCTGGTCTCACGTGCTGCCTATCTGACTTCGCCGATACAGTAATGGTCTCTTCTGTGCCGCCTTGGGTTCAGCCTATGTCTGGGGTACATTAGGTCTGCCTTGAATGACGACAGGCATGCTGACGTTCCGCTATCGGTGGCTTTCATCATTTTAACTTGTCAACGCTGTCATCGGGAGTCGCGGTGAACCTCGAGACCAAATGGCTGGAAGATTTCGTTGCCCTGGCCAGCACCCGTAGTTTTTCTGCTTCGGCCCGACAGCGGCATGTCACCCAGCCGGCTTTCAGTCGCCGCATCCGCTCGTTGGAACAAGCGGTTGGTGTCACGCTGGTCGATCGTTCCACTACGCCAATCAACCTTACCCCGGAAGGGCAGTTGTTCCTGGTGACGGCACGCAATCTCGTCGAGCAGCTCAATGAATGCCTGGGCCATCTGCGTGGTGTCTCCATGGCTCGCGAGGCGTTGGATATCGTCGCCGCGCATTCACTGGCCTTGAGCTTCTACCCTGAGTGGATTTCACGACTGCAGGAAGGCCTCGGTGAGCTACCGACGCGACTGGTGGCCATGAACGTGGGTGAGGCCATTCATGTGCTGCGGGAAGGCAATTGCGACCTGATGCTCGCCTATCACGACCAGTATGCGACCATGCAACTCGATGCGGAGGTCTTTCCTTCCTTTTCCATCGGCCAGGTCAACATGCTTCCGGTCAGCCTGGCGGACAAGGAGGGCAAGCCACGGTTCAGCCTCGAGAGCCAGGAAACGATCCCGTATCTCTCTTACACTCAGGGTGCGTTTCTTGGCCGCAGCGTGCGAATGTTGCTGAAAAATGATCCCTTGCGCCTCCGCTTGCGCACCATCTATGAAACGGCCATGGCGGAGGGGCTCAAGGGCATGGTCCTGCAGGGTGTCGGCCTGGCCTGGATACCCGACTTCTGCATTCGCGATGAACTCAAGAATGGCCGCCTGGTGCGCGCCGGTGACGACAAATGGGATGTACCGCTGGAGATACGGCTCTACCGCTGCTCGCTGGTCCACAAGCCTGGAGTCGAGAAACTCTGGCGGCAGATGATGAAGTTGCCCCGCGATTTCCTGCAGGCGTAAGGAGCGCAGGAAACGTTTAGATCCCGCTGAAGTCGGCTGGCAGCCCAAGAAAATTCTGGATGATGAAGAAGTGGTCCTCGAAGAGCCCGTCTGGCTCCAGCTCGGCAAGGGGGACCCAGCGGGCATGATCACCGCCCTTGACCGGTTTGAGCTGGGGCAACTGTTGATCAGGCCTGAGGGCAAAATAGAAGGCTTCCGCCAGGGTGCGCCCCCGCCAGCTGCGGTGCGGCTCGTCGAACAGCCGTTGGCCGCGTAGGGAGCCCTTCAATACCGGCTCCGGCACCTTCAACCTGACTCTTTCTCGTAGTTCCCGCAGGCAGGCGTCGAGCAGGCGCTCGTGGGGATTGATGAAGCCCCCGGGCAGGGCCAGCAGCCCCTTCCCAGGCGCCGCGGTTCGGCGTACCAGCAGCACGTGGCCCGACTGGACCACCACGGCGTTCACGGTGACGAAGATTGGAGGGTAGGGTGCCTGAGCCCAGGCCTGGCGATACTGTTCCAGCAACTGCTGCTCCTCCATCAGCTTCTGGTGGGCCTCGCCGCCGGCAAAGCGACGCAGCTCCACACAGACAGGAGGCGGCAGGTCATGGGTAGCGCCGGTGCTCAGGTAGTCGTCGGTCGAAGAGGGCGAGCGAAACAGTCGTTCGCGGATCTGACTGGCGGATATGCCTTCTACCAGGGGAACACTGAGCGATTCCCATTGCGGAAACAGTGAGAGATAGTAGCTTGACTGACCACGGCTTGCGCCAATCAGCCCGATTCGTGGCAGTCTGGCATGGTGGTGCCCGGCAATGTCACGCACCTTGCGCTGGACATCACGCACCCAGACGTCATTGTTATAGAGCGCATCCAGCAAAGGCACTATCTCGAGCCGTGCGTTTTCCTCTTCATCGAAACAGCCGCGCAGCAGAGCCTGGCGTTCGTCGAAGCGCCAGGGGTTGCGCAGCGAACGCGCCTGCCAGGCGGATCCCACCAGCACAATGACCTGCCGGGCATGGCGTAGCGCCTCGTTGATGACAGCCAAATGACCCAGGTGAGGGGGTTGGAAGCGGCCGATGAATACGAGACAGTCAAAATCATGATGGGAAGCGGACATCGGCGAATCCTTCGCTGGCGGCTCGGGGCGCCTATTATGGAGGGCGTCAGGCAGCGCTGCAATGGACGGCCGGCAGGCTATTCGGGCTTTACCCAGATCACAAGGAGGCGAGGTGCAGACCAATATCGTGAAGTTCTGGTGGGGTGTGATTCAGGATTCCGTCCAGCTCTGGCTGCAACGCAATGCCTTCAGTTATGCCGGCTCACTGGCCTTCTATACGCTGTTCTCGTTGGCGCCGACGATCATCATCGCGGTGACGGTCATAGGCGTGGTATTCGGCGAGGAAGCGGCCCAGGGACAGATCGTTGCCCAACTGGAAGGGGTCCTGGGGGAAGAGGCAGCCAGCGCCGTCGAACAGGCCGTTGCGGCATCGAGAATCGAGGAGAGCGGCCTGATGCCGACACTGCTCGGGGTCGGCGCACTGCTGATTGGCGCCACCACGGTTTTCGCCCAGATGCAGTTCTCGCTCAATACCATGTGGGGCGTGACCGCCAAGCCGGGTCGCAACGGTTTGCTGCTGTTTCTTCAGAAACGCCTGATGTCGCTGGCCGTGGTGCTTGCCATCGGCTTCATTCTGCTGGTGTCACTGGTATTCGGCGTCATGCTTCGCGCGCTGCTACTGGCCGGTGACGACCTGGTGCCATTCGTCGGACCCTTGACCACAGCAATTGAATTCATGATCACGCTGGCGGTCATCACCGCGCTTTTTGCGACGATCTTCAAGGTGTTGCCTGATGTCGTGCTGGGCTGGAAGGATGTGCTGCTGGGGGCTTTGATTACCGCACTGCTGTTTGCCATCGGGCGCAGCGCCATTGCCGCCTACCTTGCCTACACGGCAACCGCTTCCACCTATGGTGCCGCCGGTTCGGTAGTCATGATCCTGCTGTGGGTCTATTACAGCTCACTGATCCTGCTGTTCGGCGCTGCCTTCGTTCGCAGCCATCTGCTGGCTCAGGGGCGAAAGATCATCCCACGAAACAGGGCCGTCCTTTTGAAGCAGGAGCTGCAGGAAAGCTGAGTCGGGCGGCCCATTCTACTGGATGATACTGGCCGCCCGACCCCAGAGACTATGTCAGGAACTATGTCCAGAACTATGTCAGAAGCCGTTCACGGGCCAACTGGTCGGCAACGGCCGCCGGGCTGGTGCCGTCAAGCCGGGCGCGTTCGAATATCTCGTCAAGGGTCGCCGTGATGCGTTCCACATGGGCCATCACTGCCTGGCGTGAATAGCCCTCGTGACGCTGGTACTCGACCTCGATGACGCCGCCGGCATTGGCGACGTAGTCCGGTGCGTAGAGAATGCCCCGACCAAGCAGCAGGTCGGCCACGTCCGGCGTCGCCAGCTGATTGTTGGCTGCACCGCATACCACGCCTGCCCGCAGGCGCTTTGCCACATCCGCGGTCAGTACGGCGCCCATGGCACAGGGCGCGAAGACATCCACGTCCGCATCGAAGATCGCAGCCGGGACGGTGGTCATCGCGCCGACCTCCCCGGCCAGCAACTCCAGCGCCTCCTGATCGATATCGGTCAGCACCAGGCGAGCGCCTGCAGCGTGCAGCTGACGCGCCAGGTGCGCCCCGACATGGCCGACGCCCTGAATGGCCACCCGAAGGCCATCCATATCCGCTCGCCCAATGCCATGACGAATGGCACTCTGCAATGCGCAGAACACGCCATGAGCGGTAAAGGGGGAGGGATCACCGGACTCACCAGGCCGGCGTGCCAGCCCGCTGACATGATCAGTGGTCTCATGGATATGGCGCATATCGGCTTCGCAGGTACCGGAATCTTCTGCCGTGATGTAGCGGCCGCCCAGGGAATCGACCAGCCGGCCCATGGCGCGCAGCAGTTCGGGGGTCTTGTCGTGGCGGGGGTCGGCGATGATCACGGCCTTGCCGCCCCCCAGCGGCAGGTCGGCCAGGGCCGACTTGTAGCTCATGCCGCGGGAGAGACGCAATACATCGGTGAGCGCGTCGTCTTCGCTGGCATAAGGGTAGATGCGCAGGCCGCCCAGGGCGGGGCCGCGGTGAGTGTCGTGAATGGCAATGATGGCGCGCAAACCGCTGACCGCATCACTGCCGAAGACGATCTGCTGATGGTGATCGAATTCGGGATGATCGAAGACCTGCATGGTATGTCTCCCTTGTGAGGATGATTTGTTGTCGTGCTGTTGACCCGATCAGGGCCGTTGACGGGCCTCCCGACGCTTGTGGCAGCGAGAGGTTCCCATAAGGAAGATTAGAGCATTGCGCCATCGGCGAGAACCGGCTTCACCTAGTGGCCATGGAATGGCGTGCTTGCCAACAAGCAGGCAGCTGGTGGTCGGGCGTCCGGGATGTTAGAACGAGAGGACGATGTCTCACAGGGAGAAGGTGCCATGAGCAAGCGCTGCGTGAAGGCGGTAGTGGCGGGGAAGGTCCAGGGTGTCTGGTACCGGAAAGCCGTGCAGGATCAGGCCTTGCGGAATGGGGTCACCGGCTACGCCAAGAACCTGCCCGACGGCCAGGTGGAGGTGTTGCTGTGTGGCGACGGAGACGCGGTGAACAGGGTGGCGACCTGGCTCTGGCAAGGCCCGCCGAATGCCCGGGTCACGCATGTAGAGATCGAATCACTCGAACCTCAGGACCCGGACAATTTCGTCACTCTATAGTCAGTCAGACAGGGTGGAGGCAATCCACTCCACCACGGCATCGCCGTCCGTCTCGAGACAGACTTCGACCAGCGGTGTCTGCGACCAGCGCTCCTGGATGAAGCCACGGCCCTCGGGGGCGAAGATGGTCTGCCCCTCGGCAGTGCCGTCGGTCACCACCGCCAGGTGGCCCGGCGCGGTAGTGAAAAGCTCCGGACGCAGCAGCCAGGCCAGGGCGCAGCTGTCATGGGGGCAGCAGCCATCGATGCCGAGAAGCTCACGGTAGAAGTCCCGGTAGAACGCATAGCTGCCTGCCAGCACCTTGCCCAGCTCGCCCTGGCCCACCTCGATGCGTGCCATGTGAGCTGGCGTCAGAACACAGCGGTGGGTGACGTCGAGCCCCACCAGGACCAGCGGCCAGCCGGCAGTGAGGACGCGCTGAGCGGCATGGGGATCGTTGAACATGTTGGCTTCCGCCACTGGCGTGACATTGCCCCCCTCGCGTATCGAGCCGCCCATGATCACCACCTGCTTGACCTTGTCAATGATGGTCGGGTCGAGCTGCAGCGCCGCGGCAAGATTGCCCACCGGCCCTACCGCGACCAGGGTCACCTCACCGGGGCGGGCATTCACCGTGTCGATGATGAACTGTGCGGCGCTACGCGGATCCTTGCTGCCCTTGACGTCGGGCAGTTCGATATTGCCCAGGCCATTGGCGCCATGGATGTGAGCCGGTGCCGGGTGGCGGGGTTTGACCATGGGACCGGCAGCGCCTTGGGCAACAGGCACATCGCCACGGCCGGCCAGTTCACTCAGCAGCAGGGCATTATGGGTGGCGGTCTCCACGTCCACGTTGCCGTAGGTCGTGGTCAAGCCGAGCAATTCGATCTCGGGGTGACACAGGGCGATGGCAATGGCCTGGGCGTCGTCGACCCCAGGGTCGGTATCGAAGATGATGGAATGAGGCACGTGGACTCCTTTCTCGTGGTCAAGTGAACGCAACCGGCCGTTCAGGAAGAGGAGGGCGCATGGAACTGGCGCAGCGCATGATCGACCTCGGCCCGATGAGGAATGCTTTCGGCAGCGCCTGACCGCTGGACACAAAGCGCCGCTGCATGGGCGGCCAGTTCGAGGCAGCCCGTCACCGTTCCGTCTTCCTGTCGAGCGGCCATGAAATAGCCGATGAAGGTATCACCGGCCGCCGTGGTATCCACCGGCTTGACCGGCAGGGCCGGCTGATAGCACTGTTCTGCACCCGACTGATACCAGGCACCAGCGCCGCCGAGCGTGAGTATCATCTCGGTATCGGGCAGGCGTTGCCGCAGGCCCGCCAACAGGGCCTGAGCATCGGATGACTCGGGCAAACCAACCAGGCCTGCGGCTTCGACACGGTTGACGAACAGCAGTTGGCAGGTTTCCAGCGGCAGCCGCGCCACGTTTTCCGTCATGGGCGCCGGGTTGAAGGCAATGTTCAGCCCGCGCTCGCGAGCGCTCGCGAACAACGCCGGCAGTGCATTGCACTCGTTCTGTGCCAGCAACCATTCCCCGGGTTGGGCCGAGGCCACGAGGGTGGCGAGCTGCGATGGCGCAAAGCCGTGATTGGCGCCGGAAAACAGGATGATGGCGTTTTCGCCGTGATCGTCAACCTGAATGATGGCGTGGCCGCTGGGCTCGTCGACCATCTCGACGTGGGTGACGTCTATCCCGACAGCGGCCAGACGATCTCGCACCCAGGCATCCTGGCGACTCAGCCGTCCCCAATGGCTGATCCGGCCGCCAGCAAGTGCCATGGCCAGGGACTGGTTGGCGCCCTTGCCGCCGAGCCCCACCTGGTATGCGCGGCTGGCAAGGGTCTCGCCGGGATGCACAAGGTGCGGGACACGATAGACATGGTCGAGATTGATCGATCCGAAGTTGTGCAGCATGGCGCCCCCTGTTTCAGCTCGCTCGAACGTGACGCAGGTTCTCAGCCGTCAGCGTCACGATGCGTTGACGTGCTTCCGGCGTGATCCAGGCACTGTGCGGTGTGACGATCAGATTCAACGACTCCTCCAGGGCATCGAGCAACGGATGCCCATCCCGGGGCGGCTCCTCCGGAAGCACATCGACGCCCAGACCGCCCAGCTGTCCTTCACGCAGCGCCTTGAGTGCCGCCTGCTCGTCGATGATCCCACCCCGCGCGCAGTTGACCAGCAGCACACCCGGCTTGAGGGAGGCCACCAGGGTGGCGTCGAACAGGTGTCGGGTGGCATCGCTCAGGGGGCAATGCAAGGTGATCACGTCTGCCTCGGGAGCGAGCCTGGCAAGCGTGGGGCGATGATCGTTGGCTTCATTGCCTGGCCTGGCAGTGAAGCTGACACGCATGCCGAAGGCCTCCGCCAGGGCGGCCACGCGGCTACCCAGCTCGCCCTGGCCAACGACGACCAGGTGCTTGCCCTCAAGCTGCAGTGTGCCGTGATCCATCAGGCAGAAGAAGGGGCTGACGTTCCAGCGCCCGGCCGCCACATCGCGTTGATAGAGCGGCAGGCGGTTGGCCAGGGCCAGGATCAACATCAGCGTATGCTGCGCCACGCTGGCGGTGCCGTAGGCGGTGACGTTGCGCACCGCGATGTTGAGCCGCTCAGCGGCCGGCAAGTCGATATTGTTGGTACCGGTGGCCAGCACGCAGATCGAGCGAAGCGAGGGCAGGGCCTCGAGGGTGTCCCCATCCAGCGCCACCTTGTTGACGATGGCCACCTCTGCGCCCTTCAGGCGCTCGCGAATCTGCTCGGGGGCGGTGTGCTCATGCACGTCGAGGTCATCGACCCGCTCGCGGATCGGTGACAGATCGATATCGGCACCAAGGCTGGCGGCATCGAGTATCACGGCTTTCATTCTAGATTCCTTTTTTGGTCCGCCATGCCAAGGCTGGGACAGGCCTGGCATGGCGCGCTATAATGTCCGGCTTTCACGGCAGGCTTGGAAAGTCCCTCGCACGACCCAATATTGCCGGAGGTTGCGCGCTGTCGAATCAGGAGTGAATTGAACCATGCCCATCTATGAATATCAGTGCAAGGCCTGCGGTCATCGTCTCGAAAAACTGCAGAAGATCAGTGCCGCCCACCTGACCGATTGCCCCGCCTGCGAGGCCCCCGAGCTCACTCGCATGGTCTCCGCTGCCGGCTTCCGGCTGGCCGGTGGTGGCTGGTACGAGACCGACTTCAAGTCTGGCGGCAAGAAGAATATCGCCGGTGACACTGCCAGCGCAGGCGGTGAGTCAAAGCCAGCCGCCAACGGTGGTGAGTCCAAACCAGCCACAAAGGGCGGTGAGTCCAAGCCACCGGCCAAGGATGGTGCCGCGGCCTAAGCCCGCGCCCATTGCGACCAACCCTTTCGATAACGCTAGAGAACAGGATACGACATGCGCAGCCATTATTGCGGCCAGCTGAACGAAACCCTGGTGGACCAGACGGTCACCCTGTGCGGCTGGGTACATCGCCGCCGTGACCACGGGGGTGTCATCTTCCT
>ERZ869909.1299-NODE-1299-length-20655-cov-4.760229_pt1 | contig 20655 bp, 19 predicted proteins | sample MGYA00520892_ERZ869909 | MGnify/ENA primary metagenome ERZ869909 (study PRJEB32215, sample SAMEA104723947) | bioreactor metagenome | biome: bioreactor; feature: anaerobic bioreactor; material: water | place: China | collected 2015-03-12 ... | reverse complement strand
TTGCCGTCGATATACATCGGAATCTCGCGAACGGACATGGTGCGTGCTCCTCTCTATCTGTTTTCTTTGTCTGCTTGCACTGTCTGCTTGTCGTTGTAATGTGCGAGTCGTTGCAAGGCAGAGATTAGACTTTATGTGTACAAATACACGAAATGGAATGCCCATGAGTCTAGCCAGAGGTCGGATTGCCTGACAACGGGCACTCGGGCACATTGTTTGTGCACTGATGCACAACCGTGCAGCGACTTGGGAGGTCTTCATGCTCGACTGGCAGGACATACAGATCTTTCTGGAAGTCGCCCGCAGCGAGCGCCTCACCGATGCCGCTCGTCGCCTGGGGCTGGACCACTCCACCTTGTCACGGCGCACCCGGCGTTTCGAGCAGAAACTCAACACCCAGCTCTTTGAGCGTAGCACCCACGGCTACCACCTGACCGAAGCCGGTCAGCAATTGCTGGCCCACGCCGAGGAGATGGCCCGCCACGCCTTCGAGGCCGGTGAGAGCCTTACCGACAAGAACCACCAGCTCAGCGGACAGATTCGCCTGGGCGTGACCGAAGGCTTCGGCACCTGGGTGATCGCCCCGCTACTCTCCGTCTTCTGCGAACGCCATCCCGGTATCACTCTGGACCTGCTGGCCCTGCCGAGGATGGTCAACCTGAGCCGCCACGAAGCCGATCTCGCCATTACCGTGGAGCGCCCGGTCAGCCCCGGCATGGTGACCTCCCGGCTCTGCGACTATCGTCTGCGTCTCTATGCCAACCACGATTACCTGGCGCGGCACGGCACGCCGCAGCGCCTGTCCGAGCTGGGCGGTCACCGGCTGATCGGCTATGTAGACGACCTGATCTTCAGTGAACAGCTCAGCTACCTCGAACCGCTGCTCGACCCCGCCGTGGTGGGCCAGCCCGGCCCGCACTTCTCGATCCGCAGCACCAGCGTGACCACACAGCATGCCGCCGCGCTACGCGGTGCCGGGCTGGCCGTGCTGCCCTGCTTCATGGCCGAGACCAGCCCCGGTCTCACCTGGGTGCTGAATGACGAGGTGGAGATCGTGCGCCAGTTCTGGATCACCGCCCGCCAGGAGCAGCGGCGCCTGGCGAGGGTGAGATTGCTGTGGGACTTCCTGCGCGAAGCGCTGGAGGTCAACCGAGACTTCCTGATGGGCGAGGCGCGGGAGTTGGTTATGCCCTCTTACTAAAACTACTACGCCGAATAGTGCTCAGAGATAGCCAACATCTCTGGCAGACCGATAGCGTCGTTCAGCTCGTCGAACGAGGCCATGCGGTCGCGGAAGGGCTCAGTTGTGCCGTACTTCTTGAGGCTCTCGAAATAGGCCGAAACTTGGCGAATCACCGCTCGGGCCAACCCACCGGGGAAAATCACCAGCTTGAAGCCAAGGTCAGCGAGCTGGTCGGCGCTGCCCGCGGGCGTGCGCCCCCCCTCGACCATATTGGCCAAAAGGGGTATGCGTTGGTGAAAGCGCTCAGTAATCACCAATTGTTCCTGGCGACTCTGCGGCGCTTCGATGAACAGCACGTCGGCTCCCGCCTCAAGATAGCGCTCGGCGCGCTCGATGGCTGCGTCAAGCCCCTCGACGGCGATAGCATCGGTGCGAGCAATTATCTGAGTTGCCTCGCTGTGGCGCGCATCGCAAGCGGCTTTAACCTTGCCCGCCATCTCATCGACGCTGATCAGCGTCTTACCGCTCAGGTGGCCACAGCGCTTGGGAAAGGTCTGGTCCTCGAGCTGGATCGCCGAGGCGCCACTGCGCTCGAACACCCGGACGGCTCGCTGCACGTTGAGCGCATTGCCGTAGCCGGTATCGGCGTCGACGACCAAGGCGATATCGACACGATCCCGGATCGCCGCGATGCTGTCGGCCACCTCAGTCATGGTGACAAGGCCAAGGTCAGGGCGGCCCAACTTGGTATAGGCCAGACTGGCCCCGGACAGGTACACACACTCGAAGCCGGCCTGCGCCGCCAGATTGGCCGTGAACGGGTCATAGACGCCCGGAGCGATCACGGCACCCTTGGTTTGCTGGATCAAGTCGGCGAGCGGAGTCATGGCATTTCCTCAACGATGGAAGTCACGCGTCCCAGACGCGCTGATTAAAATGGGTCTTGCGCCCCAGCGACATCTGATGCTCATAAGTGTCGGGGCAGTAGAACCCTTCGATGTACTCAACGGGGCAGTCGTCTTCGGCGAACACCGTGCGACGTATGCACAGCAACGCATCGCCCGGCTCCATGTTGAGCAAGCCGGCCTGGCTGGGTGTCGCCAATTTGGCGGTGATCGCCTGTTCGGCGCGGACCACTTTGGCGCCTGCACGCTCCAGCAACAGCAGCAGTGGCTTAGACGCCATGTCCGCTTCGCAGAAGGTGCGACCGATGGGTTCCGGCACATAGGTGGTCAACAGCGAAAACGGCGCCCCGCGATGGCTGCGAACACGGGTGGCTTTTTGCACCAACGTCCCGGGCGCCACCGAAAGTGCCTGAGCAACCTCTGCTGATGCCGCCACATAGCCGAAGTCGAGCACCTTGACCTCGGTCTTGAGGCCCATGGCGATCAAGTTCTCGATTACCCCGGAGATACTTGCCTGTACCGGCGACGACTCGTTGGAGGCCACCGGGAAGGTGCCCTTGCCGCGATAACGCACCACCAGGCCTTCGCGATCCAAACGCTCCATCGCCTTGCGTATGGTGATCCGCGAAACCTGAAACTGCTCGGTCAGCAATATCTCATTGGGCAACGGCTGCTCAGGGGTATAGCGACCTTCCAGAATTTCCTGGCGCAAGACCAGATAGACGCGATGATGCTTCGGCCACGGGTCACTGGCATCCCCGACTGGCTGGCGTTTCGAGAGGTCTGTCACTTCGCCTCCTAAGCCTTAGTGGAACGGGCGGCCAGCTGGCGCTGCCCGGACCTCATGTCCTATTGACATGACAAAATTACCATGCATGAATAACCCTTGCCAATGCATGATCCATCACAAAGGCATCAGCCATACCTTACATATACCAGCAGCTACAACTTTCGAGTTCAAATGCCAAACAATAACGACACCGGAGACGCTCACATGAACTATCAGCCCACACTGCTTACTGCCACCATCAAGCGTGGCGTTCCCACCTTCACTGCAGGCGTGTCGTGCCTGGTGCTCAGCGTCGGCCTGGTCAGCGCCGCTCAGGCCGACTGGCCAGAAGACCCCATCGAGATCGTCGTGCCCTTCGACGCTGGCGGTAGTGCCGACCGCATGGCGCGGGGCCTGGCCGAACACATGTCGCCGCGCCTCGAGGTGCCGATCAGCATCGTCAACCGCCCTGGGGGTGCCGGTGCACTGGGTTCCACCTACTTCCAGCAGCAGGCTGCCGACGGCCATACTCTGCTGGTGATGCAGGCCACGCCCTACCTGGCCAGCGCCATCGAGGTCGGCGGTGCACCGGTCGAATGGGAAGACTTCCAGCTGCTCAGCGCCCAATGGAACGACTACGGCATCGTCGCGGTGCATAACGACAGCCCCTATCAAGATCTAGAGGAGCTGATTGATGCGATGCGCGAGCCCGGCGCGGTCAGCTCCGGCATCATCGTCGGTAATGGCGGCCACCTGCAGACCTTGGTGCTGATGGACGCCCTCGACATCGATCACGACAACGTGCGCTTCGTCACTTACAGCGGCGGCGCACCACTGCGTGCGGCGCTGGCCGGCAATCAGGTCGACTTCGAGATCCTTGCCGCCGAAGCCGCGCTCTCGATCAGCGATGAGGTGCGTGCACTGGCAGTGGTTAACGATGCACCCAGCGACAATTGGGATGCACCGCTGTTCAACGACGAACTAGAGAGCCTTGGCATCGATCCACTGCCGCTGATCGGCGGCAACGTAACCGGTTTGATCGCCCACGCCTCTCTGCAGGAAGAGCATCCCGAGCGCTACGACCGTCTGATACAGGCCTATCAGGAAACCCTGGAAAGCGACGAGTTCCAGGCCTGGGCTGACAAGGCCGGCATCGGCGCCGATTGGGTCTCACCCGAGGAGAGCCAGGCACTAGTTGACGAAGCCTATCGTGCGGTCCAGCAGTACGCCCCGCTGCTGAAGTAAACGCAGAGCCCCCAGTCAGCAATTTGACCAATCGGGAGGTACGGCATGGCAACCTCGTCACGGCGGCACGGCTTTCCATTAGGCAGCGTGCTCTTCTCGCTGAGTCTGGCAGCCGTATTCGGCTACTACGCCCACGGGGTACATGCCGCCGCCCGCGGTGTCACCGACTGGTTGCTGATCCTGCCCGCAGCCGGTATCGGCATTACCGCCCTGCTGACCATCGTTGGCACCAAGGTGATCGACTGGTACCGCCAGCGCGACGCAGTCGCCAAGGAGGATCCCTCCACGCTCCCCGCGGTGCTCTTTATGGGTCTGCTGGCACTCTATGTGGCGTTGATTCCGGTCATCGGCTTCGATCTCGGCAGTTTGCTGTTTCTTTGCTTAGCGCTCTACCTGCAGGGTGAAAGGCGCTGGTGGGTGATTGTCGGCTTTGGTGTAGTGGTCTCGGCCACCATCGTGCTGCTGTTCATCGAGCTGTTGGGGATTCGCCTGCCGACCCTGCTGCTCTGAGCGTCATTCTTATACCTGACAAGAGGCACCCCGCGTCATGATCAACGCCGAGGCCTTTCAAGCCGCCCTCAGCCTACTGGGCAACACTCCGGCCGCCTGGCTGGTGGTGCCGCCTGGGCTGCTCATCGGGCTGTTCTTTGGTTCGATCCCAGGCCTCTCGATCTCGATTGCCATGGCGGTGTTCCTGCCCGCCACGCTCTACATGGATTTCCTGCCGGCGATCCTGTTTCTCACCGCCATCTTTACCGGTGGCGGCTTCGGTGGCGCGATTCCCGCGATCATGCTCAATATCCCCGGCACGTCTTCGTCAGTTGCCACCGCCTTCGACGGCTACCCCATGGCGCGCCGCGGCGAGCACGCCCAGGCACTAGGCATCGGCCTGGTCGCCTCGGTGCTCGGCACCCTGATCGGTTACCTGCTGCTGCTGTTCACCGTGCAGTCGATCTCGCAGTGGGTGCTGCGCCTCGGCCCCACCGAAATGCTGGTGGTGGCGATCTGGGGCGTCACGCTGATAGCTGTGCTCAACGATGCCAGCATCTCCAAGGGCATCGCCGCCGGCATCCTCGGCATTTTGATCAGCACCATCGGCTACAGCGACGCGGGCCAGATGCGCGGCACCTTCGGCAGCATGTACCTGCTCGACGGCATACCGGTAATTCCCGCGCTTATCGGCTTCTTCGCCGCATCGGAACTGTTCAACCTGGTTGGCAAGCGCTACATCGTCGACGACAGCAGCCTGCGGGTGGTGCGTTTCCGAAACATTCTCTGCGGCATGGGCCAGGCCGCAAGCAAACCCTTTCAGCTTCTGCGCGGTGGCAGCATGGGTGCAGTAATCGGTGCCATCCCCGGGGTTGGCGCCAGCATCGCCAACCTCGCTGCCTATGCCACCGCCAAGCAGCGCTCCAAGGATCCCGATTCGTTCGGCAAGGGCAACCCCTCCGGGCTAATCGCCGCCGAGTCGGCCAACAGCAGTTCCGAAGGGGGCTCGATGATCACCCTGCTGGCCCTGGGGCTGCCCGGCGGCGCCGGCACCGCAGTGCTGCTCGGCGCCTTCGCCATGCATAACGTTACCGGCGGGCCACGCTTCATCCGTGAAAATCCCGATATCGTCTACGCACTGATCATCGGCAACATGGCCCAGGCAGTACTGCTCTTAGTGATCGGGGTCGGCTTCATCTTCCTGGCCGGCTACATCGTCAAGCTGTCACTCCAACTGATGATCCCTATCGTCATGGTGCTTTCGGTGGTTGGCTCCTACGCCATAACCGGCAACATGGTCGGCCCCATCACCGTGGTGGCCACTGGCATCATCGGTTGGCTGATGCGCCGCTACGGCTTCCCAGTGGCGGCCACTGTGGTCGGCCTATTGGTCGGTGGCATGGCCGAGGGCGAACTGGTGCGCAGCATGCAGATCAGCGGCGGCAATCTCGGCTTCATCACCGACCGCCCGATCACCCTGGTGCTGCTGGCCCTGCTACTGATCTCGGTGCTGCCCCGGCTCATCGGAAGCCTGCTCAAGCGCCGTCGCGCCACTTCCTGACATCTATCGAGGACATCCTCATGACGCAGCCCCCTCTTACTCTGTTCGAGAAGATCTGGCGACAGCACGTCGTCGCCAGTTCAGGCGAGTTCGATCTACTGTGGGTCGACCGCCACTTCGTCCATGAAGGCTCCTTCCATGCCTTCGACAAGCTCGACAGCAGCGGCCGGCTACTGGCCTTCCCCGGGCTCACCTTCGGCATCGCTGACCACTACGTGCCCTCCGACCTGTCACGCCTCGACGACGACCCCGAAGTGGCCGGCATGATCCGCCTACTCGAAGAGAACACCACCAAGCACCAGCTGACCTATCTGGGGCTTGGCCATGGCGACCGCGGTATCGTCCACGTCGCCGCCCCGGAGCTGGGCCTGACCCTGCCGGGACTGATCATCGTCTGCGGCGACTCGCACACCACCACCCACGGCGCCTTCGGTGCGCTGGCGATGGGCATCGGTGCCACCGAAGTCGCCCATGTGCTCGCCACCCAAACTCTGTGGCAGCCCCGGCCCAGTACCATGCGCATCCACGTCGAGGGCAAGCTGGCAGCCGGCGTGACTGCCAAGGACCTCGCCCTACACATCATTCACCAAATCGGCACTGGCGGTGCCACCGGGCACGCCGTGGAGTACACCGGTTCGGCCGTCACCGCGCTGTCGATGGACGCCCGCATGACCCTCTGCAACATGACCATCGAGGCCGGTGCCCGGGTCGGCATGGTGGCCCCGGACGACACCACCTTCGCCTGGCTACGCGACGCACCCCAGGCGCCCCAGGGCAAGGCCTTCGAACAGGCCGAGCGCCATTGGCGCACGCTCTATAGCGACTCGAGCGCACATTACGACAAAACCGTGACCATTGACGCTGGCGAGGTGGCGCCGCGCATCACCTGGGGTACCAGCCCAGAGCAATCCGTGGCCGTGGACGAACCGTTCGCCCCGACCGACAGCGAGGCCACCCGCAGCTCACTCAACTACATGGGCCTGACCGCGGGCCGCCCCATCCTCGGGCTGGAAGTCGATCAGGTCTTCATTGGCTCGTGCACCAACTCGCGGCTCAGCGACCTGCGTGACGCAGCCGACGTACTCAAAGGTGGCACGGTCAAGGTGCCAACGCTGATCGTCGCCGGCTCCAATCGCGTCAAGGCTCAAGCCGAGGCCGAGGGCCTGGCCGAGATCTTCCGCAACGCCGGCGCCAGCTGGGGCGAGAGCGGCTGTTCGATGTGTGTGGCTATGAACGGCGACAGCGTCGCCCCCGGCAAGCGCTGCGCCTCCACCAGCAACCGCAACTTTCCCGGTCGCCAGGGCCCCGGCGCACGAACCCATCTGATGAGCCCAGCCATGGCCGCCGCCGCCGCGCTCAACGGCAAGATTGTCGACGTCCGTCAACCCACCAAAGGTGCCCGCGCATGAAGCCCGTCACTCAGGTCGAAAGCCCAACCCTGCTGCTGCTCGATGCCAACATCGACACCGATCAGATCATCCCGGCGCGTTTCCTGCGCAAGCCACGCAGCAGCGGCTACCATCATTACCTGCTTTACGATGCTCGATACGACATGCAGGGTCAGCCACGTCCCGACTCACCCATACCCGAATCGGCCGCACTCGACTCAGCAAGTGCCGCCAAGATCGTCCTGGCCGGCCATAACATCGGCTGTGGCTCATCGCGAGAAGGTGCCGTCTATGCCTTCGTCGACTACGGTATCCAGGTAATCATCTCGACCAAGATTGCCGATATATTCCGCAGCAACGCCATCCGCAATGGCCTGCTGCCAATCATGCTCGAACAAGCCCCGTTCGATACCCTTGTCGCTTACTGCCAGGCACACCCCCAGGCATCCTTGTCGGTGGACCTGGAAGCCTGCGAGATACGCTGGAAAGCCGACAACTGTCTGACCTTCGAACTCGACGACGGCAGCCGTGAGCGCCTCCTCAAGGGAATCGATGACATACAGGCCACACTGGCGTGGCAGCGAGAGATCGACGCCTTTGCCGAGCACTACCTGGCAGAGCAACCATGGGTAGTGCCTATCAGCAGGTAACGACTCCCAGTATGGGGTCGAGTACATACGCAAAGCCGTGTGCCAATTCATGTCCTATTGACATTACAATAGCACCATACATAAAGTGAGGTTAACGACTACTCAGGGCATCCCACTCATCTAGGCCCGCGCTCGACACTGGTCCGCTACACCAACAAGATGGAGTCTCAAATGCGATTGACTGCCCCCCACCCCCTGCTTGTACTCGCCGCAGCCGCCCCTTTCAGCCTGCTGGTGAGTGCCCTGGCGGTTGCCGACGACTACCCCAGCAAACCGATCAACCTGATTGTCGGCGCCTCTGCAGGCGGCACCACCGATGCCCTGGCGCGCGAAGTTGCCGAGGGCCTGGCGCAGAAATACGACGTGCCAACCGTTGTCGACAACCGTCCGGGAGCCGGCGCCAACATCGCCGCTGAAGCTGTTGCCAAGTCCAACCCGGACGGCTACACCCTGCTCGTGGCCTATACCAGCCATACCCTCAATGAATCGCTGTTCCACGAGCTGCCCTACGACCCAGTCGAGGACTTCTCGCCGATCTCGCTGTTGGGCGAAGTCTCCAGCATCCTCCTGTCGCGGCCAGACCTTGAGGTCGATAGCCTGCAAGGCCTGCTCGACTACGCCGCCGAGCAACCCGATGGCATTACCTTCGGCGTCGGCGGCCTGGGCTCCTCGCTGCACATGGAGACGCTCAAGTTCATGCAGGAATCTGAGGTGGTCGGCTACGAGATTCCCTATAACGGCACCTCTCCGGCCATCGCCGACCTTATGGGGGGCCACGTTGACGTGATGTTCGCCCCCTTCGCCGCCGCCATGCCGCTGGTGGAATCGGGAGATGCCAATGCCATTGCCGTCACCTCGCCGGAGCGCATGCCCAACCTCGACGACATCCCCTCGATCAACGAAACCTTGAGCGACTACCCCACGACGTATGGCTGGTTCGGCCTGCTCGGTCCCGCCGGCATGGACCCCGCGATCGTCGAGCGGCTCAACGCGGATGTCACCGAGATCATGCAAGGCGAATCCGGTGCCGACCTCCTCGAGCGCGAAGGGGCTGAGCCCATCGACATCAGCGCAGAGGCCTTTGCCGAGTTCCTTGTCGAGGACGTCGAGCTCTGGAAAGCGATCGCCGAAGCCGGCGGCATCGAGAAGCAGTGATCACGGCTCTCCATCACCATGGCCATGCGTAAATTGATACTGAAGATCAACCACGAGCTGTTCGGCGGGCTGCTGCTCATCGGCATAGGCGCCTACGCCTACTACCATGGGCAGCAGTACGCATTCGGCAGCCTCGCACGAATGGGACCGGGTTTCCTGCCCCAAGTGCTCTCGATGGCGCTGTGTGCAATGGGCGGCATCCTTGCCGTTACCTCGCAGCTCAAGCCCAGTAGCGCGATAGACCTGCAGCTTGGTCAGGTACTGATCGTTGCCGCCAGCATGGTGCTGTTTGCGATACTGCTGCGGCCCGCTGGCCTGTTCACGGCAGCCTTCGTCAGTGTTGTGGTTTCCTCCTGGGCCGATCGTCAGATCACATGGCCGGGTCGCATCGTGCTGGCGCTAGTCGTCGCCGGACTCGCGTCACTGATCTTCATCGTCGGTCTCGGCATGAACATGCCGCTATGGTGGGGCTAATCGCGTTGGAGACTCCCTCGTGGATGTAATCGCTAATCTGGGTATCGGCCTGCAAGCGGCCCTGACGCCAACGATGCTGTGGTATTGCTTCGTCGGGGTACTGCTGGGCACCTTCATCGGGGTGCTGCCGGGCATTGGACCGCTGGCGGCAATCTCGCTGCTGCTGCCTATCACCTACTACATCGGCCCTCAAGAGGCCATCGTGATGCTCGCTGGCGTCTATTACGGCGCCCAATATGGCGGCTCCACTGCGGCTATCCTGCTACGCCTGCCCGGCACCGCCTCCTCCGCGGTGGCCTGCATCGACGGCAACCCCATGGCACGCAATGGGCGCGCGGGCGTGGCGTTGTTCATCACCACCATCGCCTCGTTTGCCGGTGCGATCACCGGCCTGATCATCCTGATCTTCTTCTCACCCTATATCGCCAAGCTGGGCCTCAAGTTTGGCTCGGCGGAATACTTCGCGCTGATGCTGCTGGGGCTGGTTGCCGCCTGCACCTTCTCAGACTCACCGCTAAAGGGCGGCGCCATGGTGGTTCTGGGGCTGCTGCTGAGCATGATCGGTACCGACGTCAACACCGGTGTGATTCGCTATACCTTCGGCTTCTTCGAACTCTCCAGCGGCCTGAGCCTGGTCGCCTTGGCGATGGGTGTCTTCGGCGTCGCCGATATCATTCGCAATATCAATACCATCGATACCTCGGGGCTGAGCCAGCGCTTTACCATGCGCTCGATGCTGCCCAGCCGCGAGGACTGGCGGCGCTCGCTGCCCTCCATGGCGCGCGGTTCGGCCATTGGCAGCTTCTTCGGCACTCTGCCCGGCACCGGCGCCTCGATCTCCTCGTTCATGGCCTACGCCACCGAGAAAAAGATCGCCCGCGAGCCGGAACGTTTCGGCAAGGGCGCCATCGAGGGGGTTGCAGCCCCGGAAGCAGCCAACAATGCCTCAGCGCAAACCGCCTTCGTGCCAACGCTGACGCTCGGTATCCCAGGCGACGTCACCATGGCGCTGATCCTCGGCGCACTGATCATCCACGGCATAACCCCCGGCCCCCAGCTGATCACCTCTCAGCCCGAACTGTTCTGGGGGCTGATCATCAGTTTCATCATCGGCAATATCCTGCTGGTACTGTTCAACATCCCGATGATCGGGCTATGGATCAGCCTGCTCAAGATCCCATACCGTCTGCTCTATCCCACCATCCTGATCTTCATCTGCGTGGGCGTCTTCAGTGTCAGCAACAGTACATTCGACATCTACACCGTGGTTGGCATCGGCGTGCTCGGCTACCTGCTGAACATGCTGCGCTTCGACCCCGCACCACTGCTGCTGGGCTTCATTCTCGGCCCCCTGATGGAGGAGCACTTCCGGCGCGCCATGCTGCTCTCCCGGGGTAACCTGGAAACCTTTATCGACCGGCCGATCAGCCTCAGCATTCTCGTCGTCACCGCGTTCGCGGTGTGCTTCATCATCGCCAGCAGCGTCCGTCGTCGGCTGCGCACGCACAATACAGCCAAGGATTCCCATGTCTCCTGAGTTCCTCGATCCGCGCCACACCGCCCTGATCATCGTCGACCTGCAGAACGACTTCCTGCACCCCGACGGCGCCTATGCACGTGGCGGTGATACCAACCCCGGTGCCGTCGCCCTGCCCGATCGTGTCGCCCCGCTGGCCAAGCGCCTCAAGCAGGCCGGCGGCCTCGTCGCGGCTACCCGTTTCACCCTCTGGCCTGATGCCCAGGGCGAACCGATGATCTCGTCACACCTGAAAGCACTGCGGCCGTTTCTCGCCCGTGGCGACTTCGCCCCAGGCAGCCACGGCCAAGACAACGTCGAGGCGATTGCCCCCCACGTCGACGTATCCGTGGACAAGGTCGCCTACTCCGGCTTCTTCAACACTCAGCTCGACTGGGTCTTGAAGAAGGCTGGCATCACCAGCGTGATCGTCTGCGGCATCGTCACCAACGGCGGCGTTGCCAGCACCGTGCGAGACGCCCACATGCGCGACTATCACATCCTGGTATTGGAAGACGGCTGCGCGGCATTCAAGAGCGCGACACACGACACCGCTATCGCCGACATGGCAAGCATCGCCACTGTCACCGACTGCGCTTCGATCATCACACAGCTCGGGTGAGCCTACTTGCGCTCATAGGTCTCACCACTACCATCGCCAGAGGCATCCCATGCGGCTCGAGTTCCTGATCACCGTCATGACCATCCTCGACAAGGGCAGCTTTGCCCTGGCGGCCAAGGCGGTGAACATCACCCCCAGCGCGGTCAGCATGCAAGTAAAGACGGTTGAGCAGTATTTCGAGAAGGCCCTGTTCAATCGCACCGGGCAATCAGTCACACCGACACCATTCGCCCGCGCCCTCTGCCAACGGGTCGGACCGTTACTCGAGGAACTCGATCAGCTGCGTGGTGGTAATCAAGCATCGGTGACGGGCCGACTCAAGTTGGGGGCCATCAGCATCATGCAGCCGGTAATCTTGCCGCCCCTGTTCAACCGATTGAAGCAGGCCGCTCCCCAGCTTGAAATAAGTTGCATACCTGGGCGTTCACACGAGCTGATCGATGCGGTCAAGGTTGGTGATCTGGATGCCGCTATCGTCGCCGAACCAGCCACCGCCAGCCGGCGACAACTCGAATGGCAGCTGCTGCAAGAAGCCCCCTTATGCATAATCACACCACGTGGCATATCACCTGCCAGAAATAAAAAAGTGCTAGCAGCTCAACCATGGATTGCCTATGACCGAACAACATCGTTAGGAAAATTATCGCGTCATTTCTCGATGTCGATCTTCGGAGGCAAACCACCAATTCTCGAACTTCAATCACTCGAGGGTGTGATTTCCATGGTCTCGTCGGGATATGGGTCGGCGATTGTCATCCTTCCTGACCCTCGCCTGACAAAGCAATACGACATAGAAATCATACCACTCGATGATGACGAACCTAGCTTGCGTTTTTCATTGGTTAGCAGAAAAATCGAGAGCCGCGACAAGCCGCTGGCTATATTGAAGAAAATAATAGAAAAATGGCAAGACCCAGCCATCACGCGTCACTAATCATCAAAAAATCTCAACACCGAATAAAGGAAAAATCGCTAGCATAACGCCACCCATTTGTTAGCTTTGACAGTATAAAAACACGCTTTAAATATCAGAAAATATAAAGCAGCAAGAAAATAAAATTACAAATAATATCCTAACCAATTAGAGAAAAAATGAAATTAACAACGAAACTCAAGTCGCTTATTGAGCGCCCTGAAATACTCGTCATGCCCGGAGCGTATGACCCCCTTTCCGCCAAACTGGTGGAACAGGCCGGATTTGATGCCATTCAAGTCAGCGGGCTGGGTATTGCAGCCAGCCACCTCGGCATGCCGGATGTCAGCATCCTCTCCCTTTCCGATGTATGCGACCGCACACGCGCCATCGTCAACGCGACCTCACTGCCGGTGATGGCCGACGGCGATACCGGTTTCGGTAATGCCGTCAACGTCTGGTATACCGTCCAGGGAGTAGAAGCGACCGGCGCAGCCGGCATCAATCTCGAAGATCAGGTTATGCCCAAGCGCTGCGGCCACCTGGATGGAAAAGAGGTCATCAGCTGCGAGGAGATGGTGGGCAAGATCCGCGCCGCCGTCGATGCCCGCAAGGACCCCGATTTCATCATCAACGCGCGTACCGATGCACTCGCTGTCGAAGGGCTAAGAGCCACCATCACTCGGGCCAACGCCTATTTCGAGGCAGGTGCCAGCATGGTATTTGTCGATGGTGCCGATCACCTCAAGACCATCTCGGCGCTGGCCGATGCCTTCCACGGTCCGCTGGCCATCAACATGGTCGAAGGCGGCAAGACACCGGACAACATGACCTTCAACGAACTGCAACAGCGTGGCGTCGCTCGCGTCAGCCTGCCCGTCAGCACCCTGCTGAGCGCCATGCATGGCATGCAACAAGCGCTAGCACACATTCAAAAAACCGGTACCACGGCAGCGGATCCCGCGCTGTTTGCCGACTTTACCGAGACCCACACCCTGCTGGGCATGGAACACGTCTACGGACTCGAACGTCGCTTCATGTCACCCCACCAGTGGGCCGACAAGTACTCAAGTGGCACTGCCAGGAGAACCTCATGACCACCCCCATTACCCGGCGGCCGGGCTACCCCCTAGGCCTCGCGCAGGCGCAAGGGCGCAATGCCAGGCTCAGGGAAATGATCGGCCGCAATGCCTTGACTATGGCACCCGGCTGTTTTGACTGTCTCACCGCACGGCTGGTCGCCGACGCTGGTTTTCCCGCGGCCTACATAACCGGCTCTGGGGTCTCGATGAGTGCACTGGGTGCCCCCGACATCGGCGTCATTTCCTTTGCCGAAGTTGCCGAGCGTGCACGACGCATCGCCGATGTTGTCGAAATTCCCATCATCTGCGACGTCGACACCGGCTACGGTGGCCCGCTCAACGTAGTGCGCACTGTTCGCGAACTGGAGCGCGCCGGGGTCAGCGCCATGCAGATCGAAGACCAGACCTGGCCGAAGAAGTGCGGCCATGAGCTTGGTCGAAAGCTGGTCGACATCACCGAGATGGAAGGACGCATCAAGGCCGCGGTGGATGCCCGCGATGACGCCGACGTGATGATCATTGCCAGAACGGATGCTCGCACCGGCCACGGTCTGGCCGAAGCGCTCGACCGTGCCATGGCCTATCGCGAGGCCGGAGCCGACATCATCTTTGTCGAGTCCCCGGAAAGCCAAGACGAAATGAAGCAGATCAACGAGCGCCTGCAATGCCCGACCCTGGCCAACATGGTGGAAGGCGGCCGCACACCCTTTCTCGATGCAGAAACGCTCGCCGCGCTCGGCTACCGGCTCGCCATCTACCCCAACTCACTGACGCGTCTGTTCGGATTTCAGGGAGCCAAGCTGCTCGCCACCTTGGCCGAAAAAGGCAGCACCGCCTCAGTGCGCGATCAGATGCTCGATCACCACGGCCTCTGGTCGCTGTTCGATTACCCCGAGTGGACCTCGTTGGAGGCGCGTTTCACAGAGCCCAGCTAAGCCTTCACGTTCGAGGCTCTCACAACAACAACGCCATTATTCCTATCGCTGACCAGCGATAACAACAAGAGGTAGACCCAATGCGACACTCCCTGACCCACTCACCACGCAAGACTCCCTTGGCTGCCGGTATCGGTGCCGCACTCCTGCTCTCCCTGCCACTCGGCGCACAGGCACAGACACAGCTCTCCGTTGGCACCACCAGCCAGGCCTCATCGCTCTATGCCTACTTCGTGGCCGTATCCCAGTTGCTCAACGCCGAGCTCGATGACGTCAACCACTCGGTACTCGAAACCGGCGGCGGCCTCGACAATATGCGCCGCCTGCGCGAAGGCCAGGTCGACTGGGCGATGATGGCCGAGCCCGACCTCTTCGAATATTACGAAGGTCTAGGTCCCTTCGAAGGGGACCCCAACCCCAACTTCCGGACCTTCTGGGTTACCACCCCCTTGGCCTACCTCACGGTGGTCGATGCAAACTCAGACGTCACTTCCTACTCCGACCTCGGCGGCCAGCAATTCAACGGCGGTGGGCGCGGCTCCGGCACCGAGCGCGCCACCTTCGAAGCCATGGAAGCCCTCGGCGTCGAGCCCAACTGGTTTCGCACGGGCATGAGCGATGCGGTCACCGCCTTTCAGGACCGCCGCATCGTCGGCTTTACCAAGGCCGGCCCACCCAACGCCCCCGACAGCGCCATCATGGATGCCGAAACCACCCGCGATATTCGCATCCTGGGTTGGACAGACGACGAAATCGAGCAGGTACAGGCCGAATACCCGCACTTCGATTTCATGGCTGTTGAGGAAACCCCCTACGACACAGGCCCGCTGAACCTGCGTGTGGTCTTCATCACCATCGGCACCACCACCGACCTGCCCGAAGATACCGCCTACGACATCTTCAAGACCGTGGTCGAGAACGTTGACACCGTCGCCGAGTCCTATTCGGCAATTGCGGGAATGGACATCATTGAGCAGACCCTCGAGCGCGGCCAGACGCCGCTCCACGCCGGGGTAGCCCGCTACATTCTGGAGCAGGGCTACGAGATTCCCGAGCACCTCATGCCAGTTGAGCACGAGGAGGGTTGAGCGTGACCACACAATCCCCCGATTCGGCGCCCGTAGAGGGCGCCGTTCAATCGCCAATGGTGCGCTTTCGAGGTCATTTGATCGCCCTGCTCAGCACCACCATGGTTATGTTTCACCTCTATACCGGGGCCTTTGGCTCCTTTCCCGATCTAATTCAGCGTTCGCTACACGTTGGGGGCACCCTGATACTGGCGTTCTGCCTTTATGACATGCGCCGTGGTAACGCCCGCAATACACCGCTTGGATTACTCGATATAGGGTTTATCCTCGCAACCGTTACCGTGATCGGTCACCTGATCCTGAGCTATGACCGCCTCATGGGCTTCACATTCAGGATGACCCAGCTCGACTTTATTTTTGCCATCATTACCACCCTGCTGGTACTCGAAGGCTGCCGTCGGGTGATCGGCTGGACCATCCCTGCACTCGGGATCGCCGGCCTCACCTATGCCCTGGCGGGACCCAACCTGCCTGGGCCCTTGGCCCACGGCGGCCTTGACCCTCGCTTCGCCGCGGAAGTCCTGTACATCTCGACCCGCGGCTTGTTCGGTATGGTCACCGGCATCTCGGCCACGGTGATCGCCATGTTCGTCATCTTCGGTGCCGTACTTTTGCGCACAGGGGGTGGCCAAACTTTCATGGACCTGGCCATGATCATCGGAGGCCGCACCACCGGTGGCGGCGCCAAGGTCGCCACCATTTCGAGCGCCATGTTCGGCAGCGTCTCGGGCTCTGCCGCTGCCAACGTAGCCACCACCGGCGCCTTTACTATCCCCTTGATGAAGAAACTGGGCTATCGGCCCACCTTTGCCGCAGCGGTCGAGTCCGTCGCTTCCACCGGCGGGCAGATCATGCCCCCCATCATGGGGGCCGGCGCCTTCATCATGGCTGAACTGCTCGGTATCTCCTACATCACCATCATGGTCGCAGCCATCATCCCGGCTGTGCTCTACTTCGCTGGCTGCCTGGCCGGGATTCACTTCGAGTCCAAGCGGCTCGGCTACAAGCCGATGAGGCGCGACGAGCTTCCCCGAACCAAGGATGTACTGACCCTACGCCGCGCCGGGCCGGTATTCCTTTCGCTGGGCACCCTCATCACGCTGTTGGTACGTGGCTTTTCGCCGGCCATGGCCGCCTTTACTGCTACGGCCATTCTGGTGGTACTGTTCCTGCTCGGGACGCGTAACTGGCCCGACCTCAAGGCACGGCTCAACAATCTCCGTGAAGGCTGTATCGATGCCGGAATTGGTCTGGTCGCCATCGCCGTACTCATCGCTGGCGCACAAATCCTGCTGGCGATGATCTCGACCACCGGCATGGGGGTTACTTTCACATCGGCCATCATAAGCCTGGGTGAAAACCATCTGTTGATATCACTGATGCTGGCCATGGTGGTGGCCATGCTGCTCGGCACAGGGCTGCCTACCGCCGCCGCCTACATGCTGGCCGCTGCGGTCGTAGCACCAGCACTGGTGAGGCTCGGCGTGGAGCCCATTGCCGCACACATGTTCATTTTCTACTTCAGCATCATTGCCGGTCTCACGCCGCCTCTGTGCGCCACAGTGTTCATCAGCGCCAGCATGGCGAAAGCCAACTGGCTGCCCACCAGCATCACCGCCATCCGGCTCTCGCTGGTCGCCTTCATCATCCCGTTCGTGTTTGTCTTCCACCCCGAGATTCTGATGATCGGGGACGGGCTGACCATAGCCGCTTATGCCATCACCGGGCTTATCGGCGTCACGCTGATTGGAGCTGCAATGTCTGGATACTTGATCTACCCCTTGGCGTACTGGGAACGGCTGCTCTTTTCCCTGGCTGCCTTCGGCCTGATCGCTCCCGGCATGCTGTTGCCAATAGTCGGAGGGGTACTGCTCCTACTGATGCTGGCCATCCACATGCTGCGCGGTAAAACGACCTATCACATCAGCAAGGAGACGACATGATTACTCTGCACGGAAAGAGAGTCAGACAAACCCTGGAAGAGATTCTGATTCCTGAAAAGACTGCCTTGGTAGTCATCGACGTACAGAACGATTTCTTCGACGCTGACGGTGTATTCGCCCAGGCCGGCAGAGACATGACCCTGGCCCAGGCCCACCTGCCCAATATGCGTAAGCTAATTGCAGAGTGGCAAGCCATGGATCTGTTCACGATCTTTGTGCGTCAAATCACGTTAACCGACGGCCGCGGCGACAGCCCAGCCTGGCTACGACTCAAAGTACGCGATGGCAAGAGCCCCAACTACACCCTGAAAGGGTCGTGGGGCGCAAAATTCTGCGACGGCATAGAACCCCGCGAGCAAGATCCCATCATCGAAAAACTGCGTCCGGATGCCTTTCTAGGCACCTGCCTGGACATGGTGCTGAAGGCCAACGGCATCGACTCCACCGTACTGATTGGAGCCAACACCGAAGGCTGCGTCGAATCAACCGTGCGCAGCAGTGCCCATCACGACTACTACACCATCGTGGCAGAGGACGCCGTGGCCAGCAGCAATGCACAATTCCACGATGCTTCCCTGGCCTTTATGAAAAACCGCTTTTTGGTGGAGCCTTCGTCACGCATTATCGATACCCTCAATGCCAACCGACGCTAATATCCCTCTATTGTGATTGTTCGCCAGTGGCCCCACTGGCTTTTTTCACCAGCTTTTCTTGAGTCTATCTTTCATAAATATCGTTTTTACCAAGCAACCAACATTGCTAGATTATGTATTCATAGCGCGCGCAAGAATTACATAAACAACGAATATATTGAGGTATTTTTAATGAGTCATCTTACGCAATGTAGTCCTTGGCTAAGCCGTGATGTCGAGAATGACACCAGTTGGATTCGCTTTCTCTCCGACGCCGCCATTGCTGATATCGACAGCGCATTGCAGCACGCCAAGTCGACATCGAAATCGCTGCTCTCACTGACACCAGATGACTTTCCGCTCAACGGAGCCGGATGCGAAGAGGTTCAGGCCGCCTATGCCAGCACCCAGCAGGGCTGGGGCTTCTGCCTACTCAAGGGCTTTCCCGTCGAGCGTTACAGCGTAGACGAAATCAAGATTCTCTACTGGGGGCTCGGGCTACATGTCGGTGTTGCTCGCACTCAGAACAAGCAAAGCCACATTATGACCTCAGTAAAAGACACCGGCGGCCAGTACAAAGTCAACGGTGGCCGTGGCTACAATACCAATGCCGGCCTCGATTTTCATGTCGACTTCTGCGATGTCGTTTCGCTACTGTGCATTCATCCGGCCAAATCCGGCGGCACCAGCCTTATTACCAGCTCGCTGGCGATTCACAATGAGCTCAAGCGAAACCGCCCTGATCTCGAAGCTGCGCTCCACAAGCCATTTTACTTCAGCCTGCAAGGCGCCGGCTCAGACGATGAACCGAATATCTATTCCTGCCCGCTATACGGGGAGGCTCAGGGTTACCCTGCTTTTCGCACCAACCGCAAGAACATTACTGCAGCTCAGGAATATTTCGACGAGGTTCCGCGCCTTGAATGCGACCAGACCGAAGTGCTCGACTGGCTCGACAAAAAACTCAAAGATCCTAAGTTCTGCTTCTCCATGAACATCGAAAAAGGCGACATTCAGCTTCTCAACAACTACACCGTCGTACATTCTCGCACCGACTTCGAAGATTACGAAGATGAACATCGCAAAAGGCACCTGCTGCGCTTATGGATGACCATTCCCGGCTCCCAACCACTACCCGACACTTGGCGCGAAGCCTTCAAGGATACACGCGCTGGCGCTGTGCGTGGTGGCAACCGCGGCAAATGCATTACCGATGAATTTCTCGCCTACGAACAACGCCAAGCCAATTACCACAACATGCACAACATTTTTATCGACTAAGTATGTTCATATTACCTTGGAAACCAGCTTCTCGACGCCATTTCCCGCCGATTCGACGCCGGTTGGACTTTTTCTCGGGGGGGACGTAGGGTGGGCGACCCCTGGATCAGGCAAGAGCGCTGATTCCAGACCCCTGACAGTCCCGCTACGGGACACCCTGGTCTTGCCCGAGCGCAGACTGGACCGTCGGCATTTCGACTGTCCGCCGCCGACGCCATTCGATAGAGAAGATATCCATGTCGCCTCACTATGCCGATGAGGGCCTGTGCATGCCGCGCCGCCCGCCGCCAAGCCTCATCACCCTGGGATAACGCTGTTAAACGGCGTTGCATTGCCGTGTCCGCCCGATAGCTCAAGACAGCTCACGATAGCTCACCGAGGCCGCACAGCGCCCTGTGCCCGCCAGTCCCGCGGACACTCGCTCGCGCTGGCCGCCTTACGGCCACGGCATGTCCAGCTTCTCCCTCCGCCCGGCATGTCGGCCTGCTCGACCTGCACGGGCGTGTCCGTTCCATCTACCGGGGACTGCCCTTGAACAGTGAATCGCTCTACCAATTCTCGATCCCGACCGTACTGCTGCTGCTATTCGCCTTCTACGGCGGCACCTACCTGATGACGCTCGGCATCCGCAAGAAGAACGAAGACGCCGACGCCTTCATGGTCTCCAACCACCGTATAGGCTTCGGCATGGGCGCTGCCAGCATGACCGCCACCTGGATCTGGGCCGCCTCCTTCTATGCCGCCGCCACCTCCGGCTATACCTACGGCGTCTCAGGGCCTATTCACTACGGCTTGTGGGGGGCACTGATGATCCTGTTCATCTA
>ERZ869909.1298-NODE-1298-length-20662-cov-6.230410_pt1 | contig 20662 bp, 19 predicted proteins | sample MGYA00520892_ERZ869909 | MGnify/ENA primary metagenome ERZ869909 (study PRJEB32215, sample SAMEA104723947) | bioreactor metagenome | biome: bioreactor; feature: anaerobic bioreactor; material: water | place: China | collected 2015-03-12 ... | reverse complement strand
TTCTATGATCTCAACCGCTCGCCGATCGTATGCCCGATCTGTGGCACGGTCTACGAGCTGGCCTCCGCTCCGCTCGGCGCGGCAGCCGCCAGCGAAGAGCGGAGCAGCCGCCGGGGCCGCAAGTCCGATTTTGCGGACAAACCTGCGACCGACGAGGCGGCGGACGGCGAAGAGGAGCTGGAGATCGACGAGGACGGCGACGAGTCGATCTCGGCCGACGAAGACGAGACCTTCCTCGAGGAAGAAGAGGAAGAGGGCGGCGACGTCTCGAACATCATCGGCGGTCCCGTCAAGGAAGGCGACGAGGAGCGCTGAGCGCAACGAGAGCGGTGCACGTAAGCGATTTCCGTGCGCCGCGGCCAACTTCGTACTTGCAGTTTCGGAACGATCGGCCTAATGAGCCGGTCTTCCAGACCATGCTGCGGGAGCTTCGCTCCGGAGGCATCGGATCCCAACGGTCAGGGGCCATAGCTCAGCTGGGAGAGCGCTTGCATGGCATGCAAGAGGTCACCGGTTCGATCCCGGTTGGCTCCACCAAACACTTTCCCGCTGGACCTCGGAAAATAGGTCTCTGAAAACAGGCTCGAGTTTTCGGCGGGTTAGCTCTTATCTCCATTCGTTTGGCGGACGGCAGACCCTTCGCGCCTTCTCGCGCCACACTGAGGCGCTGCTGAGTCGGTTGACAAGCGGCGTGAGCAGCTAAGGTTCGCCAAGTCTTCGCGCGTCGCTTTGAAGCGTCAGCCTCTGCGGTAGGCCATCCTGCCGGTCACGGCGCAAGCCAAGCTATGGGGCTCAACCTTGTGTCGCGAGCTCCCGCGCCGAACGCGACGCTTCACCTCCTTCACCATGTCCTGCTGATACCAGCGCTTCAGCCACGGCAGGAGCGTCTGGTGGAATCGGTTGCGGGTCTGTCGTTTGCCCAGGGTCGTCATACGGCTGATTAACTACGCCTCAGCACTCCCGTCGTCGGACCATCGGCTTGTGTGTACCGTTGCTATTGCTCGAAAGTTTTTTTGGGGGAACGACGCGAGCCGCGACAATGGACTGAGGCCAGGATGACCAAAGGCGCATCCTCATCATCGAAGTCCGTCCCCGTTGACCTCGCGCTGCAGGGCGGTGGTTCGCATGGCGCGTTCACCTGGGGCGTGCTCGATCGGCTCCTCGAAGAATCCTGGCTCAAGATCGACGGCATCTCCGGCACGTCCGCGGGCGCGATGAACGCGGCCGTGTTGGCTGACGGCTATGCCGCGGGCGGCGCGGATGGCGCACGCAAGGCGCTCGCGGCCTTCTGGCGCGGCATTGCCGATGCGGCGCGCTTCAGCCCGTTCCAGCGCGGGCCCCTCGACCGGATGCTCGGCCGCTGGACGCTCGACAACTCGCCGCTCTTCATCACCATGGATCTCCTGTCCCGGCTGTTCTCGCCGTACGATCTCAATCCGGGCAACACCAATCCGCTGCGCGACATCCTGGGCGAGATGATCGACTTCGATCGACTAAAGGAGTCGCCCGTTCGCCTCTTCATCACCGCCACCAACGTGCGCACCGGCCGCGGACGCATCTTCCGCAACGCCGACATCACGCCGGACGTGCTGCTGGCCTCCGCCTGCCTTCCCAGTCTCTTCCAGGCCATCGAGATCGACGGCGAGAGCTACTGGGATGGCGGCTATTCGGGCAATCCGACCATGACGCCGCTGGTCCGAGAGCTCGAGTCGGACGACACAATCCTCGTCCCCATCAATCCGGTCGAGCGGCCCGGCACTCCGAGCTCCGCCCGCGACATCCTCAACCGCCTGAACGAGGTGTCGTTCAATGCCGTGCTGCTCAAGGAGCTGCGCATGATCGCGATGCTGCGCAAGGTCGTCGATCCCGGTCACACCGAAGGCGCCCGCTGGGCCAGGATGCGCATCCACATGGTGCGCAACAAGCTCATGAGCAAGCTCGGTTACTCCTCGAAGCTCAACGCCGAGTGGGACTTCATCAGCATGTTGCACGCTGAAGGACGCAAGGCGGCGGACACATTCCTCGCGACCGACGGAAAGCACATCGGCAAGCGCTCCTCCATCGATCTCGACATTCTTCTGGAAGGGGTCTGATCCCATGGGGCTGCTCGGCATTCTTCTCGGCCTCTCCCTGATGATCGGGCTTGCCTATCGCGGCTGGAGTATCCTGTTGCTCGCACCGGCCGCGGCCCTCGTTGCCGCCGCCTTCTCGGCCGAACCGCTGCTCGCCCACTGGACGCAGACCTTCATGAGCAACGCTGCGGGCTTCTTCGCGCAGTTCTTCCCGCTGTTCCTGCTCGGCGCCCTGTTCGGCAAGCTCATGGACGACAGCGGGTCGGTCACGACCATCGCGGACTTCATGACCGAGAGACTCGGCGCGCGCCGCGCCATCCTCGCAGTCGTGCTCGCCGGCGCGCTCGTGACCTATGGCGGCGTCAGCCTGTTCGTCGCCTTCTTCGTCCTCGCGCCCATGGGGTTGGCGCTGTTCCGGGCCGCCAACGTGCCCCGCCGCCTGATGCCGGCGGCCATCGCGCTCGGCACCTCCACCTTCACCATGTCGGCATTGCCGGGGACGCCGTCGATCCAGAACGCGATCCCGATGCCGTTCTTCGGCACCACGCCGTTCGCTGCACCCGGCCTCGGCATCATTGCGGCGGTCATCATGCTGGGCTTCGGCATGTGGTGGCTCACCCGCGCCGAGCGCGCGGCGCGGCGCACGGGCGAGGGGTTCGGCGACGATCCGGGACCGCCTGCGGAAAGTCCAGCCGACGATCTGATGGTGCGCGAGCTCGGGACCGTCGCCCGCGAGTTCGACCCCGCCGAGCTCAAGCACGGCAAGCCCAGCACGACGCACCCCCCGATCGGCCTCGCGATGCTGCCGCTCGGCGTCGTGATCGGCGTCAATCTGCTGATGTCGCAGTTCATCCTTCCAAGCCTCGACGTCTCGTTCCTGGCCGAGGAACGCTGGGGTGAGACGTCGCTCGCGGGTGTCGGCGGCGTCTGGTCGGTGGTGACGGCGCTGCTCGCTGCCATCGTCACGGTCGTCGCCATCAACTCCCGCAGACTTCCGGCTCTGCGTGACACCATGGACGCAGGCGCCAACGCCTCGGTGCTTCCGGCCGTGAGCGTCGCGAGTCTCGTCGGGTTCGGCGCCGTTGTCGCGGCACTTCCCGCGTTTGCTGCCGTCCGCGATGCCCTGCTCGCCATGGACGGCGGCCCGCTCGTCTCGCTCGCCGTCGCCACCAACGTGTTGGCGGCGCTGACGGGCTCGGCTTCGGGCGGCATGACGATCGCGCTCGACGCACTGGGCGAGACCTACAAGGCGCTCGCACTCGAAGCCGGAATCGATCCCGCGCTGATGCATCGCGTCGCCGTGATCAGCTCAGGGACGCTGGACAGCCTGCCGCACAACGGCGCCGTGGTCACGCTGCTCGCCGTGTGTGGGGCGAGCCACCGTGAGAGCTACCTCGACATCGTGATGGTGGCGATTGCGGGCGCGCTCATCGCGCTGGTCGCGGTGATCCTGATCGGCTCGCTGGCGGGCTCGTTCTGAGGATTGACGACATGGTGGTTGCAATGATGTGGAGCGTCCGAGCCGTGAAGCCGAAACCTGGCCTGCCGCGAGCCATGGTCCTGGCCTTGACGGTGCCGCTTCTGCTTGCCGGGTGCGGCGCCGAGCCGAAGGCCACCGCGGCGGACCCGCGTCCGGTGCGCACCATCACCGTCGAGAAACGCGAATCGGGCACCCCCATCACGCTGACCGGGCGCATCGAGGCCGAGGACGAGGCATTGCTGGGCTTCCGTATCGCCGGTCGCGTCCTTGAGAACAACGTCAGCCGCGGGGAGCGTGTCGCGCCCGGCCAAGTGCTGGTGCGCCTCGAATCCCAGAACGAGATGAACGCGCTGCGCGTTGCGCAGGCGGGTCTGGCGACGGCGCAGGCCCAGCTCACGCAGGCCCGCAATCACTATGAGCGGCAGGAGACGCTGCTCGGGCAGGGGTGGACGACACGCGCCATCTACGATCAGGCCATGAAGGCCCGCCAGACGGCCGAGCAGGCGGTGGCGGCCGCCGAGGCCGAGCTCAAGGCTGCCCACGACCTCGTGGACTTCACGGAGCTGAAAGCCGACGCGCCCGGCACGGTGACGGATGCGGGGCCTGGGGCGGGCGAGGTCGTCCAGGCCGGTCAGGCCATCGTCCGCCTCGCACGCAAGGACGGCCGCGATGCGGTGTTCGATGTGCCCGCCCAGCTTCTGCGCATGGTGCCGGTCGATCCGGCGGTCACCGTCTTCCTGACCGAGGAGCCCTCCGTCACGGCAAGCGGCCGCGTGCGCGAGGTCGCGCCCCAGGCGGACCCCGTAACGCGCACGTTCGAGGTCAAGGTCGGGCTGACGGATCCGCCGGCGAGCATGCGTCTCGGCGCGACGGTGACCGGGCGCATGGACGTGACGTCCGGAGCCATCATCGAAATCCCGGCATCCGCGCTGACCAAGTTCGATCAGCGCCCCGCGGTGTGGATCGTCGATCCGGCGACGCGCACGGTCGCGATGCGCAACGTTGACGTGCTGCGGTTCGAGCCGGCGAAGGTCACGATCTCGCAAGGGCTCGATACGGGCGAGGTGGTGGTGACGGCGGGCGTGCAGGCCCTTCACCCTGGCCAGGAGGTCCGCCTGCTCGGATCGGAGCCATGAGGTTCAATCTCTCGGAATGGGCGCTGAACCACCGCCCGGTCGTCGTCTATTTCATGATCGTCGCCGTGCTCGCGGGTCTCGGCTCGTACCACCGCCTCGGCCGCAGCGAGGATCCGACCTTCATCATCAAGACCATGGTCGTGCAGGCCGCCTGGCCGGGGGCTTCCGTCGAGGATACGCTGAAGCAGGTTACGGAGCGGCTCGAGCGCAAGCTGCAGGAAACACCGAAGCTCGACTTCCTGCGCAGCTACACGACGGCCGGCGTCACCACCATCTTCGTCAACCTGGAGGGCGACACGACGGCGCGCGAAGTGGCCGACATCTGGTACCACGTGCGCAAGAGCATCGGCGATATCCGCCACACGCTGCCTGCCGGCATCGTCGGGCCGGGCTTCAACGACGATTTCGGCGACACCTTCGGCATCATCTACGGCTTCACTGCCGACGGTTTCACGCACCGCGAGCTGCGTGACTACGTGGATGGCGTGCGCTCGCGCCTCTTGCAGGTCCCCGACGTTTCGAAGATCGAGATCCTGGGCGCCCAGGACGAGAAGATCTTCGTCGAGTTCTCGATCCAGGAGCTGGCGAGCCTCGGTGTCGACCGCGCCGCGCTGCTCGCGGCCCTCTCGGCACAGAACGTCGTGCAGCCTGCCGGCACGATCCAGACCGGCGAGGAGCGTCTGTCGATACGCGTTTCGGGCGCCTTCGCATCCGAGCAGGACCTGATGAACGTCAATTTCGCCGTCGGCGGGCGTCTCCTGCGTCTCGCCGACATCGCGCAAATCCGGCGCGGCTATTCGGATCCGCCGCAACCCTTCTTCCGCGTCAACGGCGAACCGGCCATCGGGCTCGCCATCGCCATGCGCGACGGCGGCGACATCCTCGCCTTCGGCAAGGCCATCAAGGAGGTCCTCGCGGAGCTGACGGCCGCGCTGCCGATCGGCATCGAGCCGAAGCTGGTCGCCGACCAGGCGGTGACCGTCGAGCACGCTATCGGCGAGTTCATGACGTCACTGTGGCAGGCCGTGGCGATCATTCTTGCGGTGAGCTTCATCAGTCTCGGCGTCCGTCCGGGGCTCGTCATCGCACTCTCCATTCCGTTGACGCTCGCCGTGGTCTTCTCGGTCATGGAACTCACCGGCATCGACATGCAGCGCATCTCGCTCGGCGCGCTCATCATCGCTCTGGCGCTGCTCGTCGACGATGCCATGACGACCACGGACGCCACGTTGACCCGCCTGGCTAAGGGTGACGGCAAGGTCGAGGCGGCCACCTTCGCGTTCCGCACCTATGCGTTGGCGATGCTGGCCGGCACTCTGGTGACCATCGCGGGCTTCGTACCGGTCGGCTTCGCGGCGAGCTCGGCTGGCGAGTATACGTTCTCGCTGTTCGCGGTCGTCGCCATCGCGCTCGTCGTCTCGTGGTTCATCGCCGTGATCTTCGCACCGCTGATGGGCGTCGCGATCCTGCAGGCTCCCAAGGACATCGCGGGCAAGGAGGCCCCGCCCGGCTTCGTGTTCCGCACCTACCGCAGCCTGCTGACCCGGGCCATGCGCGGCAAGTGGGTGACCATTGCCGGCACGCTCGCTCTCTTCGTCGCGGCCCTGCTCGCGATGTCGCTCATTCCCCGCCAGTTTTTCCCCTCGTCCGACCGGCCCGAGCTCATGGTCGATCTCGGACTGCCGCAGAACGCCTCGATCTATGCCACCGAAAGCGTGGCACGGCGCTTCGACGACGTCCTCAAGGACGATCCCGACGTCGAGCGCTGGAGCACGTATGTGGGCCGCGGCGCCATCCGCTTCTATCTGCCGCTCGACGTGCAGCTCCCGAACGACTTCTTCTCCCAGGCCGTGATCGTCGCCAAGGACGTCGCCGCGCGCAAACGCCTGCAGGAGAAGCTCGAGAAGCTTCTGGCGGAAGAGTTCCCGGGCCTCGTCAGCCGCGTCGCACCCCTGGAGCTGGGGCCGCCCGTCGGATGGCCCGTGCAGTATCGTGTGAGCGGTCCCGAGATCCAGCAGATCCGCGAGATCGCCCTCAAGCTGGCTGCGGTCGTGGCGTCCAACCCGGACGCAGTCGGCGTCAATTACAACTGGATCGAGCCAAACCGGCAGGTCCGCATCCGTGTCGACCAGAACGAGGCGCGCCTGCTCGGCCTCAGCTCCGAGGCGCTGGCCGGCGTTCTCAATACGGTGATCACGGGGCGTCCGGTCACGCAGGTCCGCGACAATATCTATCTCATCGACGTCATCGCCCGGGCGCGTGAGGAGCAGCGCGTCTCGCTCGCCACGCTGCGCACGCTGCAGGTTCCGCTCCCGGGCGGACGCACGGTGCCGCTCGGTCAGTTCGCGACCTTCGAGTACGAGCAGGACCATCCGCTCGTCTGGCGCCGCGACCGGGTGCCCACGCTGACTGTCCAGGCCGATGTCCGACCCGGCGTGCTCCCCGATGGCGTCGTCACGGCGCTCCAACCGAAGATCGATGCGCTCGCCGAAACCCTGCCGCGGGGCTACCGCATCGCCGTAGGCGGCTCGGTCGAGGAAAGCGCGAAATCGCAGGCGTCCGTGATCGCGGTGGTGCCGGTGATGCTGCTGATCATGCTCACGGTGCTGATGGTGCAACTGCAGAGTTTCCAGCGTCTGGCACTCGTGCTGACCGTCGGGCCGCTGGGGCTGATCGGCGTGGTCGCGGCGCTGCTCGTCTCGGGCCGGCCGCTCGGCTTCGTCGCCATTCTCGGCATCCTGGCGTTGCTCGGCATGATCACAAAGAACGCCGTGATCCTGATCGGCCAGATCGAGGCGGAGCGGAGCGCGGGCAAGGGCGTGTGGCAGGCGGCGGTGGACGCCAGCAGCGCGCGCTTCCGCCCGATCATGCTGACCGCGATCTCGACCGTGCTCGGCATGATCCCCATCGCGCCGACCGTGTTCTGGGGTCCGATGGCGTTCTCCATCATGGGCGGGCTGCTGGTTGCGACGATCCTGACGCTCGTGTTCCTGCCGACGATCTACGTCGCCTGGTTCGGCGGCGAGGAGCCCGCGATCGGGCAGTCGGCTGTGGCACCGGCGCGGGAGCCGGTGCCGGCGTAACGAGGAGAGCACGATGCCGATCTGGGACCTCCGAGAGGGCGACGCGGACGACGATCGGATGAGCCCGGGTGGACGCGGCATGCGCGCCATCGTGCTGTCGGCGCTGTTCGAGTTCAACGTCGTGCAGGCCGTGGTCGCGTTCATCTTGCTCGTGCTGGTGCCGGCATTCCTGGTCGGCCTGCTGCCGTCGTTCCTGGCCACCTACGGCACGCTCTTGAAAACGTCCGTGCTGCGGCTTTGGGCCGAGCCGCTGCCGGCCATTCTTCTGGTCGCGGCGCTGATCTTCGTGGCTTATAAATGGGGCAGCCTGCGCTACGCATCGACCGCGCGCAATCTCTGGAAACTCCACTACACGCTCGTGTTTCCGATCTTCGTGCTGGTCCGGGAAGTGATCAAGATCGCCGGCGAACGGTGGCTCGGCCCGCATGCGACGCTCGACGAGCTGATGGCGCGCCGCAGGTTGGGAACCATCGTGGCCGGAGGCCTGTTTGCCGGCGTCTCGCTCGCCATTGCGACGTGGCTGATCCTGACCACGGGGATCGTCAGCGTTTCGCTCGCAACCGCAAGTCCGAGCCTGATCGTCAGGGCGGCGCTCATCGATGGCCTGATGGTGCTTGCAGTCTCGATGGTCGTGGCCAGCCTCTACTGGGCCTGGCGCGAGCTCGCCGTGCCGACGCCGGCGCTCGCGGCGGAAGACGTGCCCCCACCCTCCGAAGGCCGGGCACTGCGCGTCGCGCATCTCTCCGATCTGCACCTCGTTGCGAGCCGCCATGAGTTTCGGATGGAGCCCGGAACGCGCGGGCCGCAGGGAAATGCGCGCTGGCGCTCCGCCGCGGCCCGCCTGGCGGACATCGACCGGACGGAGCCGCTCGACTGGATTCTGATCACGGGCGACATCACCGATACCGGTGCGCGCGCCGAATGGGTGGAGTTCCTCGATCAGCTCGACGCTCACAGCGCGCTGCGCAACCGCGTGCTGATCGTGCCCGGCAACCACGACGTCAACATCGCCGACCGCTGGAACGCGGGCCGCCTCGAGGTGCCGTGGGGCGCCGGCATGGCGCTGCGCAAGCTCCGTTTCATCGCCGCCGCCGACCTGCTGCAGGGCAAGCGCGTGCATGTCGTCGATCACGACACCGGGCAACTGGGCGCCACCCTCCATGACACGTTACGCGAGGGCGACCGGGCCGAGCGGATCGCCGCGCTCGCCCGCGACGGCGCGTTCCGCGGCCGTTTGCTCGTATCCCGGCTCTGGCGCGATATTTTTCCCTTGGTGGTGCCGCCCGGGCTCGACGGCCGTCCGGGGATCGTGCTCCTCAACTCGTGCACGGACAGCCACATGGCGCTGACCAACGGCATCGGTGCCATCGAGCCGCGGCAGCTTCGGGCGCTGAGACGCGTGATGGCCGGTTTCGGCGCGGCCAAATGGCTGGTCGCCCTGCACCACCAGGTGACCGAGTATGCCGCCTTCGGCATCCCGCTCAAGGAGCGGTTCGGGCTCTCGCTGATCAATGCCCCGGACTTGCTCGCGTCGATTGCGGATCACGCGCGCCGGACCGTGGTGCTGCACGGCCACCGCCATAGGAACTGGATCGGCGCGTGCGGCGATCTGAAATTGTGCTCCGCCCCCTCGGCGACCCTCGGTGCCCACGACTCCAAGTATGCGTCCGGGCTCTTCCATCTCCACGCGATCGCTTTCGACGATGCGGACCGCATCGCGGTTACCGCAACCGAGACCGTCGTCGTCCCGGTCGATTAACCAGCATTCAAGATTCAGCACACGACCTACTATCGGCCATAGGGAACCGGAGTATGGTCGTTCGTGGACGGGGACTCTAAGGACTAGAAACGTTCACTCAGGAGTCCGGCCATGAAATATTTCATGACGATTGCTGTTTCTGCTTTGCTGCTCGGTGCTTCAATAGCGCCCATCTCCGCCGACGATCGTACGACCACCAAAGGCCCGACGAAGACGATGGGCGACGAAGGCAAGCTGCCGGCGACGGGTGCCGTAAGCGGGACTATTCCGGAAATGCGCGGCGAGGGCGCGCCGTCCAGTCCAGGGGAAGCCCTTTCCGAGACTGGAACCAAGAGGATGGGCGACGAAGGCAAGCTGCCGGCGACAGGTGCCATGAGCGGCGCTGTCCCGGAGATGAGCGCACCGAGCGGCACAACCGACTAGCGCGTCCAAGCAACATTGCATCAGCGCGTGTCTCGTTGAGGTGCGGGAGCGGGCGCCTCAACGGACATTGTGCACAATTGGATACGGGTCACGGGCCTCGCCTGCGCAAATCAACAGTTGCCCGGCGACGGAAACTGAACGAGGCCCCAGCCGAAGATCGGATCGCGTCCGGGGATTCCAAGGTCCTTGGCGATGGACTGCAACCGTTGCGCTGCCGTGCCGGCGGCCAAAGCCGCCTGATCTTGTGCCACCGCGGCCAGCGCGGCCGTCACGAACGGAGCTGCGAACGATGTCCCGTCGACCCTTCGCGCGCCGCCGCCCGGCGCCGCCACGACCAGTCCGACGCCGGGACCCGCGAACGCGATGTGATCGCCCCGCGCCGAGAGACGGGAGGGCCGCATGCGGCCGTCGACCGCCGAGACGGCCAGCACGCCGGCGTACCTCGCCGGGTAACCGGTTGCAGCGCGGTTGGAGGGACCAGCCGCCGCGACGATCGAAATTCCGCGTGCGTGAAGTGCTGCGACCGCTCTTTCGAGGATTGGGTTCGCGGGGCCGCTCAGACTGAGGTTGATGAGGCGGACGCCGTGTGCGGCCAGCACATCGAGCGCGGCGACGAGATCGAAAGCATCGGTCGCGTCCGAGCGCCCGGCCCGGTGGAAGGCATCGACGGCGACCACGCGTGCACGGGGCAGCGTGCCCACGATCGCTGTCCCCGGCTGGCCGACGAGGAGGCTGATCACGCCGGTTCCGTGCGCGGCATCAGACGGCCGACGGTCCTTCCGCCGTACGGTTTCAATTTCGATACTGGCTCCCGCAAGGCTCGGATGGCGGGTGTCGATACGCGTGTCGATCACGCCGATCGAGCTGGTCAACGCGCATTGCATGAACCCCGGCTGCCAGTTGGCAAGCTTGAACGTTTCGCATTGCTCCTGGCAGGGCTTTCCCTGCGGTCGATAGCGCGAAAGCGAAAAGCGGTTGTAAAGGTCGTTACGGGCACGCAATGCACCGGGATCGATTTGCTGGACGAGGCGCAGAGCGACGGAGGCTGATAGGCCGGCTGGTCCTTCGATGCGGCTTATGTCGGTATTCAGGCTCTCGGAGGCGCGTGTCATCGAGATGCGAAAACCGCGCCGGATGAGGGCGTCGCGCGTCTCGGGTCGCAGTCCGCCGAGGATCAGCTCCGCACGCCTGCGGTTGCGATCATCATCATCATCATCATCATCATCGTCGTCGTCATCATCGTCGTCATCGTCGTCGCCATTGTCATCGTCATCGTCGTCATCATCAGCCAACGCGACGGTGTCGAAGCCGATCGGCTTTACCGGCGGCACAAAGAAAAGGCCCATCGCAACAAGCGCGACCACCGGAAGACGCCACAGTGTCAGCATGTCGGTGCTCCATGAGATCAATCGATAGCATCATCCGGCGCCTTCGATGTCCAGCAAACCCATATCTCGGCCGTTGCTCGGAGAATAATCTGGTTGCCAAACAGCAGGTTTCCGGGGAATGAAACGCTGCGGTCGGCGTTCTATTCCCAGCGAAGGCGGACCTGAGACGACATGACGATCCCCGATCACGACCTCCGATTGCAGATTGTGACGCTCCTGCCGAGGCTCCGACGGCTCGCGCGCGCGCTTGCCGGCACCTCGGCTGACGGGGACGATCTTCTTCAGACGGCGTGCGAAAAGGCCCTCTCGCGTCTTCATCAGTTCGAGGTCGGGACACGGCTCGATCGCTGGATGTTCCAGATCCTCAAGACCACGCATATCGATCGCACGCGCCAGGCCCAGCGGCGCAAGCATGCGGATTTCACGCCCGATCTGGTCGACGTCCTGCCGTTCGATGCCCGCATCCACGAGCAGACGGAAGCACGCGAGGACCTTGCCGTGATCCGAGCGGCCGTCTCCCACCTGCCGGAGGAGCAACGAGAGGTGCTGGCCCTGGTCGTGCTCGATGGCCTCTCGTATCGGGACGTGGCCGACATGCTGGACATCCCGCAGGGCACCGTCATGAGCCGCCTGGCGCGCGCACGCAGAAAGCTGGCTCACGCGCTCAATGCCCGCCAACCCACAGGTTCTATTGACAAGGATACGCTTCATGGCCCGCGTCACTGACGAGATGCTGATGGCTTACGCCGATGGTGAGCTCTCGAAGCAGGATGCCGAGCTCGTCGAGAGGTTGCTGCGCGAAGGCGACGTTGAGAGCCGCGAGGCTGTCGACGAGTTCCGCAAGACCGCGGCCCTGGTCCGCGCTGCGTTTGCCGACGACACAAACGACCCGATCTCGGAGACGCTCGTCGAGACCGTGCTCGCCACCAAAGCGACGCCCAAGCCGGCTGCCGTCGCCGGCTCCCGGAGCCGCCCTGCGCGGCGTGAGCGCTATGCCATGGCCATGGCCGCGTGCCTTGCGGCGGTGGTTGTCGTCGGTGGGCTTGCGACCATCCTGCGTCCATTGGAAACGGTAACGGCCGACAGCTTGCAGCTTGGTCCCGTCGATGCGGATTCGCGCCTTGCACATGTCCTCGCAAAGGTCCCTGCGAGCACGCTGGTTGAAATCGACGATGACAACGCGGGCGCGGCCGCGCACCTCATGGTCGTGAGCACGTTCTACGACAGATACGATCGCATTTGCCGCGAGGTCGAGCTGATGGATGCGGCGCTTGCGCCGCAGCAGGTCGCGGTGGCGTGCCACACGCCAGACAGCAGCGCATGGTCGGTCGAAGGCGTGGCCCGGATCGCGACCGCGTCCGATCCGTCGTCGTCCGGATACGCGCCGGCCGGCGCTCCCGAGCAGGACGCGCTGAAAAGTTTGCAGATTATGGTTGGCGCCAAGGAACCGCTGTCTGCGGACGAGGAGCGCCGCCTCATCGACGCCGGCTGGAAATAATGGCGACCCAGGCGGTTCCATCCCCTTCCTGGGGGCGGTGGCTGTCGGCGATGGCCGTCGGCGGCATGATGATCATGGTCATCTGGATCACGAGCGGCGGCCTTGCCTACGAGGCCAGAACCACCCTGATTGTCTTCGCCCTTGCCATCATCGCCTGGACGGCGCTACCGGTCGACGACTTGCTCGTCGCCGGGCTCGCTGTTGCCGTTCTGCTCCTGGCCGGAGCGACCCACGCGCAGGAGATCGCCGCGCTTGCGCATCACGAGCTGATCTGGCTTCTCATCGCGTCCTACGTGATCGCGGCGGCCGTCCGCAGAACATCGTTGACCGAGCGGCTGGCGCTCGCCGCCATGCGGGGTAGCGCAAACCTCGAGACGCTGTTCTATCGCTTGACGGGATTTGTCGCGGCCACCGCCTTCGTCGTGCCGACGACGTCGGGGCGCGCGGCTCTGCTTCTGCCGGTGTTTCTCGGCTTTTCCGATGTTCTTCGGCATGGGCAGGCAACAAAGGCGCTTTCGCTGCTGTTTCCAAGTGTCATCCTGCTCTCGGCGTGTGGGGTACTCACGGGCGCCGGTGCGCATCTGATCGCGCTCGAATTTCTCGGGTCGGTCGATGGGGTTTCGCGCATCGGATACCTGGAGTGGATGGTGCTCGCGCTTCCGATTGCGCTGCTGTCGAGCTTCGCCGCGACCTTCCTCATCGTACGCATGTTTCTGACGCCCGAGGAGCGGCGTTATAGACCTGACCTGCCGGACGGCCCGAGGGGCGCCATGACGCGGCGGGAGACCCTGATGCTGGGCGTGCTCGCATCGTCCATCCTGCTCTGGGCAACCCAGGATCTGCATGGCCTCGGTCTGGCTGCGGTCGGCATTGTCGCGGCGCTCGTGCTGCTCGCCCTCAGCGGCAGCGGGGTGACGCCGCGCGCGGTCGCCGGCGCCGTCGAATGGAAGCTGCTGCTCTTCCTCGCCGCAACGATGCTGCTCGGAAATGCGCTGGTCACGACCGGTGCCGGATCTTGGATTGCCCAATCGGCGTTGGCGCCCTTGCCCGCCGGTGTTCTCTCCGTCCCATGGGCGGTCGCAGGGCTCGCTACGATCGTCGCGCTCCTCTCGCATCTGTTCATTCTGTCGCGCAGCGCGCGTGCGGCCGTCCTGGTGCCCTTGATCGCCATTCCCTTCGCAGGCCACGACTATTCCGTGGCTGCAGTCGCGTTGCTCATCGTCATCGGCACGGGCTTCTGCCAATCGACGCGGGTCTCGGCAAAGCCGCTGATGATCTTTGGCAGTGTCGACCGGCCGGTCTTTTCGAATGGCGATCTGATCCGCCTCAGCGTGTCGCTCTTGCCGGTGATGTGGGTCATTCTCGTCGTGTTCGCGATCATCGTGTGGCCCATCATCGGACTCGACTTCTCAATGGCTCTCTCCGCAAATCGAGGGGAATGAAGCCGGCTGTCGAGCGTTTAGTCATCGATCACGCGCCAACATGACGGAAACGCTGCGATGACCCTCAACATTCTCGTTGCACCGACAGGCTTCAAGGAATGTATTTCCGCGCGGGCCGCTGCCGCGGCGATCCGCGCCGGGGTGAAGCGCGCACTTCCGGAGTCGCATGTCGTGACGATGCCGCTGGTCGATGGAGGCGAGGGGTTTACGGATGCCCTCGTCGAAATCACGGATGGGGTGCGCCATTTCTGTCGCGTGGCCGATCCGCTCGGGCGCTCGGTCACGGCGACGATCGGGATGCTCGGCTCCTGTGTGCAGCGCACGGCAGTGATCGAGATCGCGGCCGCAGCCGGTCTGCATCTCTTGCGCCCCGAGGAGCGGAACATGATGCGGGCGTCGAGCGCCGGCGTCGGCCATCTCATTCGCACGGCTCTCAATATCGGTGCCGAGCGAATCATCATCGGTTGCGGCGACAGCGGCGTGAACGACGGCGGCGCGGGGCTCGCCAAAGCGCTTGGCGTCCGTTTCCTGGACCGCCAGGGACAGGATCTCGGCACCAGCATCGAGGATCTTCTGCACCTCGATCGCATCGACCTCACCGCGCTCCACAGCCGCGTGAAGAAAACCCGCATCGATGTCGCGGTGAACTGGCAAAACATGTTGCTCGGCCCGCGCGGCGTGACGCGCACCTATGGGCCGCAGAAGGGTGCGACGCCCGACCAAATCGAGTTGCTGGAATTTGCTCTTTCCAATTACGCACGCTGCATCCACGAGGCGACGGGACTCGACGTGACGCTCCAGAGTGGAGCCGGCGCGTCAGGGGGAATCGGTGCGACGCTGGCGGGCCTGTGCGGCGCGACGCTGCATCCAAGGCTCGATATCGTTACCCGCTATATCGACCTTGACGCGCAACTGCTCGACGCCGATCTCGTCATCACCGCGGAGGGCTCGCTGGACTGGCAGACGCCATTCGGGAAGATCCCGGCCGAGATCGGCCGTCGGGCGAAGGCGCTCGGCATTCCCGTTATCGTTCTCGCGGGGTCTGCATCCGACGGCGCCGACGTCAATCATGCCCATGGGATCACGGCCTATCACAGCATCGCGCAGGGGCCGTGCTCGCGCGAGGAGAGTATGGAAAACGCGGAAGCGCTGTTGGAGGCGTCCGCTGAGCAGGTGATGCGTACCTTTGCGGCCGGCCTAAGGGTGGGACGAAGTCGCATCATGGAAAAACGTTCGTCGCATCTTGTGGCGCCTCGCTTGGCGCCACTGACGCCGGCATGACTGGGCCCAGTCGACGAACTATGGTCGCTTTAGAAGCTCGGCGTGGAGCCGTCGACCGTCGTCGAGCCGCCAAAGCCTTTTGCTGGATCAGGCCCCCGCTGGGGCGAGGCCGACGTATGCGCCGCGATGATAGAGGAGCGGGGCCCTATCGTACGAGGCGGCACCCGCGATAACCGCGCCGAAGAATACAGTGTGCGATGCCGTGTGCTTGTGGTCGGCCAAGCGGCATTCCAGCCGGCAGACAGCGGAGGCCAGGATGGGAACACCGCTCAGACCCACCGACCATTCGCCCGTGCCGAACCGCTGCTCCCCGCGCTTCCCCTCGACGCCCGAGAACACGCGCGCGACAGCCTCCTGATCCGCCGCCAGCGCATTGATGCTGAAGACGCCGTTCTCGATGATGACATCATGGACACTCGCCGCGCGATTGACGCAGACCAGCACCATCGGCGGCAGATCGCTCAACGAGCACACCGCGCTTGCGGTCAGTCCGCTCCGCCGCCCCGGCTCTCCCGTGGCGACGATCGAAACCTGCCCCGCCACGTTTCGCATGAGGCGGCGAAAGGCGTGGCTCTCGATAGGTTCGGCGTTCATGCATGCTCCACAAGAAAGCCGATCGGCACGGCACCCGTCTCCCAGGCCACGACCGATCAGCTCTGAAATACTCCGTTCGGCTCATTCTTATACGCCAGCGCGGCGCACAGCGAGACATGAGATATGTCAAAGGACTGAATTCCTGCGTCCGAAGAGGTTCAGCCCGCGCGCGAGACGCTGGCCTCATCGGAGCGGCGCGCGCGTTTCTCATCGCGTCCGCGCCAGAACAAGCGGTCGGTGAGCGCGAGAAGGTCCACGGCCAGCGTGAGAAGCGGGGCGACCAGCAGATACAGGATCTTGGTATCGGTCGCGCAGTGGCGCCATTCGTGCCGCGCGATCCACAGCGCACGCCCGACATAGAACGCGACCAGCACCACAAGCGCGAGCAGCAGGGAGCGGCCGGACGGGAAATAGGCGAGGCTGATCGTGTCGTGAAGCACCGAGAATCACCGGAAAATGACAAATACGGGAATAATTCTAACATCGAAATCGAGCTTCGGTTCCAGTTGCGACATTCCGTACGGGATTGCACCTATGGCACATCGGCGCACACACCGGGCGTGCTCCTCGATCGCGGGAACCGCCGCCTTTTTACCCTGATCGCAAAACCCGGCACGACAGCGCGCTTCATGGCATCGAAGCTGCAGTCGGGACGTCATGCGCAAGATATGGCCCCTCCTCTCGCTCAGCTCACTCAGCTCCTGTCTCACAATGGGACTTCTGCTGGCGATCCCCACGCCCCGCGCCAGCGCTGCGCCGGATCCGGACGGCGCCCTCACGGGGCCGGCACCCACCGGCATGGAGTTGATCGCGTTCGAAGCGCCGGGGTGTGCCTACTGTCCCATTTTCCGCCGCGATGTCGCTCCGACGTATGGGGCGAGCCGCGCCGGAAAAACTGCGCCGCTCCGTTTCGTCGACCTCAACGACGCGGCGACCGACCGCTTCCAGCTCTCATCCCCGATCACCGTCGTGCCGACGCTCGTGCTCCTGCGCGATGGCGTCGAGATCGGCCGCATCGCGGGATACGTCGGGCGCGCCAATGTCCATCACATCCTGAATACGATGCTGCCGCCGGAGTAAGGCGGCGGAGGTCCATGCGCGTCAGTCGGTGTCGGATCGCTGCTGGCCGTATGTCTTGAAGCGTTCGAGCACGAGCGCCATTTCCGCCTCCGGCAGCACGGCCGGCTCGCCGAGCGTCAGGAGCTTGACGTACTGCTCCGCCAGCACCTCGACCTCGTGCGCGAGCGCGAGCGCATCCGCCAATGTCTTGCCCATCGCAATCGCCCCGTGATGCGCCATCAGACACGCACGGCGCTCGGCAAGGCCGGTCGCGACATGGGCGGCCAACTCCGCGCTGCCGAAGGTTGCGTACGGGACGAGCGGGATGTCGGCACCGCCGGCCACGGCCACCATGTAATGAAACGCCGGAATGGCGCGGCCTGCACACGACAGCACCACCGCGTGGAGCGAGTGCGTATGGACGACGGCCGACATATCGGGGCGCGCCTCGTAAGCCGACAGATGAAACTGCCATTCGGACGACGGCGTCTTCTGCCTGTCGGGCACGGTACCGTCGGCTGCAACATAAACGATGTCCTTGGGGCGGATGTCGGCGTAGGCAAGGCCGGTCGGCGTGATCAGCATGCCCGCCTCGAAGCGCGCCGATACGTTGCCGGAGCGGCCGGGCGAGAGGCCGCTCGTGCTCATCGCGCGCGCCGTTTCGATGACGGCCGCGCGCAGGCGGCTTTCCTCGCCGCCTCCAGACTTGCGCGTGCCGGCCTTCGCTTTCGTCATGCGGCGCTCTCCCGGCGCTCGGGATAAAGCGCTGCGAGGCCGTCGCGGCTCGCAGGTGCGATGCCCCGCTCGGTGATCAGCCCGGTCACGAGACGCGCAGGCGTGACGTCGAATGCCGGATTTGCGGCGGGCGAGCCGGACGCTGCGATCTCGACGGATGCAACGGAGCCGTCCGCGAGGCGGCCCTGCATCACCAGCACCTCGTCCGCGCCGCGTTCCTCGATGGGGATGTCGCGGCCCGAGGAGAGCGTCCAGTCGATGGTGGAATAGGGCAGCGCGACATAGAACGGCACGCCCGTGTCGTGGGCGGCGAGCGCTTTCAGATACGTGCCGATCTTGTTCGCGACATCGCCGTTCGCCGCGACGCGATCCGTGCCGACAATGCAGAGATCGACCTTCCCGTGCTGCATCAGGTGGCCACCCGCGTTGTCGACGATGAGCGTATGCGGCACGCCGTGCGCGCCGAGCTCGAAGGCAGTGAGCGCCGCGCCCTGATTGCGCGGGCGCGTTTCATCCACCCAGACATGAACGGAAAGCCCCGCGTCATGCGCCTGATAGATCGGCGACGTGGCTGTCCCCCAATCGACGCAGGCGAGCCAGCCGGCATTGCAATGGGTGAGGATGTTGACCGGCTCGGCCGCCGGCTTCGTTTTTGCGATCTCCTCGATCAGGCTGAGACCGTGGCTGCCGATCCGCCGGCAGGTTTCCACATCCTCGTCCGCCATTTCCGCCGCCTTCGCGAACGCGCGCGATGCGCGCTCACCGAGCGGCAACGGCTGAACCGCGCGGCGCATCTCTTCGAGTGCCCAGCGCAGGTTCACCGCCGTCGGGCGCTGCGCGGCGAGAACTTCGATCGCCTCGGCCAGAGACGCGTCCGACGCATCGCGGGCGAGCGCGAGCGCCAAGCCGTAGGCCGCCGTCACGCCGATCAGCGGCGCGCCGCGCACCTGCATGACGCGGATGGCGTGGGCCGCGTCCTCGACGGTTCCGAGCGTGACGGTCTCGAAGCGGTGCGGCAGGCGCGTCTGGTCGATGATCACGGCGGACGCACCGTCGTTGCCCGGCCAAATGGTTCTGTGATGGATGCCGTCGATCTTCATGCCCGCAGTCTCTCACGCGCCTCAGTCGAAATCACCCATCGTGGACGATCCCAACGGGATATGGATCGTCTCGTCGAGCCCGCACCCCGCACACGCGATGTGGTACCATTCGGCATGGGGCCGGGCGGACCGGTCGGCAAGCGCGAGGCCGGCCGCACCGCAGCGCGGGCAAACGCGCGTCGCATCGGGGTCTCTCCGCCATGCGGCGATGACCTCAAGCGACGTGCGAAGCTCATCTGCTGTCAGCCTCATGCGGCGATCCGCTCAATGCCCGTCGAATGCAATCAAAGCATGACAGGCGATGCCGTGGCTCCTCACAAGCTCGAGGCCACCGAGCTCGGGAAGATCGATGATGAAGGTCGCGCCGACGATCTCCCCTTTCGAACGGCGCAGGAGCTTCACGGCCGCTTCCGCCGTGCCGCCGGTCGCGATCAGGTCGTCCACGATGAGCACGCGCTGGCCGGGCGCAAGCGCATCCTCGTGAATTTCGATCACGTCGACGCCGTATTCGAGGGTGTACTCCTGCCCGATCGTCTTCCACGGCAGCTTACCCTTCTTCCGGATGGGGATGAACCCGCATCCGAGCCGGTCGGCAATCGCCCCGCCCAGGATGAAGCCGCGCGCCTCGATGCCGGCGACCGCGTCCACGCGCGTCGTTTCGAACGGCTCGGCCATCGCGGCAACCGCCGCCTTCAACCCCTTGGCGTCTCCCAGCAAAGTCGTCACGTCGCGAAACATGATGCCCGGCTTCGGATAATCCGGGATCGTCCGGATCAAGTCTTTAAGTCCACTCACGGACACCTCCCCGTCAAAATCGCGGCGCAACTTAACAATAACGTCGGCCAGAGGATAGGAGAACGCGCCTGGGGAAGGGCCTGCGTGACCCAAGGCTTTCGTAGCCTTTCTCTCGTCGAGGACCGACATGACGGATGTGAATTTTGCGCTGACGGCGGACAGCGATTTCGACGACCTGCCGCGCACGTTGAGACGCGAGCGCGCGCTACGCGCCCGGGAGGCGCGCGAGCGCAAGGCCCGCGAGGAACGGGACCGCGATGGCCCCTCTTTCGATGCTCTCGGCGATCCGCCGCCCTATCTTGCGCGCTCCTTCACGCCGCCCGCGGCTTATGGCGACGATCCGATCCCTGCTTCGGTGCAGCGGTTCGACGTGCCGTTCGTCAAACTCGCCGCGTTCTTTCTCAAAGCCGTGCTCGCCGCCATTCCCGCGCTGATCCTGCTCGGCGTCCTTCTCTATTTCGCCGGCAAAGGGCTCGAGGCTTACTTTCCCGATCTCGTCCGCATGAAAATCCTGATTTCCTTCCCCGGCGGCTGATCGCGGCAACGGTCCTGTTGACCGCATAGCAAAAAGCCGGCGCGCATTCCGCGCACCGGCTGAAAGTTATCTTACGCCCGGCTTGAGCCGGATCTATTTTTGTTATCAGAGCGAGTTCGACCAGTCATCGAGCTCCTGCTTGACCTGATCCTTGCCGTAGCCATAGCGCTCCTGGATCTTGCCTTCGAGCTGGTCGCGACGGCCATTGATCACGGTCAGATCGTCGTCGGTAAGCTTGCCCCACCGCTCCTTGACCTTGCCCGAAAACTGCTTCCAGTTGCC
>ERZ869909.1297-NODE-1297-length-20673-cov-5.440328_pt1 | contig 20673 bp, 18 predicted proteins | sample MGYA00520892_ERZ869909 | MGnify/ENA primary metagenome ERZ869909 (study PRJEB32215, sample SAMEA104723947) | bioreactor metagenome | biome: bioreactor; feature: anaerobic bioreactor; material: water | place: China | collected 2015-03-12 ... | reverse complement strand
TCGCGATGTTCCGGATCAGCTCCATCATGTTGACGGTTTTACCTACACCAGCACCACCGAACAGACCTACTTTACCACCCTTGGCGAACGGACAGACCAGGTCGATAACCTTGATGCCGGTTTCCAGCAGTGCGTTGGAAGCTGCCTGATCTTCGTAGCTTGGTGCTTCGCGGTGGATAGACCAACGCTCTTCTTCACCGATAGGGCCAGCTTCATCGATTGGCTCACCCAGTACGTTCATAATACGGCCCAGTGTGGCTTTACCCACCGGAACCTGAATGGCTTTACCGGTATTGCTGACAGCAGCGCCACGACGCAGACCATCCGTTGTGCCCAGAGCGATGGTACGCACTGTGCCACCACCCAGCTGCTGCTGTACTTCCAGCACCAGACCTGAGAGGTCACCGTCAGTTACGTTCAACGCGTCATAGATACCAGGTACCGCATCTTGTGGAAAGTCGATATCCACAACGGCGCCAATAATTTGGACTACCTTACCTTGACTCATGTTGTTTCCTCAAATGTCTCAAAACTGTTCACTTAACCAACCGCAGCTGCACCCGATACAATCTCACTCAGCTCTTGAGTGATGGCGGCCTGACGAGCTTTGTTGTAGACCAACTTCAGCTCATCCATCAGGTTGCCGGCATTGTCGGTGGCCGCTTTCATGGCGACCATACGGGCAGCGTGTTCACAGGCGGCGTTTTCCACCAGCCCCTGATACACCAGCGACTCAATGTACCGATCCATTAGCATGTCGATAATCGGCTCTGGCTTCGGCTCGTAAATGTAATCCCACTTGTATTTACGCTTAGGCGCATCCTGGGTTGGCAAAGGCAACAGTTGCTCAATCGTTGGCTCTTGTTTCATGGTGTTGACAAACTGGTTGTACACCAGATAGAGGCGATCAATACGACCTTCCAGATAGGCTTTCAGCATTACCTGCACGGTACCAATGATATCCGCGAGCTTCGGGTTTTCACCCGAACCGGCTTGCTGGGCCAGTACTTTGCCACCAAAACGACGGAAAAAAGCAGTGGCTTTGTTGCCAATTAAGGCAAACTCAGCAGACACTCCCTTTTCTTTCCAACTTTTTAGCTCCTGAACCACAGCTTTGAATTCATTGCTGTTCAGGCCACCACAAAGTCCACGATCGGTTGAGATAATGATGTAGCCAACGGTACCCGTTTCACGTTCCACCATATAAGGGTGACGATAATCCAGGTTACCACCGGCCATGTTACCGATCACTTTGCGCATACCTTCAGCGTATGGGCGGGATGCAGCGACTCGCTCCTGCGCGCGGCGCATTTTGCTAACCGCAACCTTTTCCATAGCGCTGGTGATCTTGCGAGTATTGTTAATACTCCCAATCTTGCTTTTTATCTCTTTACCACCGGCCATGACGTTGTCTCCGTTTCATTCAACGACGAAGGGTGGCCGCAGCCACCCACGTCTGATTACCAGGTTTGGGTGGACTTGAAAGTCTCAACCACGTTTTTCAAACCTGCTTCAATCTCGTCGTTGTAGTTACCGGTTTTGTTGATCTCTGCCATCAGACCAGCATGCTCAGACTTGGCATAGGACAATAAGGCAGCTTCAAAGTCGCCAATGGTGTCGGTTGCTACGTCTTTCATAAAGCCTTTTTCAATGGCAAAAATCGACAGCGTCATATCCGCTACGCTCATTGGCGCGTACTGCAGCTGCTTCATCAGCTCGGTCACTTTCTGACCATGCTCCAGCTGGGCGCGGGTCGCGTCGTCCAGATCGGAAGCAAACTGAGCAAAGGCAGCCAGTTCAGTGTACTGTGCCAACGCCAGACGGATACCACCACCCAGTTTCTTGATGGCTTTGGTTTGCGCTGCACCACCAACCCGCGATACCGAGATACCCGCATTCACCGCAGGGCGAATACCGGCGTTGAACAAATCGGTTTCCAGGAAGATCTGACCATCGGTGATCGAGATCACGTTGGTTGGTACGAAAGCAGACACGTCACCGGCCTGGGTTTCGATGATCGGCAGAGCGGTCAGTGAACCGGTTTTGCCTTTCACTTCGCCATTAGTCAGACGCTCAACGTAGTCGGCGTTCACACGCGATGCACGCTCCAGCAAACGGGAGTGCAAATAGAAAACGTCACCCGGATAAGCTTCACGGCCTGGTGGACGGCGTAACAGCAAGGAGATTTGACGGTAAGCAACAGCTTGCTTTGACAAATCATCATAAACAATCAGCGCATCTTCACCGCGGTCACGGAAGTATTCACCCATGGTACAGCCGGCATAAGGTGCCAGGAACTGTAGTGCCGCTGCTTCAGAGGCAGAAGCCACCACTACGATGGTGTGCGCCAGGGCGCCGTGCTCTTCCAGCTTGCGGACTACGTTGGCGATGGTGGACGCTTTCTGCCCGACCGCCACATAGATACACTTAACGCCGGTGCCTTTCTGGTTGATGATGGCATCGATGGCCAGCGCCGTTTTACCGGTCTGACGGTCACCGATCACCAGCTCACGCTGGCCACGACCGATTGGGATCATCGAGTCGACTGATTTGTAACCGGTTTGCAGTGGCTGATCAACCGATTGACGGTCGATAACACCAGGAGCAATTTTTTCTACCGGCTCAAAACGAGCGGCGTCGATGCTGCCTTTACCATCGATAGGAGCACCCAGGGTGTTCACTACGCGGCCCAGCAGGGCTTCACCGACCGGTACTTCTAAAATACGGCCAGTGCTTTTCACTTTGGTGCCTTCGGTTAAGTCCGCGTACGGACCCATCACCACGGCACCGACCGAGTTGCGCTCTAAGTTCAGCGCAATCGCATAACGGCTGCCAGGAAGCTCAATCATCTCACCCTGCATACAATCCGCAAGGCCGTTGATCCGAATGATACCGTCCGTGACCTGCACGATGGTACCTTCATTGCGAGCTTCACTGACCACATCGAACTGAGCAATACGTTGCTTAATCAGTTCGGCTATTTCAGTGGAATTCAGTTGCATACTCTGTTCCCCAATTAGGACTGCAGCGTGGTGATCAGGCGATCCAGCTTGCCACGGATCGAACCATCGATGACCATGTCACCCGCTTTCATTAACATACCGCCGACCACATTCGGATCAACGCTACAGTTCAATTTCACATTACGCGCCAGACGCTTGGATAACGCAGCAGCCAGTTTTTCCTGCTGAGCGGCATTCAGTTCAGTTGCCGCGATCACATCCACGTTGATTTCACGTTCGTGTTCATCTTTCAGCTCGGTAAACTGGGCAAATACTTCAGGCAGTGCCAGTAAACGCTGATTTTCAGCCATCATCCGAACCAGATTCTGTGCCGGCTGATCCAGCTGATCGGCACAGACCTGATTAAACAGCGAAGCCTGAGTCTCAGCAGTACTGTTGCTTAGCAAAAATGCAGCCATCTGCTGGTCTTTTGCTACTTCCGCAGCAAAAGCCAGCATCTGTTGCCAGCCACTGAGGGCGTTGTTGTCACGCGCGTACTCAAAAGCGGCTTTTGCGTAAGGACGAGCAATATTCGTCAAGTTTGACATGGCTCGCTCCCGTTACAATTCCTGAACCAGTTTTTCCAGAATGTCGCTATGCGCAGCGTCATCGATTTCGCGCTGCAGAATGCGCTCAGCACCTGCAACCGCCAGAGCCGCCACTTGCTTGCGCAAGTCTTCGCGTAAACGGCTGCGCTCGGCATCCACTTCAGCCCGCGCCTGAGTCAGAATATGATCCCGCTCTTCGTTGGCTTTGCTGGTTGCTTCATCGATCATCTTGCCTTCACGCTTGCGTGCTTGCTCGATGATGGCAGCTGCCTGCTCTTTCGCGTCGCGAATAATGTCTTTGGCTTTATCCTGAGCGATGTGCAGATCTTTTTCTGCCCGATCAGTATGTGCCAGACCTTCGGCGATTTTCTTCTGGCGCTCTTCAATCGCTGCGTTGATCGGTGGCCACACAAATTTCAGTGTGAACCACACGAAGACAGCCATCGCAATCGACTGACCTATAAGGGTTGCGTTAATATCCACAACGAGCCTCCTTTAAAAGTTGGTTATCGGGGGACTCTTAAGCAAACGGGTTAGCGAACAACAGCAACAGAGCAACACCCACACCAATCATGGAGATCGCATCGATCAGACCTGCAAGGATGAACATTTTGGTTTGCAGCTGAGGAGCCATTTCTGGTTGACGCGCACTGGCTTCCAGGAACTTACCACCCATCAGGGCGAAAGCGATAGCAGTAGCTAAAGCCGCAGTAGACAGAATAATAGCTACAGCGAATAAAGTTGCAGTTTCAATACTCATTGAGTTTCTCCAGTTTTCAAAAGTTAAGGTTAAAAATTAAAGGTTAAAACAACTAAAATCAGTGCTTCTCAGCCGCCATGCTTAAATAAACAATGGTCAGCATCATAAAAATAAAGGCTTGCAACAAAATAACCAGGATATGGAACACCGCCCAGGCAAAATGCAGCGGCAACTGCGCCAAGCCAACCAGTGCAATCAAAATAAAGATAACTTCACCGGCATACAGGTTTCCGAACAAACGCAGACCCAGTGATAACGGCTTAGCCAATAGGGTTACCAACTCCAATACCAAGTTGAATGGCACCAGCGCCCAGTGATTGAACGGGGTAAAAGACAACTCTTTGGCAAAACCACCCAAGCCTTTGTAGTAAATGGAATAACCCAGGATCAGAATAAAGACCCCCAGCGCCATCCCCATGGTGATGTTCAGATCGGTGGTCGGGGCTATGGTCAAATAGCTCCAAGGATGCGCCATCACCCGCTCCAGGAAGCTGTAATCGGCAGCATATTCCGGCATAGCGCCGCTGTTGAACGCCATGCCAGCCATCCCCGCCAGTGCTGGGAACCAATCCACCGGCACCAGCTTCATCAGGTTCATCAGGAAGATCCACATAAAGATGGTCAGGGCGATAGGTGCTATCAACTTGTCTTTGACGTGAAAGGCTTCTTTGACCGAGTTACCGACAAACTCGATGATCATTTCCACCAGACACTGAAATTTACCAGGAACACCAGTAGTCGCCTTACGGCCAACCCAGGCAAAGGAAATAATGAAGAGTGAGCCCAGGATCAAAGACCAGCCAAGCGATCCCAGGTTCACGGCCCAAAAGCCTTCCCCTACGGTGAGATCGGTTAAGTGGTGCTTAATGTAACCCTGGACTGAAATGTTGCTATCAGCCATGTTTCATCCTAATTATCAATGTTTAAAGAAAAAAACGGCCGACCATTGCGCCAGCAGGGTGACGATGTAGCTGGTGAGTAGTGCAGAGGCCACCACATCATCCTGTCGCATCACCCCGATAAATAAACCAATCGTCAGCAAAATTTTTAGCGCATGACCACGCATAAACGATGTGCGGGCCTGATCGGCACTGCCTTGCGTTAAGTAGCGAAACGCAAAGAGTGCAAATACTAAATTCGGCAAGGCAGCAATCAGCCCACCCTGCAAGGCGGAATAGCCCGCCTGTGCCCCCTGCAACAACAAAAAAAGCAGCGACATCAAGGCCGCAACCAGCACCTGTGCAGCAATCAACTGGTAGGCAGAAACTCGTACCTGACGTGCTGTTGGCTGCATCCTGGCTCCATTCTTGACCACAGTGCCGGTTTCAGGGGTAAAAAACCTGCGTAAGTATACTTATCTCGCCTTAATTTGCAACCAAAAGCGGCGTAGTCCCGAGGATAAGCACAAAGCCCCTACGCCTTAATCTGTCTGGCCTTGCCATTGCATTTTACTGAGTATTTGCTCCAGCTCTGCCAGACTGGAATAGGCAATCACCATTTTACCTTTGCCTTTGCGGTTGTAATCAATCTGAACCGACGCCGCCAGATGCTCGCTAAGCCGGGTTTCCAGCGCTGCCACATCCGGATCTTTTCGCACAGCGGGTTTTTCTGCCGGCGGTTGCAACAAACGACGCACCAGATTTTCGGTTTCACGCACCGTCAGCTGTTTGGCAGCGACCAAGCGGCCGGCCTCCGATTGCTGCTCGCCATCCAGTGCCAACAAAGCCCTGGCGTGTCCCATGTCGATATCGCCATGCTCCAGCAGCACTTTGACCTCATCATTCAGTTGATTCAGCCGCAGTAAATTGGTGATGCTGGTACGGGACTTACCTACCGCATCGGCGACTTGCTGATGGGTCAGTTCAAATTCAGTAAGCAGTCGCTCCAATGCCACCGCCTCTTCCATCGCATTCAGATCTTCGCGCTGAATATTTTCGATTAGCGCAATTGCAACAGCAGCTTCATCCGGTACATCGCGCACAATGCAAGGCACTTCACTGAGTTGAGCCAGTTGGGATGCCCGCCAGCGCCTTTCCCCGGCGATGATTTCATAACGGTCGTTCGCAACTTTACGCACCACTATGGGTTGGATCACCCCCTGAGCGCGAATGGACAGTGCCAAATCTTCCAATGCCTGTTGCGACATGTCTTTACGCGGTTGGTACTTGCCAGGATGCAAGAATTCGATGGCCAGCTTTTGCAGTTCAGTGCTGTTGCTGCGGTTGCCTTGTTCGGCCGGCTGACTGGCGGTGAGCAGTGCGTCCAATCCGCGGCCAAGCCCTCGTTTTTTTACCACCATCGGTTTGTCATTCCTTATGATTCGGTCAGTGTGCTTTTCGGCTGTTGGCTGGTTTTGCTATCAGCCCGGCGCAGTAGCTCGCCCGCCAGCGCCAGATAGGCTTTGGCACCGGTTGAGCTTTTGTCGTAATACATTACCGGTGAGCCAAAACTCGGTGCTTCCGCCAGCCGGATATTGCGTGGGATCACGGTGCGGTACACCTTGTCGGCAAAATGCTGCTTCAGCTGCTCGGAGACATCATTGGCAAGCCGGTTGCGCGGATCGTACATGGTGCGCAAAATGCCTTCAATTTTTAAATCGGCATTCACCACAGCGGCCAGCTGGCGAATGGTGTCCATCAGTGCCGTTAAGCCTTCCAGCGCATAATACTCACACTGCATCGGCACCAGCACAGAGTCAGCAGCAGCCATGGCGTTTACCGTCAGCATATTCAAAGATGGCGGGCAATCGATAAAGACAAAGTCGTAGCTGTTGCGCCAGGGTTTCAGGGCGTTGCGCAGCCGAAGCTCTCGGGCAAAGACATCCATCAGCCGCACTTCAGCTGCAGTCACATCGGAGTTAGCAGCCACCAAATGGTAACCACCGCTGGTTTCCTTCACCACTACCTGATCCAGTGGTTTTTCATCCACCAGCAACTCGTAAGCGCTAGCCGGTACCTCGTATTTATCGACACCACTGCCCATGGTGGCATTGCCCTGGGGATCCAAATCGATCAGCAATACCTTGCGTTTGGTTGCTGCCATCGACGCAGCAAGATTCACCGCTGTGGTGGTTTTTCCGACTCCACCTTTCTGGTTAGCAATTGCGATGACTTTTCCCACACCAACCCCTTCTATGCCTGCTGTCAGGCGGTAATTTTTTTTAGTTCCACCAGATAGCGCTCTGCATCCTGCTCTGGCAGTTTCAGTGTATGCACAGCCGTTACTCTAACAAAATCCGCTAAAGCTGCAATTTCTTCTTCCACCGCAGCGCCTTTCATCGCCAGAAAGCGACCCTGGCTGGCCGGTAAATGCTGACACCAGTGCAGCATATCATTCAAACTGGCAAAGGCACGGCTCAACACGGCATCATAGCTTTGCTGCGGTTGATGATCTTCTACCCGGCTTTGCAGTGGTTCGATATTGGTTAAACCCAACTGGCGTTTCACTTCATTTAAAAAGCGAATGCGCTTGCCGAGACTATCGAGCAATACAAAGTGTTTTTCCGGAAATAAAATCGCCAGCGGCACACCAGGTAAGCCCGGCCCGGTACCCACATCGATAATACGCTGACAATCCGGCTGTTGCAGGTATGGCCCTACCACCAGGCTATCGAGCAAGTGACGACCTACCATCTGCAGCGGCTCACGCACCGAGGTCAAATTGTAGGCTTTGTTCCATTTGTGCAGTAACTGCAAAAAACCGATCAGTTGGTCACGCTGCAGTTCACTGACACTCAGGCTGGTTTGCGCCAGCAAACGATCGAGTTCAGCTCGCAGCATCAGGCCGTTTTCCTCAGCAAACCCTGTTTTTTCAGATACACCAGCAGCAAGGAAATGGCTGCCGGGGTAATGCCGGAAATCCGCGCTGCCTGGCCGACCGTTTCCGGTTGGGTCTGATTTAATTTTGCCACCACTTCATTCGACATCCCTTTGACCTGGCTGTAATCAAATTGAGCCGGTAAGCGGGTTTGTTCATGACGCTTTTGTTTGTCAATTTCGTCCTGTTGTCGCTCGATGTAACCCTGATACTTGATCTGGATCTCGACCTGCTCAGCGGCTAGCGGATCAATGCTGGCTGCAGCCAGTCCTTCGATGGCTACCAGATCGCGATAATTCACTTCAGGACGGCGGATCAATTCTTCCAGGCTGGCTTCACGGCTGAGCGGTGTTTTTAGCAACGCATTGACCTTATCAAGGGCCGGATGCTGCGGATGGATCCATTGCTGCTGCAGCCGCTGCCGCTCGAACGCAATTTGTTCCATTTTTTCATTGAAACGAGCCCAGCGCAGATCATCGACCAGGCCAAGCTCACGGCCTTTGGCAGTTAAGCGGGCATCGGCATTGTCTTCCCGCAACATCAAACGGTATTCCGCCCGGCTGGTGAACATGCGGTAGGGCTCTTTGGTTCCTAAAGTGGTGAGATCATCTACCAACACGCCTAAATAGGCCTGTTCGCGCCCCGGAGCCCAACTGTCCTTGCCTTGTACCTGCAAGGCGGCATTCAACCCGGCCAATAGCCCCTGAGCGCCGGCTTCTTCGTAGCCAGTGGTGCCGTTGATTTGCCCAGCGAAGAACAAACCATGGATAAACTTGGTTTCCAGCGAGTGTTTCAGGTCGCGCGGATCAAAGAAATCGTATTCAATGGCATAACCTGGCCGGGTAATGTGCGCATTTTCAAAACCTTTGATTGAGCGCACCAGCTCGATTTGCACATCAAAAGGCAAACTGGTAGAAATACCGTTTGGATAGACTTCGTGCGTAGTCAGGCCTTCTGGCTCAACAAAAATCTGATGCTGATCTTTGTCAGCAAAACGCATGATTTTATCTTCAATCGACGGGCAATAGCGTGGGCCAATGCCTTCAATCACCCCGGAATACATCGGTGAGCGATCCAAGCCTCCCCGGATCACGTCATGGGTGTGCTGGTTGGTGTAGGTGATGTAACACGGGATCTGCCGCGGATGCTGTGCTACGGAACCAATGTAGGAAAATACCGGCAAAGGCGTATCGCCCGGTTGTGGCTGCATCACTGAAAAATCAATGCTTCTGGCATCAATGCGTGGCGGGGTACCCGTTTTTAACCTATCTACCCGAAATGGCAGTTCACGCAAGCGTTTGGCCAGTGCAATGGCTGGTGGATCGCCAGCGCGCCCACCGCTGTAATTCTGCAAGCCTATGTGGATCTGGCCACCGAGGAAAGTCCCTGTGGTGAGCACCACGGCTTTGGCCATAAAGCGCAAGCCCATCTGAGTGATCACACCTTTGACCCGATCGTGTTCGACAATCAGATCATCACAGGCTTGCTGAAAAATAACCAGATTGGGTTGGTTTTCCAATGTGTGCCGAATAGCTGCTTTGTACAACTGACGATCGGCCTGGGCTCTGGTGGCTCGAACCGCTGGGCCTTTGGATGCGTTCAGAGTGCGAAACTGGATCCCGGCCTGATCAGCAGCCAGCGCCATCACACCACCTAAGGCATCAATTTCTTTTACCAGATGGCCTTTACCAATACCACCAATCGCCGGGTTACAGGACATTAATCCCAGCGTATCAATATTGTGCGTCAGCAACAGCGTTTGCATGCCCATGCGCGCTGAAGCAAGCGCAGCTTCAGTCCCGGCATGGCCGCCGCCAATTACGATCACATCAAAGGTGGTTTGGTAGTGCATCTGGTGCCTCGAATGATTACGCTACGAATTCGCTACTCAGCAAAAAGGGCACGTATTGTACCCTGTTTCACCGGATGGAACCAACCTGAAAATTAGCTTGGATCCTTAAGATCACTAAGGATCTAATTAAAGGATCTTTTTAAAGATCTTTTATTACTGTTACTACTAAGCAGCGGCTTTTCAGTGTGTAAGGTCAGTTTTCTATTAAAGATCATTGCATTAGATCCGATCGGATCCTGTGATCAAGACCGGATCCTACAGGATCGAACCTATGGATAACCAGGCTACTTATCCACATGGTAATGCTGACTAAATTCTATAAAGAGGATAAATACAGTTTATACCTGGGTTTATACCGACTTTATACACAAAATTAATTATTAGCTCTGGAATCTGTGTATAAACTGCTGGTAAGCGGTGATCAATCACGATCAAAGGATCTGGTTAACCGAGTTTGGCCAGATAATCAGGTAACCAGTTCAGAGCCTGATCTTCTGGTAACTCTGCCGTTTGCACATCGATTTCCAATGCTGGTAACAGTTGGCTGGCTCCCAATTGCTGCAACAAAGTGGCCATGGTTCGGCCTGCCTGACAAAAAGTATCGTAGCTGGAATCACCTAAAGTGATCACAGCGAAGGAAATTGTGGTAAGATCCGGCCGATCTTGTGCTAATCGATCCGCGAAGGGTTGAATATTATCAGGCAGATCCCCTGCGCCATAAGTGGACGTGATCACCAGCCAGCTGTTACTGCCGCTGAGTTGATCCAATTCAGGAGTTAACTGAAGCTGCGCTTCAAAGCCTCCTAAAGCCATGGTTTCCGCAACCTGTTCTGCCACATATTCCGCTGCACCCATCTGGCTGCCGACAAGGATTTGGATCATTGATCTGTCCTTAGGTTTGTTGAATGTTTGACTATACTATACCCGTCGTCTTTCAAAATGCACGGGTGTTGGCTGCGATCGTTCACCCCAATCACTTAGTACTGCTAAGCTCATGGGGATGAGCGGTCTTGCCGCCTACGCGCATTTAGAAATCCATTGGGTATGCCATTGGAAGATGATTTGGCGGTGCACTGGGCATTGCCGGATTTTTGGTGTTTTTACTGCCTGGCAGGCAAGGTAAAGACCAGAATAGCACAACCATGCTGCCTGCCTGTGTACTGAGGTTTTATTATTTATGTCTGAAGTGACATCTTTTGCTGAATTGGATCTGCCAGAAGCTTTATTAAAAGCCGTGGCTGAACTTGGTTACGAAACGCCATCGCCTATTCAGGCGGAGTCGATCCCTAAACTCTTGGCTGGCAATGATTTGCTTGGCCAAGCGCAAACGGGTACCGGCAAAACCGCAGCTTTTGCTTTGCCTCTGTTGGCACGATTGGAAGCTGGCCAGCGCGAGCCACAAATTCTGGTGCTGGCACCTACCCGTGAACTGGCGATCCAGGTGGCAGAAGCGTTTCAGTCCTACGCCAAGTACCTGCCACAATTTCATGTACTGCCGATTTATGGTGGCCAGAGCTACAGCAACCAGCTTCGTTCATTAAAGCGTGGTTGCCAGGTGGTGGTAGGCACACCAGGCCGTATTATGGACCATTTGGAGCGCGGTACCCTGGTACTGGATAAATTAAAAGCCATTGTGCTGGATGAAGCCGACGAAATGCTACGGATGGGCTTTATTGATGATGTGCAGACCATCATGGATAAAACACCGCCGGGTCGTCAGGTGGCAATGTTCTCGGCGACCATGCCAACACAAATCCGTGCCATCGCGCAGAAGCATTTAAGCAATGCGCATGAAATTAAAATTGTCACCAAAACCAGCACCGTAGAGCGGATTACCCAGCGTTTTGTGCTGCTGGAGAACAATCAGAAGCTGGATGCGTTAACCCGTTTGCTGGAAGGCGAAGATTACGACGCCAGCATCGTGTTTGTACGCACCAAAAGTGCCACTGAAGAAATTGCGGTTAAACTCGGTGCCCGTGGCTATGCAGTGGCCAGTTTAAATGGCGATATGAACCAGACCCACCGTGAGCAAACCATTCGTCGTATTAAAGATGGCCAGCTGGATGTCATCGTGGCGACCGATGTGGCTGCGCGTGGTTTGGATGTGGAGCGCATCAGCCTGGTGGTGAATTACGATATTCCATACGACAGCGAAGCCTATGTGCACCGGATTGGCCGGACCGGCCGGGCTGGCCGTGAAGGCAAGGCGATTTTGTTTGTGTCGCCACGCGAGCGTCGTTTATTGCGCAGCATTGAGCAGGCGACGCGTCAGCCGATTGAGCAAATGACACTGCCTACCGGTGCGGTGATTGAACAGCGCCGCATTGATAACTTCCGGGCGGAGTTGGCGCAGTCGATTGAAACTCAGGATCTCACCTTCTTTCAGCAGTTGATTGCCAAGTGGCAGGAAACGCTGGATTGTGGCGATAATGAACTGGCTGCTGCTTTGCTTTATATGGCGCAAAAGGATCAGCCGCTGAATGTAGCTGCTCAATTCCCGGCGCTGCGTGAACCTAGCAGTAAACGCGATCGTGAGCGCAGTGATCGCCCGGTGCGCGAGCGCGGTGACCGGCCTGAGCGCGGGCCGAAGCCACGCCGCGAGATGAAAGGCGACTATACCACCTACCGCATTGAAGTGGGTAAAGAGCATGGGGTGCGTGCTGGCGATATCGTTGGTGCTATTGCCAATGAAGCCAACATCGACAGCCAGTTCATTGGTAACATTAAATTGTTTGATCAATTCAGTACCGTTGAGCTGCCAGCGAGCATGCCGCAGGAGATTTTCCAGCATCTGAAAAAGGTCTATGTGCGCAAGCAAAAGCTGAATATCTCAGTCGATCAGGGCAGTTCAGAACGTCGTAGTGCTGGCCCTGGGCCTCGTCCGGGTGCAGGTCCGCGTCCTGGCGCTGCACCTAAGCGCCGTTCGCAGTAAGCTATTCTGTAAGCCCAGTTTGAAAACCTGCCCAAAGTGGCAGGTTTTTTTATTGAAAAATAGCGACTGGCCCCATAGATCCAGCCTACATCCATTGTTGGAGTTTGCTATGATCCTTGCCTGTCCGCATTGCCACCGTTTAAACCGCCTGCCTGAGGAGCGTCTGAGCGCCCAGCCTCGTTGTGGCCAGTGCAAACAACCGCTATTTACCGGCCAGGTGCTGGAGCTGAGCTTGGCTAACTTTGCGCAACATGCAGAAAAATCGGAGCTGCCCTTGCTGGTTGATTTCTGGGCACCCTGGTGTGGTCCTTGCGTGCAATTTGCGCCGGTTTTTGCCGGCCTGGCCCGCGAACTTGAGCCCGGCCTTCGGCTGGCAAAGGTCAATACCGAACAAGAACAGGCATTGGCTGCTCGCTTTGCCATTCGCTCCATTCCAACGCTGATGCTGCTTCGTCAGGGCAAGGTATTGGCGCAGCAAAGCGGAGCCATGCCAAAACAGCAACTGCTGCAGTGGTTAGAGCGTTACTTGCCGTAACCACTTAGCATGTTGACCTGCTAGCTCTACGTGCTAACTAAAGAGCTGCAGCAATTCGTCGGCATTGCCTTGCCAAACTCCCTGCTGATTGCCGCTAAACAGGCTATCGGCCAGCGCCTGCTTTTGTTGTTGCAACAGCTGTATTTTCTGTTCGACCGTATCTTTGGTAATCAGCTTGTAGACAAAGACTCTCTTGTCCTGGCCAATGCGGTGTGCCCGATCGGTGGCTTGTTGCATCACGGCCGGGTTCCACCAGGGATCGTAGTGGATCACCGTATCGGCAGCGGTTAAATTCAAGCCGGTGCCGCCGGCTTTTAAGCTGATCAGAAACAGCGGTACTTCGCCTTGCTGGAAACTGTCGATTTGCTGCTGACGCTTTTTGGTCTGGCCGGTCAGTTTGGCGTAAGGAATGCCGAGTTGCTGCATGACAGCTTCTATCAGCGCCAGCATGCTGGTGAATTGACTGAAAATAATGATTTTGCGGCCTTCTTCAATCATTTCCGGCACATTTTGTGTTAGCCAATCCAGTTTAGCGCTGCTTTGCACTTTCTGGGCACTGGGCAGCTTCACGAGGCGGGCATCGCAGCAGGCCTGGCGTAATTTCAGCAGCGCGTCCAGGAACTCAATCTGGCTTTTCGCCAGACCTTTTTCCGCAAACAATTGACGGATATGGCTTTCCATACTGAGGCGTATGCTGTCGTACAGCTGGCGTTGGTCGGCTTCCATCGCCAGATACTGGTCAATTTCGACTTTCTCTGGCAATTCGCTCATCACTTCGCTTTTGGTGCGTCGCAGTAAAAACGGCGCCACCCGTTGCTGCAATTCCAGCCCACGTTGTGGCTGTTGCTCGCGCTCTATTGGCCGGCGGAATTGTTTGCGAAAAAAAGCATCGCTGCCCAGTAAACCTGGCAGGGCGAAGTCGAACAGGGATTTCAGCTCGCCCAGATGGTTTTCCAACGGGGTACCGGATAAACACAGCCGGAAATGGCCCTGCAATTTACGGATAGCTGCGGTGGTCTGGCTGCGGCTATTCTTTATTTGCTGAGCTTCATCCAGCACGATGTGGCTGAACTGGTGCTGCTGATAAAACTTTAGATCCCGCGCCATCAAAGGGTAGGTGGTGATAATCAGCTCGGCCTGGTCCACGTGTTGCAAGGCTTTGCCACGTTGCTGACCATGGATCACCTGCACATTCAGTTCTGGGGTGAAGCGCTCGGCTTCCTGCTGCCAGTTGCCAATCAGACTGGTTGGGCAAATCACCAGGGCCTGCAGCCGGTTTTGCTGTTTTTGTTGCAGTAAAAAAGCCAGCGTTTGCAGGGTTTTACCCAGCCCCATATCATCAGCCAGAATGCCACCAAAGCCGTACTGCTGCAAAAAGACCAGCCAGTTCAGGCCCTGCTGTTGGTAAGGGCGAAGTTCGGCGGCTAAACCTGCGGGTACTGCGATGTTTTCAATGCCTTGGAAGCTTTGTAATTTCTGACTGAGCGCCCGGATATCACTGGCCTGATGAAAACTCAGCTGCTGCTCGGGCAGTTGCTGCAACAGGGCGCTGCGGTACGAGGGCAAGCGCAACCTGCTGGCATCACTGCCTTGCTGCAAAAATTCCTGCAGGGTGCTGAACAAAGGCTGAAGTTGATTGGCTGGCAGCTTCAGAGTACGGCCATCCGGCAAGGGCAGCCAGAGGATGCTGTCTGGCTCGGGTTCACCGTGCTGCTGCAACCACTGCTGCACCAAAGGCAGCATTGGCAGCCGCTCATTCCCCAGTTGCACATGCATATCCAGCTGAAACCAACCGGGCTGATCACTATGCACTTCAAACTCGGTGTCGGCCTCGATGATGCCCAGATCAAAGTCGGGATTTTGTATGATGGACCAACCCTGTTGTTGCAACCAGGGCTTGTCGCGCTCCAGCCATTCCAGCCAGGCGACCGGGCTGTCGTCGACTACCGAAAAGTAACGCACGGCACTGTGGTGAGTATGTTCTGGGTACAGTTGGGTGCCTTGCAATTGTTCAATCGCAGCTTGTTCCTGCTCGGGCTGGCGCTCGATGGCAAAGTGGTGCTGGCCCTGGCAATGATGATAAATCGTCGGTGCATCGGCTGGCATGGCTGCCAGCTCTACCGGCCCGTAGCGAAAATACAGTTCTGCCACCGGCAGGTTACGCCGGCCTTTTTGCTGCATGCCAAGCTTAAGCACCGCTTGAGGAGGCAGCTGAATACTTTCAATCTCGATATCGGCTGGTGGCGGCAGTTGCTCGGTTGGCAAGGCCTGCTGCATACCCAGCCAGAGCTGAGCCAGCTCAGCTTCAGGGACCTTGGGAATATTCAGCAGATGTTGCAGCTGTTCACCACTTAACCGGGTGTGGATGGGGCCTATTTCGAAGCGGCTTTCATCCAGGTACATCGGCGGTGTAGTATCAATCAACCGCCAGTTTGATAAGCCTTCCAGCGTTAACTGCAACAGATGGTGCTCATCCTGCTGCTGCCAGCTGAGTGAGAGTTGACGACCCTGGCCTGGTTTTACTTCCTGCTGCACTTTTTGCCAGAAGCAGCGGCCACTTTGCAGCATGCTTTGCAGCGCCAGCGCTCCCCAGCGCTCTTTTAACAGCATCTGGCCAAAGCGATTCTGACTGCTGATAAGACCGAGCAGGCGAAAATCTTCGCTGCAGCCCCAATGCGGGATATAGCCCTGACGGTAATCGTGCTCGCTGAGCAGGCTGCCCTGACCAAAGCCGCCTTTTTTCAGCCGTCTGGCCCGGCGCGGGCTAACACTCAAGCCTTGCTCGGTTAGATCCAGCAAAAACAACACCCGATCTTTGTATTCCAGCTCGGCTGGCTGTTGTTCAAGTTGCTGCAAACTAGTGAGCCAGAGTTGGACTTTGTCTTGCTGCTGTTGATGTTGTTGCTGTTGCAACTGAATAACCTTAAGCAACACCGCCAGGGTGTGTTTGCAATTAACCGCCACCGGGCAGCTGCAGCGTGCCTGCAGTTGCCAGTCGCGGCCCTGACGCAGCAGCCGGATGGTTTGCCGATAGGGGATCAGCGAATTGCCCCAGACCTGGGCATCAATCCTGCTGTAGTCATCGGCAACGTCCAGCCTGAATACCTTGTTTTGCTCCAGATAAGGCTGGGCACGCTGATAGACCGCGGCACCATAACGCAATTTAAGTTCGTAATCCGACAGTGGAAACAGCTGTGTCTGGGGATCGGGCATGCAACAAGGGTCCACGAATTTTTTGCAAACGGCTATTGTAACGGTTTTACGCTGATTTCCCCAGTGCTTTAGCGGTTATTGCCACCAAAGTTGTGTTGCATCACACAGTGCGCTAAAAAAAAGCCTGTTGCCAGGCAACCCGGTTAGCCCAGCACGGGCCAGTCGGCCGCATCGACACTGTCCAGCGCCAGTACACGGCTATCGCCCTGCCACTGGCGGATGTAACTGCCATCCGGATCGTACTGTTGCTGCTGTTTTTCCAGATTAAACTGGCGATGTCCACGGGGATCGGCGCCAACCCCGGCCAGGTACTGCCAGTTGCCCCAGTTGATGGCGACATCGTAGTCGATCAGCTGCTGTTCGAACCAGGCTGCGCCATAACGCCAGTCCAGTTGCAGCTCGTGCACGAAGCAGCTGGCGACCAGCTGACGGCCACGGTTGGAAAGATAGCCGGTTTGGTTGAGCTGGCGCATGCAGGCATTGATCAGCGGGTACGGTGTATTGCCTTCGCACCAGGCGCGAAAACGTTGCGGGTAGAAACTGGTCAGGGGGGCCCGTTGTTTAATGCCCTGACGCACAAACAACGCTTTGCCATGACAGTGGCTGTACCAATGAAAATACTCGCGCCACAGCAGTTCAAAGTAGATCCAGTAACTCGACTCGTTGCGGCCATGACTTGCTTCATAGCCATGCAGGGCTGTGACTACCTGCCGGGCGGACACACAACCGGCCGCCAGCCAGGGCGAAAATTTGGTGGAGTTATCAAAACCATCCAGCGCATTGCGTACTTCCTTATAAAAACCGGGCAGGGTGCTGTTAAAGTAGCGCTTTAGGTGCTGTTGCCCACTGTATTCGCCACCAGAGAATAATGCGCTAAGCCAGCTTGGATAGCCAGGCAATGGCTCACTCTGCACGCCTGTTGGCGCAGGAGGTAGGTGCTGCGGTGCCGCTATGGCTGCAGCCAGAGGTAACTGCTCAACTTGCTTTCGAAACTGACTAAAGCTGACGGGCAGCTCTGACAGCGCAAAGGGTAATTGCTGTTCGGTAAACAACGTATTGCTGTCCGGGTTTTGAAAGCTAAGATAAGGAAAGCGCTGCTGTAGTTGCTGCCATTGCCGTGCTTCGTAATAGCCGGGCTGGCGGCTTTGATAAATGGCATCGATGTTGTATTGGCTGATCAGCTGGCTGATGGCTTCAACCGGTGACTGGAATCGCAGCACTAACTGCTGCTTATGGGGTTGCAGCTGATGGCTGAGTTCCTGCAAACTATCCAATACAAAGCGCCAGCGCTGCATGCCCATGCGCTTGCTGGTATAGCGGCCGGGGCTAAACCAGCCAGGCTCGGCGCAATACAGCAGAATCAACTGCTCACACTCGGCGCAGGCCTGTGTCAGCGCCGGTTGATCGCTGAGCCGAAGATCCTGTTGAAACCAAAATAATCCCAGCCGATGCATAGTTCTCTCCTGCAGGTAAGGCACTATGGTACGCTTAGTTGATGCTATCAGACCAGTTGCCATCGCCTGTGTGCTGGTTGCTATGCTAGGCTGTAACAGAGTTCAATTTTGCAAAAGGACCCATGCATGCGACGTCGTCTGGCCATGTTAATACCCCTGTTTGTTAGCAGTTCTGTGTTGGCTTATGGTTGGGGTGGCCCTGAGCCCTTTCGACTGGATCGACTGGAAGGTCGCAACTTTGTGCTGACCGAAGAGAGCTTTTTGCATCGTGCCAGTTTTCAGCCGATGCCGCTGGTCAGGATGCAGGATAGCTGGGCGGAGGACGGCTGGTATGGCACCGCTGGCAGTACCCGCAGCCGCGAGTTCTTTGTGCAGTCGCATCTGCAAAAACGGGTTCAGTTCGATGTGCCGATGTTTGTCGGGGTGCGTTTTCGCCGCGATGAAGACTTAGACGGCCGCTTTGATCGCACCTTGTTTGGCAGTGGCTATACCAATGCCGATGGCAGTCTGGAGCTGGGGATCTGGGGTGATGTGCGTGGCGGCAAGAATGAAATCGATTTGCAGCTGGAAGCTTACTGGCAGCCCACCGATAGGCAGTGGTGGCGTTTGACCCTGGTGTCGCCGGATGCGATGTACAACAGCAAAACCTACGACAGCAACTTTTATCATCGCAGGCCTTTAACACTGCATCTGACAGCTGGTACCACCTTTGCTGCTGGTCAGCAGCTGTATGGCTTTACCAATCTGAACCGGCAAATGGAATACCATCAACCGGATCTGGCACAGCAATGGACCGACAAGCAGGTCTCGGCGGGCCTGGGCTGGCTGTATCCTGTGAGCAGCAACTGGCAACTCGGGTTGCAGACACAGGGGCTTTATGGCCTGCGGCAACAGTTTCAGGGCGATGCACTGGCGTTTGAGCTACGGCGACAATTTAGTGACACCAGTCTTGAGCTGCAATCACGTGGTGCTCAGCCAGTGGATTATTGGGGTGGTCTGCGCTATCTGACCCTGCGTGAGCGCGATCAAGCTCTGGCTGCCGGACAGGCATTGTTAGAGCACAGGAATGAATGGACCCTCTACGCCGGTATGGCCTGGCACTGGCGTCCCTGGATCCGTTTCAAGCCAGCCTTGATGCTGAGCTATGCCGATCTTCAGGGTGCCCGGCCGGATGATGAGGAACCACTCGATTTCAGTGGTGTGCTGGCCAAGCTGGTGCCGGTGGTTGAGCTGCATTTGCATCAGCAAAGCGGCGCCATGATCCGGATAAACCCGACCATCGAGTTGCATAACCTGTCGTTTGGCGGCGGCAATGTGCAGGTGCATATCCCGTTTTAACGCCTGCATACTGATACCCGGTTATCCAAACCGGGCTTGCTGGACAAGCTGAACTTCGCTCAGATCGCAGTTCTTATTGTGGAAAAGGATAGATAAATGGCTGGCAGACTGGTTCGTAAAAAAGGCAAAAAAGCAGGTTCTGCACCGGGCACTTTGGTCTATACCGGCCAGGCACCAAGCCAAGCCTCTGTCTGGCAATTGCTGCAGTACGACAGTCATCGAATAGAAGATAAGACCCTGACGGATCTGGCGCAACTGCCAGCACAGCCTGCCGGTATGGTCCGTTGGTTAAATAGCTGTGGTTTATCGGGGGTCGCACCCGTAGAGCAGCTGGGCAAAGCGTTCAACCTGCATCCGCTGGTGCTGGAAGATATGTTAAATACCGACCACAGGCCTAAGGTTGAGGCGCATGCTGACTATCTGTTTATTGTTTTTAAAATGCTGTACTTCCAGCTGGATAGCCGCGAAATCCGAGCGGAGCAAATAAGTCTGGTCCTGTTAGAAAACACCGTGATCAGCCTGCAGGAAATGCCGGGAAATGTATTTGAAGGGGTGTTGCAGCGGCTGCAGGCAGGTCGGCGCTTGCGGGGCTTTGGCGCCGATTACCTGGCGTACGCCCTGCTGGATGCCGTGGTCGATCATTATTTTACCTTGCTGGAGCAGTGTGGCGATCATATTGAACAGCTGGAAAATGAACTGATGGACTCGCCGACCGTTGCTGTGCTTAGCAAAATACATCACTTTAAGCGCGAAATGCTGATGCTGCGTAAAGCCGTTTGGCCATTGCGGGAGTTACTCAGCAGTCTGCTGCGCGATGACTACGCACTGATTAAACCGGAAACCCGTATTTTTCTGCGCGATGTCTACGACCACTGTGTGCATATCATCGATACCATGGAAACCTTGCGTGATGTGCTGGGTGGCTTACTGGATCTGTATCTTACCAGTGTCAGCAACCGTACCAATGAGGTGATGAAAGTCCTCACCATGATGGCCAGTATCTTTATTCCGCTGACCTTTATTGCCGGTATTTACGGCATGAACTTTGAGATTATGCCAGAGCTCGGCTGGCAATATGGCTACGGCCTGATCTTAGGCCTGATGGCCGCCATCGCCGGCGGCCTGCTGTGGTATTTCCGTAGAAAAGGGTGGTGGTAGCGCTACTTACCGATACAGAAAGTAAAAAGTGTATAATTATCAATAGTTAAATTTATTTTTGGTGG
>ERZ869909.1296-NODE-1296-length-20683-cov-4.454722_pt1 | contig 20683 bp, 21 predicted proteins | sample MGYA00520892_ERZ869909 | MGnify/ENA primary metagenome ERZ869909 (study PRJEB32215, sample SAMEA104723947) | bioreactor metagenome | biome: bioreactor; feature: anaerobic bioreactor; material: water | place: China | collected 2015-03-12 ... | reverse complement strand
TCAATGGCCGGCCCGTTCGCGCATTTTCTTTGCCTGTTCATGACCATTCGAAGCTATTTGCTGTAACTTATACTCAACTAGCCAGACATAAGTCATTGCTTATCACTGCGCGGGCCTGGCACACGGACAAAAAGAAACCCGCCTCCTGGGCGGGTTTCCTTTCGGCCTCAGCCGCGGGGCAAGTCGCGTATCAGCCACGCTTGATGGCGGCACCGAAACGCTTGTTGAAGCGTTCGACGCGGCCACCAGTGGTCGCTTGCTTCTGCTTGCCGGTATAGAAGGGGTGGCACTGGGAGCAGACATCCAGTGACAGGTCATGGCCGACCGTGGAGCCAACCTCGAAGGTCGCGCCGCAGGAGCAAGTGGCCGTGACCGTCTTGTAATCGGGGTGGATACCTTGTTTCATCTTGAGCCTCATGGAGCGGTATGCCGCCACCTGATCCGTTGCCAGGCACCGCATACGGGTTGTCTGTCGTCTCTAACCGGTTACCGCCAGGAGCGCCAGGCGCCACGACGGCGGAGCATTCTAGCAGAGCCGAGGCCGGAGGCCAATTGCCCGACTCATCTTGCAGTATCCCCCGCATACTGCGCGTGGCCATCCCCACGCCACTGCGGCGGCTTTTCGACTACCGGCCGAGCCAGACGCCACCGCCCGGCGGCTGGCAGCCGGGCATTCGCGTTCGAGTGACTTTCGGCCGACGCCATGTCGTGGGCGTGGTGGAGAGCTGTCGCCAGGACAGCGAACTTCCACTGGCCAAGCTGAAGCCCGTGGAGGATTGGCTGGACGCGACCCCGCTGCCGGCCGACTGGTTGTGGCTGTGCCGCTTCACCGCCCGCTACTACCAGCACTCGCTGGGAGACACTCTGCATCAGGCCATGCCTGTGCTGCTGCGCCAGGGCCGCCCCCTGGCGGGTCGCATGCGTGAACAGTGGCGGGCCACCGACAGTGGCCGGCGCCCGGACGACGAGCGCCTCAAGCGCGCCCCTCGGCAGGCCGAGCTGCTGGCCATGCTGCGCCAGCACCCCCACGGCCTGCCGACCCAGGCGATCGTGGCCCAGTCCTTTTCCCGTGAGCAGCTGCTTGCCCTGGTGGACAAAGGGCTGCTGGAGCGCCATGAGACCCCTCTGATGGCCTCCTCACAGCCAGCCAGCGGCCACCTGTTGGCCGAGCCGTCACTACCGCTGAAACGGGAGCAGGCGGCCGCCCTGGCGGCCATCCACGAGCGACTGGACCACTTCCATCCCTGTCTGCTGCACGGGGTCACCGGCAGCGGCAAGACGGAAGTCTACCTACAACTGATCGAAGCCGTGGTGAGCCGCGGTCGCCAGGCACTGCTGCTGGTGCCCGAGATCGGCCTTACCCCACAGACTCTTGCCCGCTTTCGTCAACGCTTTCAGGTCCCGGTGGTCGCGCTGCATTCAGGGCTGACCGACAACGAGCGGCTGGATGCCTGGGAAGCCGCCGCCAGCGGGCGGGCCCCCATCGTCATCGGCACGCGCTCGGCCATCTTCACGCCACTCTCCCGTCCCGGCGTGATCATCGTCGACGAGGAGCATGACGGCTCGTTCAAGCAGCAGGAGGGACTGCGCTACCATGCCCGGGACCTGGCCGTGGCACGCGCCCACCACCATGGCGTCCCGCTGGTGCTGGGCACGGCCACCCCGTCGCTGGAGAGTCTGCATCACGCCCGTAGCGGCGCCTATCGCCACCTGAGGCTGACCCAGCGCGCCAGCCGTCACGCCCCGGCCCGGCTGGAGCTGGTCGACCTGCGCGGGCGCCCCCGCCAGGGCGGCCTGATTCCTCCGGTGCTCGAGGCGATTCGCGGCACCCTCGATGCCGGCCATCAAGTGCTGGTCTTCATCAATCGCCGTGGTTTCGCCCCCGCCCTGGCCTGCCACGCCTGCGGCTGGCTGGCCGACTGCGACCACTGCGATGCGCGCATGACCCTGCATCGACAGCCTCCCGTGCTGGCCTGCCATCACTGCGACAAACGGCGCCCGATTCCGGACACCTGCCCGGCCTGCGGCAGCGGAGACCTTCGCCCTCTCGGCAGTGGCACCGAGCGTACCGAAGAGACCCTGGCTGCCCTGTTTCCCCAGGTGCCGGTGCACCGTATCGACCGCGACAGCACCCGCCGCCGCGACGCCTTCGAAGCAATCCTGACCGAGGTGAAGCGCGGTGAGCCCTGCCTGCTGGTGGGTACCCAGATGCTGGCCAAAGGGCATCACCTGCCCCATGTGACCCTGGTAGTGGTGGTCAATGCCGACGCCGGGCTCTACGCCAGCGACTTTCGTGCCCTGGAGCACAGCGCCCAGTTGCTGATACAGGTGGCCGGTCGTGCCGGCCGATCGTCCCACCCCGGCCGGGTGCTGGTGCAGACGCTGCACGACGATGACCCGCACCTGCGGCTGCTGGCGGAGACCGGCTATGATGCCCTTGCCGAGCAGTTGCTGGCAGAGCGGCGCGCCGCCGGCCTTCCTCCCTTCCGCTTCCTCGCCCTGTTGCGACTGGAGAGCCCCCGGGAGGACGCGGCCAACTCCCTGGCCTCCGGCGCCTCGGCGGCACTGCGCCAGTGGCTGGCGACGCGCGAGCTGAGCGTGGACTGCCTCGGCCCCGTCCCGGCACCGATGGAGCGGCGGCAGAACCGCTACCACCTGCAGCTGATGCTGGCCAGCGGCAAGCGCAGCCAGCTCCATGAAGCCTGCGCCCAGCTCACCGCCTGGCTGGAGGCGGCGCCCGAGGCGCGCAAGGCCCGCTGGTCGCTGGATATCGACCCCCAGACGCTCTCCTAGCAACCGCCTCGGCCCACGGAGCAGCACACGGAATCACTACCGCAGCCAGGCATTCTTTGTCGGCCGTCCATGAGGCGGCAGCCACGAAAGCATGTTTGAGAGCGGCGGGGTTTAAAGCCGAGGCACAATTACCGATAATGGGTGATCATGCCCTACCGGGCGAGTTTTCATGCCAGCGTCCGCCCGCCAGTCGCACTGTCACCCTTACCCGATGCGGGCCCGGCGCTACAGGACAACAGATTTCATGAAAGAAACGATCGTTACCCTGCTCGAGAATGCCCTCGAAAACCTCAAGCAGCAGGGTGTGCTGCCCGCGGATACCGCTCCCGTCATCAAGGTCGACCCTACCCGGGACAAGGCCCACGGTGACTACGCCACCAACCTGGCGCTGATGCTGGCCAAGCCGGCCGGCCGGAAGCCCCGCGAGCTGGCCGAAGAACTGGTGGCAGCCCTGCCCGACAGCGACGCCGTGCAGCAGGTCGAAATTGCCGGGCCCGGCTTCATCAACTTCTTCGCGGCTACCGATGCCGCCGCCCAGGTGGTACGTCAGGTACTCGTGGCCGGCGACACCTTCGGCCGCACCTTGAAGGGCAAGGGCCAGAAAGTGCAGGTGGAGTTCGTTTCCGCCAATCCCACCGGCCCGCTCCATGTGGGCCACGGACGCGGTGCGGCCATCGGCGACAGCATTTGTCGTCTGCTGGAAGCCACCGGATTCGACGTCACCCGGGAGTTCTACTACAACGACGCTGGCGCCCAGATCAGCAACCTGGCGCTGTCGGTCCAGGCTCGGGTCAAGGGCATAGAGCCTGACAGCGCCGCCTGGCCCGCCGACGGTTACCGCGGCGACTACATCGCCGAGGTGGCCAAGGATTATCTGGCCGGCGAGACGGTCCACGCCGACGACCGACACGTCACCGCCAAGGCGGATCCTGACGATCTGGATGCAATCCGCGACTTCGCCGTGGCCTGGCTACGCCGCGAACAGGACCTCGACCTAAAGGCCTTCGGGGTCGAGTTCGATGTCTACTTCCTCGAGTCCTCGCTGTACGACCAGGGAAAGGTGGAGGAGGCCGTCGAGCGGCTAATCGCCAACGGTCACACCTATGAGCAGGATGGCGCCTTGTGGCTGCGCACTACCCGCTTCGGTGACGACAAGGACCGTGTGATGCGCAAGTCGGACGGCAACTACACCTATTTCCTACCCGATGTGGCCTACCACCTGAACAAGTGGCAGCGCGGCTTCACCACGGTGATCAACGAGCAGGGCGCCGACCACCACTCAACCGTAACCCGGGTGCGGGCCGGCCTCCAGGCGCTGGAAGTCGGTATTCCCGAGGGCTGGCCCGACTATGTGCTGCACCAGATGGTGATGGTCACCCGCTCGGGAGTCGAGGTGAAGCTGTCCAAGCGCGCCGGCAGCTACGTCACGGTGCGCGACCTGATCGACGAAGTGGGCCGCGACGCCACCCGCTTTTTCCTGGCCGCCCGTCGGGCGGACTCCCAGTTGACCTTCGACATCGACCTGGCGCGCTCTCAGTCCAACGACAACCCGGTCTATTACGTGCAGTATGCCCATGCCCGGGTCTGCAGCATGCTGCGCCGCGCCGAGGCCGAATCGCTGCATTTCGATCACGACCTTGCCATGGTCAGCCTGGCAAGACTGGAGGCAGAACAGGAGAAGGCGGTCATGAACCGTCTGGCTCGCTTCCCCGAGGTCGTTTCCCATGCGGCCCTGTCGCGGGAGCCGCAGCAGGTAGCCCAATACCTCCTGGACCTGGCGGCGGAGTTCCACTCCTGCTACAACGCCGTCAAGGTAATGGTCGATGACGACGAGCTGCGCAACGCCCGCCTGGCGCTGGGGCTCGCCACGCGCCAGGTACTGCGCAACGGCCTCGATCTCATGGGCGTCAGCGCCCCGGAGGAGATGTAAGCCATGGCAACCCGTCGCCCCCCCCCGAAGAAGCGCGGCGCCACTACCAGCAGTCGGCGCCGCACCGCGCGACACCGCGAGGGTTTCCGCCTGCCCGGCTGGGTGTGGGGTATCAGCGGCGTCGTGGCGGGCTTTCTGCTGGCGCAGCATCAGCACGGCACGGCGCCCTGGCATGAGGGGCACAACTCACCCCTGGCCAGCCTGATGCCGCGCACCCCGACGACGGAGCAAGTGTCACCCACGCCGACGGTCGAGCCCAGCGAGCCGCGCATGCCGACCTTCGAGTTCTATACGCTGCTGCCCGAAGAGGTTGTGGCGCCCCGTGACGTTGCCTCGACGGCCTCTCCCCCGGACATCGTCACGCCCGTGCCCGCCGTCACCGAGACGCCACCTGCCGACGCCGACACAGTCGACGACCCGATCGCCCAGGTCATCGCCGCCAACCTGCAGGATGAAGCCAATGCCACGGCCAGAGAAGCCGCGAGCGAGGCGGTGGTGCCCGATGGAACGCGCTATATGCTGCAGGCGGCCTCCTTCCGACAGTCGGACGACGCCGAAGCGTTGAGGCAGCGTCTGCGCAACCTCAGCCTGGTGGCCCAGGTCAGCCAGGTCCAGTCGGCCGATGGCAATACCTGGCACCGGGTCATGGTGGGGCCCTACGACGATACCCGGGAGCTCAACCGCGCCGAGGATCTGATGACCACTCAAGGCATCACGCCACTGAGGCACCGGGCCAGTAATTGACAGCTTCGTCGACGCTGCCGGTTGAATTCGAGACACCACGCCCGCACTTCCCTTGAATGCTCGTTCACGGCTCCCGGCCCTGCCGCGGCGCCGAAAGTCATCGGGAGCCTTCGCTCCCCGTTACGGAGTTCTCTCCATGACCACGATCGTATCCGTGCGCCGCGGCGACCAGGTTGCCCTTGCCGGTGACGGCCAGGTCTCGCTGGGCAACACGGTGATGAAAGGTAACGCCAGCAAGGTTCGCCGCCTCTATCGCGGCCAGGTGCTGGCAGGCTTCGCCGGCGGCACGGCCGACGCCTTTACCCTGTTCGAACGCTTCGAGGCGCAGTTGGAAAAGTACCAGGGCAACCTGGTCAAGGCCGCCGTGGAACTGGCCAAGGACTGGCGGACCGACCGCGCCCTTCGCCGCCTGGAGGCACTGCTGGCCGTGGCCGACAAGGAGGCCTCGCTGATCATTACCGGCAACGGCGACGTGGTGGAGCCCGAGCGCGGCATCATCGCCATCGGCTCCGGCGGCAACTATGCCCTGGCCGCCGCCCGCGCCCTGCTCGAGAACACCGATCTGCCGGCCAGCGAAATCACCCGCAAGTCACTCGAGATCGCCGGTGACATCTGCGTGTTCACCAATCACCACGTCACCCTCGAAGAGCTGTCTGCCAAAGACGCTTCACAGGAACGCTAAGGCCGCCACCATGACCCAGATGACACCCCGTGAGATCGTCCACGCCCTGGACCAATACATCATCGGTCAGCAGGATGCCAAGCGCGCCGTCTCCATCGCGCTGCGCAACCGCTGGCGGCGCATGCAGCTCGACGATGACCTGCGCCACGAGGTCACTCCCAAGAACATCCTGATGATCGGCCCCACCGGCGTGGGCAAGACCGAGATCGCGCGTCGCCTGGCCAAGCTGGCCCGGGCGCCCTTCATCAAGGTCGAGGCCACCAAGTTCACCGAGGTGGGTTACGTGGGCCGCGACGTCGAGTCGATCATCCGCGACCTGACCGAAGCCGCCATCAAGCTGGTCCGCGAACAGGCCAAGGAAGAGGTGAGTCACCGCGCCGAGGACGCCGCCGAGGATCGCATCCTCGATGCCCTGCTGCCCCCGCCCCGGGGACAGGAGGAGAGCGCCCGCAGTGACAGCTCGACGCGCCAGATCTTTCGCAAGAAGCTCCGCGAGGGTCAGCTCGACGACAAGGAGATCGATATCGAGATCACTCCCCAGGGGCCGGGCATCGACATCATGACCCCGCCGGGCATGGAGGAGATGACCAGCCAGCTGCAGAGCCTGTTCTCCAACATGGGCCGGCAGAAGAGCGAGACCCGCCGGGTGGCGGTAAAGGATGCCTTCGCCCTGCTGCGCGACGAGGAGGCCGGGAAGCTGGTCAATGAGGAGGAGATCAAGCATCGCGCCATCGACGCCGTAGAGCAGAATGGCATCGTCTTCCTCGATGAGATCGACAAGGTGACCAAGAGCAGCGGCCAGTCCAGCGGTGGCGAGGTCTCCCGCGAGGGCGTACAGCGCGACCTGCTGCCGCTGATCGAGGGCTCTACGGTCTCGACCAAGTACGGCATGGTCAAGACCGACCACATCCTGTTCATCGCCTCCGGCGCCTTCCATCTGTCACGTCCCTCGGACCTGATTCCCGAACTGCAGGGCCGCCTGCCGATCCGCGTCGAACTCAATCCGCTGACCCCGGACGACTTCAAGCGTATCCTCACCGAACCGTCGGCCTCGCTGACCAAGCAGTACAAGGCACTGCTGGCCACCGAAGGGTTGGATATCAACTTCACCGAAGACGGTATCGTGCGCATCGCCGAGATCGCCTGGAAGGTCAACGAGGGCACCGAGAACATCGGCGCGCGCCGCCTGCATACCGTGATGGAGCGCCTGCTGGAAGAGGCCTCCTTCAGGGGCGCCGACATCGGCACGCCGCTGGAGATCGATGCCGCCTACGTGGACTCGCAGCTTGGCGAGCTGGCGATGGACGAGGACCTGTCGCGGTATATTCTCTAAAGCGCGGCTACGCCGCGCGACGAGGGAAGAATGAAGAGGGAAGCAGTGCCATGCTCTTCCCTCTTCCAGGCGCGCAGCGCCGTTCTTCTATCTCACGTCGCACCGGAGGTGCCCCATGACCGCCCCCATCCCCAGCAAGATCCATTACCACAAGAAGGCTCGCGAGCTCGAGCTGACCTACCCGGGCGGCGAGAGCCATCGACTGCCGGTCGAGTACCTGCGCGTCTACTCCCCCTCGGCCGAAGTCCGCGGACACACCCCCAGCCAAGCGGTACTGCAGGTCGGCAAGAAGGATGTCGGGCTACAGAACGTCGAACCGGTGGGCCGATATGCCGTCAAGCTGCATTTCGATGACGGCCACGACAGCGGCCTGTACAGCTGGTCGTACCTCCATGACCTGATCGAGCACCGTGAGGCCTACTGGGCTGACTACCTTAAGCGCCTGGAGGAAGCCGGCGCTTCGCGAGAGCCGCTGGGCATCGAGATCAAGCAGCTCTGAGTTCGGCCGGCTACCACCACGCGGACCGCGTGGCGGTAGCCAAAGAAAACTCAGCCATGGCTGGCAGCAGGCGCACTTAGAAGCACCGTTCCCGACTGGCTTGAACCAACCGTAAAACGACCAATCAACCCTTCCATGGCGACAGCCCGATCATCGAGAGAGCGACTTGCGCTGGCGGCTTCTTGCACGAGGCGGGCATTCTGATGGGTGACCTGATCAAGCTGGGAGATAGCCTGATTGATCTGCTCGATACCCGCCGACTGTTCCTCGGTGGCATGAGCAATTTCACCGACGTGATGCGTCACGCTGGAAAGACTGTCGACGATGCTCTTCAGGTGTTCACTGGTCGAGGCGACCAGACCGGCACCCTCCTCTACCCGACGAACACTCTCACCGACCAGTCGACGGATTTGCTCCGCTTCTTCGGCACTTCTCCCGGCTAACTTGCGCACCTCTGCGGCAACCACGGCAAACCCACGACCCTGTTCGCCAGCACGTGCAGCCTCTACTGATGCATTGAGGGCCAGCAGGCTGGTCTGGAATGCCAGGTCGTCGATGGCGGTAATGATCGAGGTAATCTGCTCACTCGACTGGCGAATACCCGCCATGGCAGCGTCGGTACGCGCTGCCACTTCGCCGGCCTGAAGTGCCCGATTGCTGACCTCACCACTGGCATCCCTGGCCTGATGGGCATAATCAGCGGTCTGACGCACGGTGGCCGTGATTTGCTCGAGGCTCGAGGCTGTTTCGGCCAACGAGGCCGATTGCTCCTCGGTACGTTGGGAAAGGTCTTCGTTGCCGGAGGCGATCTGTCGGCTACTGATGGCCACCTCGCCTGCGCTACGGCGTATGCTGGCCACGATGTCCTCGAACGTGGCCATCATCTGATTGAACGCCTGTGCTGCGTGGCCAATCTCGTCGTTTCGGTTCAAAACTAGTCGTTTGGACAGATCGGCACTCGTCCCAGCCGCACCACCAATGCTCTCCATCTGCTGGCGCATCTGGGCCAGCGGCCCCAATACCCTGGTCATGGTGCGCCAACCGAATATCGCCAGTATCAGTATCACGACCAGCATCACAGCTATCTGCAGCACCTGGCCTGCATTCGCCAACTCTTCTGCTTGGTTGGCCGCTTCATCCGCCTGCATCACACCGAAGGACTCGACTTCGGATAGTACCGAACGCATTGAGCCCATAGCGCTACTCACATCAGCCAGTGCCGCCTGTTGCTGGCTCTCCAGGTCCAGCTGTTGCTGGCGGAGTCTATACACCGCATCCTCACGACCGACTAATAGAGCGTCCAGCTGACCGACGACATCGCGCAGCGATTCGGCCAAAGCCACCTGCTCGCTATCGGCCTGATTGGATGTGGAAATGGCTGTCAGCAACTGATGAGCCAGCGTGATCTGCTGGCTGATCTGATTGAAACGCAAGTTGGTGAGCATGTCAGCACTATCAGCCTGGGTAAGCTGACGCCCCAGATCAGCAAGTAATGCGACCGCCATGCGTACGTCACCACTAACCTGAGCGATGTTGACTCTTGCCCCAACGGCTTCCTCCAGCAATGCGGTGGGCAGGGTAGTCATGCCTTCTTCCTGCCACGCTTCGATCCGTTCACGTAGCATGATCTGTTCGCGCACATCGTGCAGCATGGCCCGTCCCGCCATGTTCTCGGCACTTTGCATGACCTCAGCAATACGAACCTGCATTTCGCGAATACGCTCACTCATGCTGTCGCTGAGGACAACACCCTCGCGTCGAGCGGCTTCCAGTGAGGCATCCGCCGCGAGGAGCTTACTGTAGCTGGAGTCCAGTCGGCCCAGGCGACCCGCCAGATCGGTGTCACTTGACAATTCGAACGCAGCGCGGGAATCGCGGAAGCGCTCGACCAGAGCTTCCTGGTTGGCGATGGCCTGTATGTCGGACTCAGTTCGAGCCACCAGCAAACCTGCATGACGCTGGCCAAAAAGCCCCATGACCTCCACCATACCGCGGCTGGCGGCCTGAAGTGGCAAGACCTCATTCAAGATAAATCGCTGTGAACCAACCAGTCGCTGATTGGATAGCAGCCCGGTCGTGGCCAGGATCATTGAGCCGAGAACGGCTGCCAGAAACAAGCCGACCAGCATGGCTCGTATACTGATGACTCTCTTCATGTCAGTACCTTTGGGTTGCGCATGACGGGAAGCCTTCCGCTGGCCATTCCTCACTAGGGAAAAGGCAATATCAAGGCAGTAGACTGGACCAATCCAGCAGCTCGAACTGTCCTTGTCTGATACGCGTTGGCCAAACGGCATCGCTGGCCTGATGATCATCTGGAGCCAGCGAGAGGGGTTCACCCAACCCGAGGTCCACCTCACCCAGTCTCAGCAGCGCATCTACCACTGAGGCCCTATCAGGGTTCTCGCCCGCCGCCTCCAACCCCTTCACAAACAACGAGGCTGCCAGATACCCCTCCAGGGAAATGAAGTTGGGCTCGGCCCCCCCGCCATACCGAGAGAGTGCATGACGATAGGCCTGCACAGCCGGAAGGTCGGCATCAGGGGGTGGTACCACCTGGGTGACGATGACCCCCTCTGCCATTTCACCCAGCTCATCAGCCAGGGCCTGGCTACCCACGAAGGAAACATTGAGGAAAAGGGCATTGGGCAGATCCTTTCTAGCCTCCTTGATGAAATCAGCCGCAGGGCCATAGGTACCGACAATGATGATGGCCTTGGGCATGACCGGCGCCTGAAGGATGCTGGCCAGACCTTGATGGATGTTGCGTGTATTGCGGGTATACCGTCCGTGAGCAAGGCGCTCGGCATCGGTAACGCCGCGGGCCTTCAACGCACGGATGCCTCCGTTGTAGCCAGCATCACCATAGCCGTCGTTCTGGGTAAAAAAGGCGATCTCCTCCGGCGCTATTCCCGCCTGCAGAAGACCATCGATCATTGCTGCCGTCTCCTGAACATAGCTGGCACGGTAGTTGATGACGTATCGATCCGGCGGGTCCAGTCGCAGCCCACCGGCCCCGGTGAAGGCGCCGAAGAGCAGGGTCTGGTGGTGGAGGTGCAGGGGTATGGTCACGATTGCAGTGGGCGTGCCCACGTTGCCGATCGACGCCAGAACGCCATCTTCTTCGATTAGCCGCCTTGTTTCCGGCGCAGCCTGCAAAGGCTCATACTGGTCATCCCTGCTCAGCAACTGGAGCTGTCGCCCATGGATGCCTCCCGCCGCATTCGCTTCGGCAAAGCGGGCCTCGATGCCCTCGCGCATACCCATTCCCAGCGAAGCGGATGGACCGCTCAGTGGCGCTACCAGCCCCATTTTCAAGTCACCATCAGCCAACCCTTGAAGCGGAACCAGCCCCAGGAACCCTAAAACGAGCCAGTGATGTAGGCTCCTGCCACACCCCATTTTCATTTTGCTCACTCCCTTACCGATAATGCTGCGATCTACTCCGCCTATCGGCATAGGGAAAATAAGCTTAATGAGAAGACGGACAACTGAGTCGATATGTCGCAGCAAAGTCCCACTCGACAGCTGTCGAGACAACTACGCCCCCTGAAGGCTACAATGTCACGCAAGATGCAGTCTGCCCTCACCTTTTTGCAGCAGTTCGGGAGCCTTTTCGCAATGAGCCCTCATACCACCCCCGGGGACCAGCGCACGACCCACTTCGGCTATCAGGAAGTGCCGGTCGACGAGAAGGCCTCCCGCGTGGCCGATGTCTTCCACTCCGTGGCGGCTCGCTACGATGTCATGAACGACCTGATGTCCTTCGGCATCCACCGTCTCTGGAAGCGTCTGACCATCGAGCGCTCCGGCGTACGCCCCGGCCACAGCGTGCTGGATATTGCCGGCGGTACCGGCGACCTGACGCTGAAGTTCTCGCGCATGGTGGGCCCCCGCGGCCGGGTGGTGCTGGCCGATATCAACGAATCCATGCTGAGAGTCGGCCGCGACAAGCTGCTGGACAACGGCGTGGGTGGCAATGTCGAATACGTTCAGGCCAATGCCGAATCCCTGCCCTTCCCCGACAACACCTTCGACTGCATCACCATCGCCTTTGGCCTGCGCAACGTCACCGACAAGGCATCCGCCTTGCGCTCAATGACCCGAGCGCTCAAGCCCGGCGGCCGGGTGCTGGTGCTGGAGTTCTCCAAGCCGGTCAATCCGCTGCTCTCCAAGGCCTACGACGAGTACTCCTTTCGACTGCTGCCGCGGATAGGGCAGATGGTGGCCGGCGATGCCGACAGCTATCGCTACCTGGCCGAGTCGATCCGCATGCACCCTGACCAGAAGACGCTCCAGGAGATGATGGAGGCCACGGGGCTGGAGCGGGTCGAGTACACCAATCTCACCGGGGGCATTGTTGCCCTGCATCGCGGCATCAAGCTTTGAGGCGGTGATGACGTTGCCCCCCACCCTGCTGCTGGCCGGCATCGAACGCACGCTCAATGCCCTGCTGGCACGAGACCCCGCAGCGCCTTCGCGACTGGCCAGGCTCAGCGGCAACCGACTGCTGCTTCGCCTCGAGCGTCCCGAACTGTCGCTGGCCATTCACTTCCACCCTGCCGGCCTGGATCTGCTACGTCCGGAAGCGCCCACCGAAGACGCCTTTGACGCCGTCGTCGAACTGGACGCCGAGACCCTGGGTGAACTGCTTGGCGGGAAGAGCATCGAGCGGCTGATGTTCCAGGGCAAGCTCTCGGTGCGCGGCAGTGTGCAACTGCTCGAAGCGACCCGCGACCTGCTGCTCGACCTGGACCCGGACTGGGAGGGTGAACTGGCACGCTGGCTCGGCGATGTCCCCGCCCACGGCCTGGCCGAGGGATTGCGACGCGCCACGCGCTGGGGGCGCCGGGCCCACGGCGAGATGCGTAGCGATATCGCCGAGTATGTGTTTGAGGAAGCAAAGCTGATTCCTGGAAAGCACCAGTTCGAAAACCTGCGCGACCATCTCACGGAACTTGAAATGACCACCGACCGCCTCGAAGCTCGGTTGGCGAGGTTGCGTCGACAACTCGAACGCGAGGCTGAGCTGTGATGAGTCTTCGGTTGCTGCGAATCATCTGGGTGATCACCCGCTACCGCCTCGACACGCTACTGCCGCTGGAGCGTCTCCCCTGGTACCTCAGGCTGATGTTCATCCTCTCGCCGCTGCGGCTGGTGCCAATCGGCAAGCGATCCCCTGGCGAGCGCCTGCGCCTGGCGCTGGAAGCCCTCGGCCCCATCTTCGTCAAATTCGGTCAGCTACTCTCCACCCGGCGCGATCTGCTGCCCGAGGAGATTGCCGACGAGCTCCGACGGCTGCAGGATCAGGTGCCTCCCTTCCCCGGCCGCGAAGCGCGTGAGTTGGTGGAATCGGAGCTGCACATGTCGATCGACGAGGCGTTCGCCCACTTCGAGCCCGAGCCGCTGGCCTCTGCCTCCATCGCCCAGGTGCATGCCGCCCGCCTGCATACCGGCGAGGACGTTGTCGCCAAGATCATCCGCCCGGGCATCGAACACATCATGCGTCAGGACATGGCACTGATGTACCGGGTCGCCGGCGTACTGGCCAGAATTCCCGAGGCTCGTCGCCTGCGGCCGGTGGAGGTGGTTCGCGACTACGAATCGACACTGTTCGACGAACTGGATCTGCACAAGGAGGCCGCCAACACCTCCCAGCTCAAGCGCAACTTCAAGGATTCGCCGCTGCTCTACGTACCGGCGACCCACTGGTCCCACACCCGCCGCCGGGTGATGGTGCAGGAGCGCATCTACGGCATCCCGGTTGCCGACCTGGCGGCGCTGAAGGCGCAGGGCACCGACCTCAAGCGCCTCGCAGAGCGCGGCGTGGAGATCTTCTTTACCCAGGTGTTTCGCGACAACTTCTTCCATGCCGACATGCATCCCGGCAATATCTTCGTGTCTCGCGAACACCCCCATGACCCTCAGTATATCGCCATCGACTGCGGCATCGTCGGCAGCCTCACCCGCGAGGATCAGGACTATCTGGCGCGCAACCTGCTCGCCTTCTTCCACCAGGACTACTATGAAGTGGCGGCGCTGCACATCGAGTCGGGCTGGGTTGGCGAGAACACCCGGGCCAACGAGTTCGCCGCCGCCATTCGCACCGTATGCGAGCCGATCCTCGAGAAACCGCTCAAGGACATATCCTTCGGCCAGGTGCTGCTGGGGCTGTTCAAGACCGCCCGACGCTTCAACATGGAGGTCCAGCCACAGCTGGTACTGTTACAGAAGACCCTGCTCAATATCGAGGGGCTCGGACGCCAGCTCTATCCCGACCTGGACCTCTGGACCACCGCCAAACCCTATCTTGAGCAGTGGATGAAGGAACGTGCCGGCGCCAGTGGTTTCTGGGAGTCACTCAAGCGCCAGGCCCCCGAGCTGGCGCGCCAGCTCCCCGAACTTCCTTCGGTGGCCCACCACGCCCTGAGTCGAATCGAGCACGAGCATCGCCAGCGTCAGCGCCAGGCCCTCGCTCTGGTCGGCATACAGCGCCAACTGCGGGACAGTCGTCGCAGCAGCCGTCGACTGCGGCTGGGCGTGCTCCTGGCGGGGCTGGCGCTGGCCTGGCAGCCTCTCAGCGAGTGGGCCGCCGGCCAACCATGGCCCGTGCTGTTGATCGCCGCCACCGGTCTGCTGCTGCTGGCCTGGCAATGAACTTGACCCATCGCAACCGGAAGCTCTGTCATGCGTGATATTCTCGATCAACTCTTCGAGGTGCTGGAGCAGCGCCGAGCCGCCGATCCCGACGATTCCTACGTTTCCGCCTTGCATCACAAGGGGCTGAACAAGATACTCGAGAAAGTCGGCGAGGAAGCCACCGAGACTCTGTTGGCAGCCAAGGATGCCGAGGCGGGCGGTGAGGAAGAACGAAAGGCGCTGGTCGCCGAGACCGCCGACCTGTGGTTTCATAGCCTGGTGATGCTGTCGCATCTTGGGCTCGACCATCAGGACGTGCTCGACGAACTGGCCCGACGCTTCGGTATCTCCGGGCACGAAGAGAAGGCGGCAAGGTCCAAGTAAACAGGTGTTCCGGATAGACCGGAAACCCGACTCAGAGGAAACTTTCATGTTAGGTGGCATCAGTATCTGGCAACTGCTGATCGTACTCGGCATCATCATCCTGATTTTCGGCACCAAGAAGCTGCGCAATGTCGGCACCGATCTGGGTGGCGCGGTGAAAGGCTTCAAGCAGGCCGTGAACGAGGAAGAGAAGGACGACAAGGACAAGGCGCAGGCCAAGGTCGTCCATGACGAACAGCCCAACACCTATGACGTTCGTGCCGAAGAGAAGGCGGCAGCGGACAAGGTGGATAATCAGGAAGAGCGCAAATAAGCCCGCATGTTTGATATCGGTTTTCTCGAACTCCTGATCCTCGGGATCGTGGGCTTGCTGGTACTCGGCCCGGAACGCTTGCCCAAGGCGGCTCGCACCGCCGGGCTATGGCTGGGCAAGATCAAGCGCACCGTCTCGGGTATGCAGCGGGAGATCAGTTCGCAGCTCGAGGCGGAAGAGCTGCGTCAGAAGCTCAAGGAGCAGCAGTCGAAGCTCGATGAGAGCCTCGACAGGGCCAAGCGCGACGTGGAGAGTATCGCCAAGCCCTACTCCACCTCGACACCCAGCCGACACGGCGACAAGGGCGACAAGAAAGCCGAGCCCGACAGGGTCGCCGACGGGAGTACCGCTGACAAGAATACCGCTGACGAGCCTCCGCCGCGACCCGCGGCCGCGCGGCTAGACGACGCCTTGGCCAGCGCCCAGCAACCCGAGGACCCGGCCTCGAGCGAGCGCCCCACCCCTGACGATGACGAGAAGGATGCCGCTTCCCGATGAGCGACTCCGGTGACAAGCAGGATCTCGGCCAGGCCCCCTTGATCGAGCACCTCATTGAACTGCGATCGCGTCTACTACGCGCAGTAGTGGCGATCTTCGTGATCTTCCTCGGGCTCTACCCCTTCGCCAACGAAATCTATACCTTCGTGGCCCAGCCGCTGATGGCGCTGCTGCCGGAAGGGTCCCAGATGATCGCCACCGAAGTGGCTTCGCCCTTTCTCGCCCCCTTCAAGCTGACCCTGGTGGTGGCAGTATTCGTGGCCATTCCTTACGTGCTGCACCAGGCCTGGGCCTTTGTCGCACCGGGGCTGTACGATAACGAAAAGGCCCTGGCCATGCCGATCCTGGCCTCCAGCGTGGGCCTGTTCTACGCCGGTGCGGCCTTTGCCTACTATGCGGTCTTCCCGCTGCTGTTCCAGTTCTTCACCCAGACCGGGCCGGAGAACGTGGCGATAATGACCGATATCAACCAATACCTGAACTTCGTACTCAAACTGTTCTTCGCCTTCGGCGTGGCCTTCGAGATCCCCATCGCCACCTTCCTGCTGATTGCCTCCGGCGCCACCACCGTGGAAAGCCTGTCGAAGAAGCGCCCCTACGTCATCTTGGGCTGCTTCGTGGTCGGCATGCTGCTGACCCCCCCGGATGTGATCTCACAGAGCCTGCTGGCAGTGCCCATGTACCTGCTCTATGAGGTGGGCATCCTGTTTGGCCGCCTGGTTCGTCACCGCCGCCGCAAGGCCGCCCAAGCAGGGGACAAAGCCGGGGAGCGGGACGAACCCTGAGCGGCATCGTCTCGCGACAACGCTGGCCGGCGACACCGAACCCTGCCCATGAAAAATGCCCCCACCCGTGCGAATCGGGTGGGGGCACTGGCACACGTCAGCAACGGCTAGGAACCTGTCGGATTTGACCGATCGTCGCGAGAGATCAGCACCAAGTCCGACAGGCTCCTAGAGATCCATCATTTCGTCGACACGATCAACCAGCTTGAAGATACCGGTGGCGGCCTCGCTGATGCGGGTAGCCAGCATGTAGGCCGGTGTGGTGACGACGCGATTCTCGAAGTCGACGACGATATCCTCGACGCCGCAGCTGCGATGCAGCCCCCCCATGGCACTGATGGCACCGGAAACACCGGGGTCATGCCCAATCGTCACGGCGATACCCGAGCCCAGCAGCTTCGGCACTAGTGCAGGCACGATACACATCAGACCGATAGGCTTGCGCGCCTCATGGAACGGCGCAATGGCTTCAACAAGGCCCTCGTGAACTTCCATATCATTACCCTCCCAGGCAAAGCTGGAGAGGTTCTTGGCCGCCCCGAAGCCGCCGGGCAGGATCACGGCGTCAAACTCGGTCGCATCGAGGTCCTCAAGAGGATTTATTTCACCCCGCGCCAGCCGCGCCGACTCCGTCAGTACGTTGCGCGACTCGCCTTCAACAACCTCACCGCTGCGATGATCGATGACATGATGCTGCTCGATGTCCGGCGCGAAGCAGCGATAGCCGATGCCCAGCTGGTCCAGCCGCAGCAAGGTCAGGGTGGTCTCGTAGATCTCCGAACCATCCTGAACACCGCAGCCCGACAGGATGATCGCCACCTGTTTACTCATGCCTTTCTCCTTGTAATGAAGGCGCCTCGAATGAAGAGATCTGCCTTAAATCCTGAAACCAACACTTTAGCTGAAAGCCAACACTTTAGAGAGTCGCGCCTGGTGCGACAAGCCGCAGCTTCCGGTAGCCGGTTGCACTGATATACTCAATGCCATCGACACGGGGTCACCAGGGCCCCACAGCCGGAGAAGAGCCTTGAGCTTCATGACCACACGCCAGTTTCCTGCCACCCGCATGCGACGCATGCGCCGCGACGACTTCTCGCGCCGCCTGATGCGGGAATCGACCCTGACACCCGCCGACCTGATCTGGCCCGTCTTCGTGCTCGAAGGTGAGCAGCAACGCGAAGCCGTTCCCTCCATGCTCGGCGTCGAGCGGCTGTCGCTGGACCTGCTGATCGAGGAGGCCCGGGAAGCGCATGGACTGGGCATCCCTGCCATCGCCCTGTTTCCGGTGGTGGCCCCGTCACTGAAGAGTGAACTGGCCGAAGAGGCATACAGCTCCAGCGGACTGGTGCAACGCAGCGTCAGAGCATTGAAGGAGGCCGTTCCCGAGCTCGGCATCATTACCGACGTGGCCCTTGACCCCTATACCAGTCACGGCCAGGACGGCATCATCGACGCCAGCGGCTACGTCCTCAACGACCGCACCGTGGAGACCCTGCTCAAGCAGGCGCTATCCCACGCCGAGGCCGGCGCCGACGTGGTGGCACCGTCGGACATGATGGATGGTCGCATCGGCGAGATCCGCCAGGTACTCGAGCAGGAGAATCTTCACAACGTCCGCATCATGGCCTATAGCGCAAAGTACGCCTCCCACTACTACGGCCCCTTTCGCGATGCCGTGGGCTCCGCCGCCAACCTGGGGAAGGCCGACAAGCGAACCTACCAGATGGACCCGGCCAACAGCGACGAGGCGCTGCACGAAGTGGCCCTCGACCTGGCCGAGGGCGCCGACATGGTGCTGGTCAAGCCGGGCATGCCCTACCTGGACGTGGTAAGGCGCATCAAGGACGAACTCAAGGTACCCACTTACGCCTACCAGGTGAGCGGCGAATATGCCATGCACATGGCCGCCTTCGACAATGGCTGGCTGGCAGCCGACGAGGTGATCCTCGAGTCGTTGACATGCTTCAAGCGCGCCGGCGCCGACGGCATCCTCACCTACTTCGCCAAGCGCGCGGCCCAATTGCTGGCTCAGCAAAAGGCCGGCGTCTAGGAGACTGTCGGATTTGACCGAAGCGTTAAGTCCGAGAGGCTCCTAACTACGCTTGAAGGCGGCCAGGTCGTGCGGATCGAACCCCTCCACCTGCTCGGCCAGGCCCCGCTCTTCGCGCAGCCCTCTGATCTTCTGCCGCTCGGCGATGAGTTCGCCGTCGTCGTCCATGGTGCGGCCGTTGAGCTCTGCCAGCTGGACCATGCCCTGGTGGTAAAAGGTCATCAGATTGAGTGCCACGTCATTACCCAGCTCCGCCTCGCGACGCAGGGTAGAAAGATAGCCGCTGACCCGCGAAAGATGATGCTTGAGCTGCCATACATAACGCATCTCGGTCATCCAGGGGCGCTCGCGCAGCACGGCGAAGGTCAGGCTGGTGACGATCAGGCCCAGCAGCACCCCAAGCCCGTTGAGCCACAGGCTGGAGCCGAAGGTGGAGGTCAGTAGCTGGGAGAACACCAGCCCGAAGACGATCAGTTGGGCGGCCATGGCCACGCTGATCAGCCGCGCCTTGCGACGGTAGGTTTCCGGGTCATGGTACTCGAAACGGAACGGCATCGATGCCTCCTCTGCTTGGCTCGCGGCGGGAAAGGTCGGGATTATCCCGTCATTCACCACCGCGGTACAGGCAAAGAGGCCAGATCGGCCTGGCAGGCCCCCGAATCACGCCGAGCGCAGCTGCTCCGCGGCCTCCAGCAGCAGCGATTCAGTGGCTGCCCAGCCCAGGCAGGCATCGGTTATCGATACGCCGTAGCGCAGGGTTGCGGGCTCGAGGGCCTGCCGCCCCTCCTCCAGGTGACTCTCCAGCATCAGCCCCATCAGCGAGGTTTCGCCGGCCAGGCGTTGTGCCAGCACATCGCGCAGCACATCGCCTTGGCGGCGGTGATCCTTGCAAGCATTGGCGTGGCTACAGTCGACCATCAGGCGCGGCGTCAGCCCGGCAGCCTCCAGGGCCTGGCGGCAGGCCCGCACCGAATCGGCGTCATGGTTGGGCCCACCATGGCCGCCGCGCAGCACCACGTGAGTGTGGGGGTTGCCGGCGGTCTCCCGCATCACCGGGCGACCGTCGCCGGCAAGGCCGAAGTGCTGGTGGGGGTGCGCCGCCGCCCGCATGGCGTCCAGGGCAACCTTGACGTCCCCGCTGGTAGCATTTTTGAAGCCCACCGTCGCCGCCAGGCCACTGGCAAGCTCACGATGCAGCTGGGATTCGGTAGTGCGTGCGCCGATGGCCACCCAGGCCAGCAGGTCATCCAGGTAGGGGGCTAGCATCGGTTGCAGCAGCTCGGTGGCAACCGGCAGGCCGAGCGAGGCGATATCGCGCATCAACTGGCGCGACAGCTGAAGGCCGCGAGCCATGTCGCCGCTGCCGTCGAGGTCGGGATCATAGGCCAGCCCCTTCCAGCCCACCGTGGTACGTGGCTTCTCCACATAGACGCGCATCACAGGCAGCAGGCGATCCGACACCCTGGGGGCCAACTCTGCCAGGCGTTGCGCGTACTCCAGCGCCGCCACGGGGTCGTGGATCGAACAGGGGCCCACCACGACCAGCAGCCGGTCATCATGGCCCTGCAGGATATCGTGGACGGCCTGGCGCTGGGCCTGTAGCCGTTCTGCCAGCTGCGGATCCAGCGGGAGGCCGCGGCGTAGTTCGCCTGGGGTCGGTAGTGTCATCTCGGTCCGACTCGTGTCGGCGACGAGATCGAGCTCGGCGGGATTGTCAGGCAGGCGCTCGGCAAGGGAAGTGTGGGCATTCATGGTCATCAACTCCGTGAGATCGGCAAACATCGTGTCGTGTTCGTGCCACCGGCAATCTCACGGTCGGAGGTGGCGCACTGACCCGACCGCGTAGCGCTAAATCGCCAGCCATAGCCCCAGCCATAATAGTCCTGGCGGTTCCGGGCGTAGGTGGCAAAGGCGCTGTAGCGTGTGGTCATGGTGCGTCTCCTCTCATTGCTGCGTTGCAAAAGGCTGCGTTGCAAACATAGTCTTCGGGGCTGCATAACGCAAAAACCCCCGGGCGGGTTGCCGACCGGGGG
>ERZ869909.1295-NODE-1295-length-20697-cov-4.811009_pt1 | contig 20697 bp, 21 predicted proteins | sample MGYA00520892_ERZ869909 | MGnify/ENA primary metagenome ERZ869909 (study PRJEB32215, sample SAMEA104723947) | bioreactor metagenome | biome: bioreactor; feature: anaerobic bioreactor; material: water | place: China | collected 2015-03-12 ... | reverse complement strand
TCGCACAAACAACTTAACTTGGATCTCTCGCCGCCACCTCATTCTGTTCCCGCTAATCCGCGATGAACCAAAAAAAAGCCCGCCGGGGGGCGGGTCTGATGCAATAACTCATCAAATATCAGGAACAGTTGAGATCGCTTTATGTGCCGGTATCTGGATACCCTCACATGCGGCTCAGATTACATAATGGTTTTTGCCTTGGAAACAGAACAAAAAGAAAAGCTGCTTTTCCTGAGTTACCAGTCATCCTCGTCCAGGGCCGAGAAACGCAGGGCATTCAGCCCGGCCTCCTGAGCATGCTTTTCCAGAAATTCGATAAAATACTTGGTCTTGGCGGGCAGGTTCTTGCGTGCGGCGTAAACGATATAGAAATCCAGATTGGGTACCGTGTAACCGTCCAGCACCTTGACCAGCGCCCCGGTCTGCAGCTCTTCCATGACATCCCACTCGCTTTTCAGCGCAATGCCCTGGCCGTCCAGCAGCCAGCCACGCAGGGTTTCGGCGCTGTCGGTGATCAGGTTGCCGGTAACGCGCACCATCTCGCGGTTATCGGGGCCGCTCAGGGGCCACAGGTCGCGGAAGGAGCCGTAGCAGTCCAGCACCAGGCAGCGGTGACGCTTGAGGTCAGAGGGGCGGCGCAGGGGTGGTGCCTTGGCCAGATACTCCGGGGTGGCGCAGATATAGCAGCGGTTGCGCATCAGGCGCTTGGCAATCAGGGTGGAATCGCCGGGCTGGCCGATGGTGATGGCAATATCGTAGCCCTCACGAATAAAGTCCACGTGCCGGTCTGAGAGGTGCAGCTGGACAGCGGTTTCCGGGTATTCGCTGGTGAATTCGGACACCAGCGGCGCGATGCGGTTGCGCCCCAGGCCCGAGGTGGACACCACACGCAGCACCCCTTTGGCGTTGTCGCCACTGCGGGAAATAGCCGAAATGCTGTCGTCGAGATCGTCCAGAATCACCACCAGGCGGTGGTACAGCTCGGTGCCTTCTTCGGTCAGGCTCATGGAGCGGGAGCTGCGGTTGAGCAGGCGGACGCCCAGCTCTTCTTCCAGACGCGTCATGCGCTTGCTGATGGAGGCTGCCGACAGACCCAGTCTGCGCGCGGCTTCCGTAAGCGTGCCAGCGCGGACCACCAGGACGAATGTAGTGAGATCGGCGATTGAATTCATCGAAACCCTGCCTTTTTGAAAAGTAGCTTTAACCCAGTTTGTGTTTTCGCGTGGTGTGCGAGTCATTAGGCTTACGCGTGACTCGGGCGACAGACCGGGTGGCTAAATCATCAAAGCCTGTTTCGACATTTCCGTGGCAGGGATACGTCGTGGCGCTAATTATATAAGCAGATTGAACGGGGGATGTATAGCACGGATATCGCATCAATATGTTTTACCTGATGCGGTGGCGCTCGCCAATAAAGGCAAAGCGCCACTATAGCTGTCAGTGGATCAGTCAGTCGCGGAAACGCCGTGTCAGTTCTTCATAGGCATCGATGCGGCGATCGCGCAGATAAGGCCAGATGCGGCGTACGTTTTCGCTGCGTTGCAGATCAATGTCGTGCAGCAACACGGTGTCGCTGTCGGCGTTGGCTTGTGCCAGAAATTCGCCTTGGGGACCACAGATGAAACTGTTTCCCCAGAACTGTATACCGTCGCCGCCATCCGGCGGTGCAGCCTCGAAGCCGGTGCGGTTGGCCACCAGCACCGGCAGGCCGTTGGCAATGCCATGGGCACGCTGGATGGTGATCCAGGCGTTCAACTGACGCTGCTTTTCGGCGTCGTCGTCAGCGGGTGCCCAGCCGATGGCGGTGGGATAAAGCAGCAGGTCGGCGCCGGCCAGGGCCATCAGGCGTGCCGCTTCCGGGTACCACTGATCCCAGCACACCAGCAGGCCCAGTTTGCCCACGGAGGTCTGGATCGGTGTAAAACCGCTGGCGCCGTGGTTGAAACGTGCATCGCCGGGGGTGAAATAGAATTTCTCGTAAAAACCCGGATCGTCGGGAATATGCATCTTGCGGTAAATGCCCGCCAGGCTGCCGTCGCGCTCCAGCACGACGGCAGTATTGTGGTACAGCCCGGTGGCGCGTTTTTCGAACAGGCTGCCCACCAGCACGATGCCGAGCTCGCGGGCAAGCTGGCCCAGGCGATCGGTGGACGGGCCGGGGATCGGCTCGGCCAGGTCGAAACAGGCGGTGTCTTCGGTCTGGCAGAAATACAGGCTGCGGTGCAGCTCCTGCAGCATGACCAGTTCGGCGCCCTGGGCGGCGGCGTCACGGACCAGCGCTTCGGAGCGGTCCATGTTGGCGCCGAGGTCGGCGGTGTTGGCCTGCTGGATCACAGCAACGCGCATCAGCGGTCTCCTTCAACGGGGCAGACGCCTTCCGGCAGCTGCATGGTGACGCAGTGCAGACTGCCATGCTGGGCAATCAGCGGGCGGCAATCAATGCCGATGACCTCATGGCGGGGGAAGGCCCCCTGCAGGCGCTCAAGCGCCTCGGCATCGGTTTTGCAGGCGTAGGTGGGCATCAGCACCGCGTCGTTGATGATCAGGAAGTTGGCATAGGTGGCAGGCAGCCGCTCGCCGTCTTCGTCGTACTGGGCGATGGCCATGGGCAGCGGCACCAGCGTCAGCCGGTGGCGGTCGGCCAGGGCTTCCAGCTCGGCCTGCATGGCCTGCAGGGCGGGATAGTGGCTGTCGTCGGGATCATTGCACTGTACATAGGCGATCGTGCGTGCATCGCAGAAGCGCGCCAGGGTGTCCACATGGGCGTCGGTATCGTCACCCTCCAGGTGTCCTTCGCTCAGCCACCAGATGTCGTGTACGCCCAGGGCTTCCTTGAGACGCGCACTGATAGTGGCTTCGTCCAGGTGCGGATTGCGGTTCGGATTGAGCAGACAGTGGCGGGTGGTCAGCAAAACGCCCTCGCCGTCGGTGTCGATGGAGCCGCCTTCCAGCACCAGGTCCACTGACTCGCGCGGCACCGACCATGTCAAGCGCCCGTTGACGGCGTTGTCCTGATCGGCAGCGAACTTGCCGCCCCAGCCGTTGAAGGTGAAATCCAGCAGGCGCGTGCTGCCGTCGCGGGTTACGGCGATCGGGCCGAAATCCCGTGCCCAGGTGTCGTTGTAGGGCAGGGCATGCAGATGCAGGCGGGTCAGGTCAGCGCCCGCCTCGGCCAGGCGCTGTCGGATATGCGCGCCGTGGGCCTCGTCGCGGCACAGCACCAGCAGATGCTCGCGCGCCAGCACAGCTCGGGCGATGTCGGTATAGGTGGATTCAGCGGCAGTCAGCAGCCTGGCCCAGTCCGTATCCGGGTGGGGCCAGGCCAGCATTACCCCCCATTGGGGGTGCCATTCGGGAAGCAGGTGTGTCATGCGAATCTCGCGCCGGGGTCAGGTCAATCGTCCGGCGCAAGGATAAAGCAAGGTCCGCCCTGTCTACCACTGAATGAAGAAGCCGCCACCGTCGGCGGGGGCTTCTTCTGGTGCGGGTTGCGGCTCAGGCTCAGGCTCAGGCTGCGGCTCGGGCTCCGGTTGCGGTTCGGGCTCCGGGGCAGACTGAGGCTGTGCAGCGGGGGCCTGCCGGGCAGACGCGCCAGGCTCGTCGATCACAATGCGGCCGGTGTTCGGGTCAAAGCGGAAGCGGGGCTCGTCCTCGCCTGCGGGCTCGGGTTGCTGCGCCGGTTCCGGTTCAGGTTGTGGCTCAGGTTGTGGTTCGGGTTGCGGCTCAGGACGCGCTTGCGGCGCGGGAGTCGGCTCGGCAGCGGCCGGGGCTTCTACGGCCTGACCGGCATCGTCCAGCTCACGCATCTGACCGGTGGCCGGATCGAACTGGAACTTTGGACGGCGCGCGGGCGTCTGTGTATCGAGTTCTTCGATGGGGGGGAGTTCGTCCACGACCTGAGGGCCGGACACCACCGCAGGCACGCGGGGCGCATGGTGCGATACAGCATGCAGGGTGTATTCGTTCTCGAAGTACACCGTGAAGTCATCGTACACCCAGCGGCTGATCGGGGGCTGACCGACCGCAGGCCGACGCGTGTTGGGCTGGCCAAAGGTGCGTTCCACCTGAGTCTGGGTCATGCCACGCTCGGGCATGGCCTGCGCCAGTGCGCTGCCCCAGGGCAGGCACAGAAGGAAGGCCGCCAAGATACTGCCTGTTGTTGTTCGCATCCCGATTCCCCAACGAAATTCTTGTGATATTAGAAAGTTAGCTATACTTATTCAACCACTTTGGCGGAAGCACCCGCGTGCCGCCGTTCACAAAGCGGCAAACCCGTGACTCACCAGGGCAATGATGCTTAAATGCGCGCCATGTTCAAACCCGTATCCCTGTTCGTAGGCCTGCGTTATACCGGTGCCCGGGCCCGCAACAGCTTTATCTCTGTGATCACCCTGATCTCCGCGCTGGGCCTGATGCTTGGCGTGGCGGTGCTGATTACCGTGCTGTCCGTGATGAACGGCTTCGAGCGCGAGCTGCAGACCCGTATTCTCGGCATGGTCACTCATGTTTCCCTCTACGGCCGCGAGCCGGTGGACGACTGGCCCGCTCTCGCAGCGGAAGTCGAGCGCCATCCGCTGGTGCTGGCGGCAGCGCCGTTTGTCGAGTTGCAGGGCATGCTCAGCCACGGCGGCCAAGTGGCCGGGCTCATGGTCAACGGCATCGAGCCCGAGGCGGAACGGGATGTCTCCATCGTCGGTGAGCATATCTGGGCCGGCGAACTGGACAGCCTGGAAGCTGGCAGCTTCAACATGGTGCTGGGCTACGGCCTGGCGCGCAAGCTGGGCGTCAATATCGGCGACCGCGTGGTGCTGGTGTTGCCTGAGGCCAGTCTGTCACCGGCGGGTGTGACGCCGCGCTTCCGGCGCTTCGAGGTGACCGGGATTTTCCGGGTGCGGGCCGAGGTCGATTCCCTGCTGGCGTACGTGCATGTGGACGATGCCGCACGGCTGGCTCGCCAGGGCGGCACCGTGGAAGGGGTGCGGCTGCGCATCAGTGACCTGTTTGCTGCCCAGCGGGTGGCCTGGGAACTGCAGCAGAGCATGGGCCGGGCTTACTACACCAGCGACTGGACCCGCAGCCACGGCAACCTGTTCCAGGCCATTCGCATGGAAAAGACGATGATGACGCTGTTGCTGTCGTTCATCGTGGCGGTGGCTGCCTTCAATATCATTTCCAGCCAGGTGATGCTGGTCACCGAGAAACGCGCCAATATCGCCGTGCTGCGCACGCTGGGCGCGACCCCTGGCACCATCATGCGGATCTTCATGGTGCAGGGCACGCTGATCGGCTTCGCCGGTACGGCGGCCGGGGTCGGGTTGGGCGTACTGATGTCGACCTATGTGCCGGATGTCGGGGCGTGGATCGAGCGCACCTTCAACGCCACCATGTTTGATGCCTACTTCGTCAATTATCTGCCGTCGGAATTGCAGTGGGGGGATGTCGGCCTGATTGCCTCCATCGCCATGCTGATCAGTTTCTCGGCCACGCTGTATCCTTCCTGGCGCGCCAGCCGCGTCGAACCGGCGGAGGCCCTGCGTTATGAGTAAGGCGGGCGAGATCGTTCTGGATGCCCAGGGGCTGGTAAAACGCTACACCGAAGGCCCGGTGACGCTGGAAGTGCTCAGCGGCATCGACCTGCGCATGCATGCCGGAGAAACCCTGGCGGTGGTCGGTTCTTCCGGCTGCGGCAAATCGACACTGCTGAACCTGCTGGGGGGCCTGGATTCGCCCACCGAGGGCGAAGTCAGTGTGGCGGGCCAGCCGCTCGGCCGGTTGACCGAGAAGCAGCGCGGGCTGCTGCGCAATCGCCATATGGGATTCATCTACCAGTTCCACCATCTGCTGCCGGAATTCACGGCGCTGGAAAACGTGGCCATGCCACTGCTGATCGGTGACGAATCTGCGGCGCAGGCCATGGTCCGGGCGCAGGAGGTGCTGGAGGCGGTAGGTCTGGGTGAGCGGCTGGCGCACAAACCGGCGATGCTCAGCGGTGGCGAGCGCCAGCGTGTCGCCATTGCGCGGGCGCTGGTGACCCGGCCGAGCATTGTCTTCGCGGACGAGCCGACCGGGAATCTGGACGAGCGCACCGCCACCCAGATCCAGGACCTGATGCTGGACCTGAACCGGCGTTATGGTGTGGCCCTGCTGATTGTGACCCATGATCCGGCGTTTGCCGTGCGCTGCGCACAGCGGCGCGAGCTGCATGACGGGTTGCTGGCCGCGCCAACCTGATACCAGGCTGAACCTCAGTTGTCGGCGCTGTTTTCCCCGGTTCTGCCGACGCCACGGCGACGCCAGCTGCGCAGCACCGCCAGGCGCCATAGCAGCCGGACCACCCCGAAGGCCACTGCGCCGAACACGAGCCCGCACAGCAACGACCCCAGCCACAGCGGAATCAGCTGCTCCACAAACCACGCCACCGTGACCTGCTCGGGCATGGTGCGTGGCATGCCCAGCATCCAGGCGCCCACCCGGTAGGTGAAGTAGAACATCGGCACGTAAGTCAGCGGGTTGCTGATCCACACCAGCACGATGGACATGGGCAGGTTGCACTTGAAACGCAGCGCCAGAATGGCCGCCACCACCATCTGCAGCGGAATCGGCATGAAGGCGCAGAAGATACCGATAAAGGCCGCCCCCGACAGTGAGCGACGATTCAGATGCCACAGGTTCGGGTCGGTGAACAGCTGCCCCATGCCACCCAGCGAGCGGATTTCGCGCAGGCGTTCGGCGGTGGGCAGGTATTTGCGAAACAGCTTTCTCGGCATTGCACTCGCGTAGTCGGGGCTCGGGCGCGCGTATTATGCCCGCTGTAATCCCTGACTGACAGCCATCATCGTGCTTCCCCGATACACTGGCGCATTCTGTTAACCGATTGCATGGATGCAGCCGGATGAATGCCTTTGTTGCGGCCGCCCTGGGGGCGGTATTCACGGGCTGGGGGCCAGGATGGGGCCCCGGGCCGAGTCTGGTGCTGCTGGGGCTGGCGGTGTGCTGCCAGCGTGCCTCACCGCGCCAGCGGTATCGGCTCTGTGGTGTGCTCTGCGGGCTGATGGCCGGGGCAGGGTGGGGCGCTGCGGCCGTGCAGATGGGCCTGGCGGGCTGGTTGCCCGCTTCGTTATCGGACGAGCCGCTGACGGTCACCGGGGTGGTGGTTGATCTGCCCGAGCACGATGAGCATGGCTACGGTGGCCTTGGCCGGGTGCGTTTTCGTCTTGGTGAGGTCCGGGTACTGGGAGACCAGGCGGGTGACTGGCCAGACCCGGGTGACCTGTGGCTGACCTGGCATGCGCCGGGTGCCCTGCTGGCCGGGGACCGGGTGTGGCTGACGGTGCGTCTTCGGCCGCCTCGCGGGCAGGTCAATCAGGGCAGCTTCGACCGCGCCCGGCTGGATCTGGCCCGGGGCATCGGCGCCCGGGGCAGCGTGCAGGCGCTGCATGCAAGGACCCATCAGCCGCGCTCGCTGACGGCGCGGCGGGCGCGGCTGAGTGCCAGCCTGGCCGAGCGCCTGGCGCCCTGGCCCCGGGCGCAGCGGGTGCTGCCGGCGCTGGTGACTGCAGATCGCCGGGCCATGACCGCTGATGACTGGGGCCTGTTGCAACGCACCGGCACGGCCCATCTGATGGCGATCTCCGGGCTGCATATCACGCTGGTGGCCTGGCTGGTCTGGCGTCTGGCGCGCGGCCTGTTGACGCCCGCCTTGCTGATGCCCGGCTGGCGTGGGCGTGGTGTGCGCGGCGCAGGGTGGGCCAGCCCGGCACGCTGGGCGGTCTGGCCCGCCATGCTGGCGGCACTGGGTTATGCCCTGCTGGCGGGCATGGGCCTGCCAGCGCAGCGTGCGCTGCTGATGAGTCTGGTGTTGCTGGGGGCTCTGGCCGCGCGCCAGCAGCCCGGTGCCGGGCGCGCTCTGCGTCTGGCCTTGCTGGCGTTGCTGCTGGGCGCGCCGCTGATGGTGCTGGATAACGGCTTCTGGTTGTCCTTCGGGGCGGTAGCGCTGCTGGTGTATGGCTTGCCCGGCGCGCGGCGGGCAAACCGAGTGTGGCTGCTGGTGCGGGCACAACTGCTACTGTCGCTAGGGCTGGGCGCCTTCGCGGCGTGGCTCTTCGGCGTCTGGGGGCTGGTCTCTCCTCTGGCCAATCTGCTGCTGGTACCGCTGTTTTCCCTGCTGATCGTGCCGTTGCTGCTGGTGGGCGCGCTGATGCCCGGCGCTGAGGGGGTGCTTGCGCCCGCTGCCTGGTTGCTGGAGGCCGGGTGGCAGGCCCTCCACGGGCTGGATCGCCTGAATCCGGCCCTGCCGTTGCCGGTGGGGTTGATGCCGGTTCTGTTGCTGTTGCTGCTGGCGGTGTTGGTGCTGGCGCCACGCGCGCCCTGGCCGCGCTGGTGGCTGCTGCCGCTGTGTCTGCCGTGGTTGTGGCCCGCCAGTGATGCGCCGCCGCCGGGCGGTTTTGATCTGGTGGTGATGGATGTGGGGCAGGGCCAGGCGGTGGCACTGCGCACCCGGCGCGGTCTGATGCTGTATGACCTGGGCCCGGCCTGGCCCGGCGGCGATGCGGGGCACAGCGTGATCGGTCCCTGGCTGGCCCGGCAGCGGCTGCCCCTGCGGCGGGTGTTTGTCAGCCATGGGGATACGGACCATGCCGGGGGGCTGACCAGCCTGATGCCGCAGTTCAGCGGGGTGTCGGTGTACAGCGGCGAGCCGCATCGGTTGCCGGGCACTGTGCCGTGCCTGCGCGGCCAGCAATGGTGGCAGGACGGTGTGCTGGTGGAAGTCCTGTGGCCGGTCGCCGATATTCCCCTGCGGGCACCGAACAATGCCAGTTGCGTGTTGCGCGTGCGGGGTCGCTACGGCAGCGCGCTGCTCACCGGGGATATCTACAAACCGGTGGAGTTCTGGCTGGCGGCCCGGGATGACCTGCGCGCCGAGGTGCTGCTGGTGCCGCACCATGGCAGCGCCACCAGCTCCAGCCATGCCTTTATTCGGGCAGTGGCGCCCGATGTGGCGCTGGTCAGCGCCGGGCACCGCAATCGTTTCGGGCATCCGGCCGAGGCCATTCGGGCGCGTTATGCGGAATATGATATTCCGCTGCGGGTCAGTTCTGAGACCGGCATGATTGTCTTTCCCCTGCGCGGCTCCCATAATCCGGCGCCATTGCTGCTGCGTGAACGCCTGCCTGCGGCGTGGCGGCCGGATACGGCGCAATGGTAACCTCATGGCCGTTGCGCTTCTGTTCAGTTTTCAAGGGGAATGCCGTGCAGGAAATCATAATGGCCGGGGGCTGGATGATGCTCCCGATCCTGGTGTGTTCTGCGGTCGCACTGGCGATTGTGGTGGAGCGATTCTGGACCTTGCGGCCGTCGCGCCTGGCGCCACCCACCTTGCTGGGCCAGGTACGCACCAGCTGGGGCAAGGGGACCGTGGACCCGGGTTACCTCAAGGCGCTGCGGGAGAACTCGCCGCTGGGGCGTATTCTGGCCGTGGGCCTGAACAACGCCGATGCCGGGCGTGACATCATGAAGGAGCGCATCGAGGAAGCGGCCAGTCAGGAAATTCATGACATGGAGCGCTTTCTCAACACCCTGGGCACGATTGCGGCGATCACACCGCTGCTGGGTCTGCTCGGCACGGTAATCGGCATGATCGATGTCTTCTCGGCCATCATGCTGCACGGCACCGGCGACACGGCGCGCCTGGCGGGCGGTATTTCCCAGGCCCTGATTACCACCGCTGCGGGGTTGAGCGTGGCCATCCCGGCTATCTTCTTCCATCGCTTTTTCGTGCGCCGGGTGGATGAAATCACCATCGGCATGGAACAGACCGCCGTGAACCTGCTGGACTGGATTCATGGTGAAGGGGAGACCCCCGCGCCTGCACCGGCACCGGCGAAAAAGGTCGCGCCGCGCCGCAAGCCCGCCGCAGGTGGAGCTGTATCGTGAAATTCCGTCGCCAGCGTCAGGATGAGGTGGCGGTCAACCTGACACCGTTGATCGATGTGGTGTTCCTGCTGCTGATCTTTTTCATGGTATCGACCACCTTCACCCGGGAAACGCGGCTGGCGGTGACCCTGCCTGAAGCCTCGGGCATGCCCCAGGCTGAAATGCCGGAACGGGTCGAAGTGGTGATTGGTCCCGGCGGCGATTACCTGGTCAACGGGGAACAACTGGTGCGCAGTGATGCCAATACCCTGCGTTCGGTGCTGATGCGTTTGTCGTCGGACGCTGCACGCACGCCGGTGATGATTACCGCCGATGCCAACACCAGCCACCAGTCGGTGGTCCGGGTGATGGACGTGGCCGGGCAACTGGGCTTCGTCAATATCAGCATCACCACCCGTGAACCTGCCGGGGAGTCACCATGAGCAAGACTGAAGAGGCGCTTCACCCGGACAGCAACTGGGTGATCTACAAACGGTTGCTGACCTACACCCGGCGTCACTGGGTGGTGCTGGCGGGCAGTATCTTCGGTTATATCATCTACGCGGCCATGCAACCGGCGATTGCCGAAATGCTGCGTATTCTGGCGGAGACCATCGAGAACCCGACCCCGACCATGGTCATGGTGATCTGCGTGGCGCCGATCACCATTGCCGCCATTCAGGGCTTCGGTCATTTCGTCGGTAACTACTGCATTGCCTGGGTCAGCCAGCGCATCGTTTATGACATGCGCAATGAAACCTTCCAGCATGTGTTGCGACTGCCCACGCGCGAATACCAGCAGAATGCGTCCGGCCGGATCATGTCGAAGGTGATCTATGACGCGCAGCAGGTGACCGCAGCGGGCGCCGATGCGGTGACGGTGATGTTCCGCGAAGGCTTCACTGTAATCGGTCTGCTGGTGTACCTGCTTTACAGCAACTGGCAACTGACCCTGATCCTGTTCACCGTAGGCCCGGTGATTGGCATCGTGGTCAATTACATGAGCCGTCGCTTCCGCATGATCAGCCGCAACATGCAGGGCAGCATGGGCAATATCACCCAGTATCTGGGCGAGGCCATCGAGGGCAATCAGCCGGTGAAGATTTTCTCCGGCCAGGAGCAGGAAGAAGCCCGTTTCGAAAAAGTCAGCCGTCGTTTTCGCCAGCAGAACGTCAAGATGGAAGCCAGCAAGGCGGTCAGCACCGTGTCTGTGCAGCTGGTGATCTCGGCGGGCGTGGGTGTGATTACCTATCTGTATATCCAGCTGATGGGTGCAGATATCAGCATTGGCCAGTTCCTGGCGTTTATCGGCGCGGTCGGCCTGATCCAGAAGCCGATGAAAAAACTCACCGAAGTGAATGCCAAGATCCAGCGTGGTGTGACCGGCGCAGCGTCCATCTTCGAGTTGATGGATCGCCCCGCGGAACCCGACCCGGGCAGCACGCCGCTGGCCCGCGCGCGTGGCAATGTCGAATTCCGTAATGTGACCTTCGGTTATTCGCCGGACACCCCGGTGGTGCGCAATCTGTCGTTTGCGGCGGATGCCGGCAAGACGGTGGCGCTGGTCGGGCGCTCGGGGGCGGGCAAGAGCACCATCGCTGCGCTGGTGCCGCGTTTTTACGATCCGCTCGAGGGTGAGATCCTGCTCGACGGTGTGCCGCTGACCGACTACAAGCTGACCGACCTGCGTCGGCAGATCGCGATGGTCACGCAGAAGGTGGTGCTGTTCAACGATACGGTGCGCAACAACATTGCCTACGGGGAATTGCGCAACGCCACCGAGGAACAGATCATTCAGGCGGCCAAGGATGCCTATGCCTGGGACTTCATCAGCCGCTTGCCCAACGGGCTGGATACAGAAGTGGGGCAGGACGGCACCCAGTTGTCCGGTGGTCAGCGCCAGCGTCTGGCGATTGCCCGGGCGCTGCTCAAGGATGCGCCGATCCTGATTCTGGATGAGGCTACGTCGGCGCTGGATAACGAATCCGAGCATTACATCCAGCAGGCGCTGGAGCGGGTTATGAAAGGCCGCACCACGCTGGTGATTGCGCACCGGTTGTCCACCATCGAGAGTGCAGATCGTATCCTGGTGCTGGATTATGGCCGCCTGATCGAGAGCGGAAATCACACGGAATTGCTGGCGCAGGGCGGGGTCTATGCGCAGATGCACCAGATGAATTTCGAGGAGCTCTGATTACCATGTCGCTGGCCGAGCGCGTGTCCCGAGCCTGGTACCGCGACAGCGCCTGGCTGCTGCCACTGCGCCCGCTGGGCGCGCTGACCGCCCGGGTGGCCCGGCGCCGTCTGGGCCAGCTGCGCAAGGGGCCGGAGGCCGCGCCGGTGCCGGTGCTGGTGGTGGGCAATATCACCGTGGGCGGCACCGGCAAGACGCCGCTGGTGATTGCCCTGTGTCAGGGGGCTGCCGCGCGGGGCCTCAAGGTGGTGGTGATCTCCCGCGGCTACGGTGCTCGCCCGCCCTCGCTGCCGTGGACCGTTGATGCTGGACAGAGTGCCGCCGAAGCGGGTGATGAACCGCTGCTGATCAGCCATGCCACCGACGCCATCGTGATTATCGACCCCCGCCGCCCCCGCGCCCTGGAAGCCGCCTTGACCCATGGCCCTGATCTGGTGATCAGCGATGACGGCCTGCAGCATTATCCGCTGGGCCGGTCTGCTGAAATCGCCGTGGTGGACGCTCGGCGCGGACTCGGTAATGGCCGCTGCATCCCCGCAGGCCCCCTGCGTGAACCGGCCAGCCGGCTGGATCATGTGGACTGGGTGGTGGTGAACGGCGAAGGGCCGTTCCGCCATGCGGGCGCGGTGCCGATGCAACTTGATGCCCCCTGGCTGGAAAACGCGGCCACCGGGCAGCGTGTGTTGCTGGAGGCCTTTGCTGAGCGCTATCCGCAAGTGCACGCGCTGGCGGGCATCGGCGATCCGGAGCGTTTTTTTGGCCTGTTGCGGCGCAGCGGTTTTGCCGTGACCGCCCACCCGTTCCCGGATCACCATGCCTTTGTTGCGGACGATCTGGCGCTGCCTGGCGAGGCGCCGCTGATCATGACGGAAAAAGACCTGGTCAAGTGCCGTGACTTCGTCACCCCCCGATGCTGGGTGCTGCCGGTGACGGCCACGCTGCCGCCGGGGTTTATTGATCAGGTACTGGCCCGGCTGGTGCCAACCCGGTTAAAGGACGCAAACACATGAGCTATACCGTTGTCATTCCCGCCCGCTTCGGCGCCAGCCGCTTGCCCGGCAAGCCGCTGGCGGATATCGGCGGCAAACCGATGGTGGTGCACGTGCTGGAGCGTTGCCAGCAAAGCGCCGCCACCGCGGTCTGGGTGGCCACCGACGACGCCCGCGTGGCCGAAGCCGTGCGCGACCATGGCGGCCAGGTGCTGATGACCCGCGCGGATCATCCCTCGGGCACCGACCGCTTGCAGGAAGTGGCGGTGCAACTGGGGCTGGCGGATAACGACATCATCGTCAATGTGCAGGGCGATGAGCCGCTGATTCCCCCGGCGGTGATCGATCAGGTGGCCGCCAATCTGGCCGCGCATGACGGCTTCGGTATTGCCACCCTGTGCGAACCGATCACCGAGCGCGCCGGATTGTTCAACCCGAATCACGTCAAGGTGGTGTTCGACAGCCACGGCCGGGCGTTGTATTTCAGCCGCGCACCGCTGCCGTGGCATCGCGACGGGTTTGCCGACGCTGACACCGCCTTGCCGCTGCCGCCGGGACAATGGTGGCGTCATATCGGCATCTACGGTTACCGGGTCAGCCTGCTGAACCAGTACGTGACCTGGGCGCCTGCGCCGCTGGAGCAGGCCGAGGCGCTGGAGCAGTTGCGCGCCATGTACCACGGTGTGCCGATTCATGTGGAGCCGGCCTGCATGCCGGTGCCTGGTGGCGTGGACACCGAGGCCGACCTGCAACGCATGCGGGCCCTGATCAGTGGTGAAGTGCAATGAGCGTATCGGTGCTGTTTGTCTGCCTGGGCAATATCTGCCGCTCGCCCACCGCCGAGGCGGTCTTTCGCGGACGTGTGCAGGCAGCGGGGTTACAGGATCATATCCGCATCGACAGCGCCGGCACCGGCGACTGGCATATCGGCAAGGCGCCGGACACGCGCATGCAACGCGCCGCTGCCCGGCGTGGCTATGATCTGGCGCCACTGCGCGCCCGCCAGGTCAGCGCCGCCGACCTGAACGCCTTCGATTATGTACTGGCCATGGATCATGCCAATCTGCGCGACCTGCGCGCACTGGGGCAGGGCAGCGCCCGGCTCGAACTGTTCATGACGTTTCATCCGCAGGCCCCGGTGCAGGAAGTGCCCGATCCCTACTACGGCGGGGAAGACGGTTTCGAGGAGGTGCTGGATCTGGTGGAAGCCACCAGTGACGGCCTGCTGGACGCCCTGCGCGCACGGCTGGGTAGATGAACCTCGAGCACACCCCGCAGCCGCACGCGGATCTGACCTCGCGCAACACGCTGGGGTTACCTGCCCGGGCGGAATGGCTGTCCCTGCCGGAGGACGACCGGACGCTGATCGCCCTGTTGCAGGACACGCGCTGGCGCAGCCTGCCGCGCACGGTGATCGGCGAGGGCAGCAACCTGGTGCTGACCGCAGAGATTCCCGGGCTGGTGCTGTGCCCGCAGATCCTCGGGCGCCGTCTGCTGGCGGAGGAGGGGGATCAGGTGCTGGTTGAAGTGGGCGCCGGGGAGCACTGGGACGATGTGGTCGCCTGGAGCCTGAGCCACGGCTGGCAGGGCCTGGAAAACCTGTCGCTGATTCCCGGCGCTTGCGGCGCCGCCCCGTTCCAGAATATCGGTGCCTACGGCGTCGAGTTGTGTGACCTGCTGGACAGCCTGGATGCAGTGGCTCTGGACGACGGTCGTGCCCGCACCTTTCGCCATGATGAATGCGGCTTCGCCTACCGCGACAGTCGCTTCAAATCAGCCGAACGCGGCCAGTGGCTGATTACCCGGCTGCGTTTGCGCCTCAACCGAGTGCCGCAATTGCAACTGGGTTATGCCGATCTGGCGGCGCGGTTTGCCGCGCTGCCTGAAGCACAGCAAACACCGGCTGGTGTGCGCGAACTGGTCTGCCAGATCCGCCGCAGCAAGCTGCCGGATCCCGCTGAACTGCCCAACGCCGGGAGCTTTTTCAAGAACCCGGTGATCAGCAGCGCCCAGCACAATGCCCTGCAGCAACGCTTTCCTGACCTGGTGGCGTTCCCGCAAGCGGATGGCAAGGTAAAACTGGCGGCAGGCTGGCTGATCGAGCGCGCGGGCTGGAAAGGCCGCCGTGATGGCGACCTGGGTATGCACACGCAGCAGGCGCTGGTGCTGGTCAATCACGCCGCCGCCGAGGGCCGCCACACCGTGACCGGCGCCGACGTGCTGGCCTTCGCCGCCCGGGTGCGCGACAGCGTCCACGCACAGTTCGGCGTCACGCTGGAACAGGAACCGGTGATTCTCCCCTAGAACGCGGTGCGCAGGCCTAGCGACAGCGAGTGAATACGGCCCCGGCCACCGTCGGTGTAGCGCACGTACTCCATATTCAGCGCCAGCGCGTCACCCAGCATGATATCCGCACCCCCGCCAAACGACGTGCCGTGCAGATCCTCCCGGCGGCGTTCACGCACGCTGCCGATCAGCAACGGCTGGTCACGGGTAATCCGCTGCTGGGCATGGGTGTAACCCCCGAGCAGATAGGGGCGGCCCATGCCCTGATTAACCGGCAGCGACAGCTTGAGGTAGCCACCGGCCAGCCACTCGGTTTCCACCTTTTCCCGCAGCCCGTCGCGCATACGGCGGTCGGACGAGATCCCGGCACCCAGACGACCCTCCAGGCCCACATATTCGTTGAATTCCACACCGGTGCGCACATGCATGATGTAGGGGCGCAAGTCCTTGTTGTCGCCGGGCAGTTCATAACGCAACGCCGCAGCATTGACGCCCAGATAAGGGCCGACGGCTTGCACAGGCGTGCTCAGCAGGGCGCTGAGCAGCAGAGCGGGGGCGAGTTTCAGAAGATGGGGCAGACGGCTCCACATGGCGGCAGACTCCTCGCTATCCAGATACCTGCCAATGATAGCGGGGCGTCAGTAAACACTCTGTAAGAGGAATGTTTCAGAGCCAGCCCTTGATCAGCTTGCGCACCGCGCCCCAGCGATTCACCAGCAACGCCGTGAAGATCAACGCACAGCCGCCCAGCTGTTGCAGGCTCATGGTCTCTCCGAACCAGCCCGCAGCAAACAACGCCACCCAGATCGGTTCGATCACCAGAATCACCACGCCATGGCTGTGGTTCGACAGGCTTTGCGCCCAGGTCTGCACAAAGAAGCGCGCCGCCGTGCCAATCACCGCACTGGCCACGACCCAGCCCGCCAGTTCCAGGCTGAACGAACGGAAGGTGGGGGCCCAGGGCTCCAGCAGCAGCGACAGCACGCTGGTGAACACACCCACGGTGAGCAGCACCATGGCCGTCAGCGCGATGACCGGCACCTTTTCCCGCTGCTGCACCGCGCCATCGCGGGTGGTCAGTGTCTGGGTATTCGCCGCTTGCGTATTCATGCTGAAATAGAGTGCGAAGATGGCGGCCGCCAGTACGAAATAGAGCTGCCCGGCCTCCGGCCGGAAGCCATGCTCCAGCGACAGCAACGCCAGCCCGGCCACCGCCACCGGCAAGGCCAGCCAGGTGCTCGCCGGCGGCGTTTCGCGAAACACCAGCCGTGCAATCACTGGCACCAGCACCACCGCCAGACTGGTCAGAAAGGCGCCTTCGCCCACATGGGTGCCCCGGTGCAGGCCGGTCACCCAGAAGCTCATGGCAATACCAAAGACCAGCCCGACCATCATGGCACGCTTGCACTGATCCATCGTAAGCCGACGCATCAGGCGCCAGCCCACCAGCGCCAGCAGCGCCCCCGCCATCAGAAAACGGATGCCCATGAACAGCAGCGGTGGCATCTGCATCACCGCTTCCTTCGAGAATATCCAGCTGACGGCGGCCAGCAGCGTGACCAGGACCATCAGCAGGTCGGCCTTGGTGGTGTTCGACATGAATCAGCTCGCGGGCAAAAAAGTGGGCGCCGCAAAAAAGAAGGGCAGGCAGCGCAAAGCGTCAGTATAGCACTGCCCCCTCACACCCGTACTGGCATCGCGGTACAGCAATGACTAAAGTGTTGCGCGAACGTGTTGTGGGGGCGGGGTAGCATGGAACGGCAACATATCGCGGTGATCGGCGCGGGCACCGCTGGCCTGGCGGCCGCGATTTTTCTGGCCCGGCAAGGGCACCACATCACCCTGATCGAACAGGCGCCGGCGCTGACCCCGGTGGGCGCGGGCATCCTGTTGCAGCCCTCCGGCCTGGCCGTGCTCGACCTGCTCGGCCTGCGCGAGCAGGCCCTGCAATACGGCGCCCGTGTGGATGCCCTGATGGGCGACACCGTGAGCGGCCGCTTTATCATGCACACCCGCTACGCCGACCTGCGGCAGGCAGAGGACCCTCACGGCGTGGGCATCCACCGCGCCAGCCTGTGTCATATCCTGGACCGCGCCCTGGCGCCCCTGCCTCATAAACGCATGATGAACACCCGCGTGGATGCGCTGAGCGAGCAGAGCCGGGGCGTGCAACTGACCCTGACCTGCGACGGCGCCACGGATCGCCTGGAGGCGGACGCCGTGCTGGTTGCCAACGGCAGCGGCAGCCAACTTCGCCCCCCGGCCCTGGTGCGCTACGACCGCCAGTACCCCTGGGGCGCCCTGTGGACCATGCAGCCCCGCCCCGACACCCTGACAGATGCCGCCCTGCGGCAACGCTACGACGGCTGCCACACCATGGCCGGCATTCTGCCCACCGGCGTAACCCCGACGCAGCCCGATGTGCCGTTGGTAAGCGTGTTCTGGAGTGTGCCCGTGGCCGACATGCCCGCCTGGCGCAACGGCGACGTGGACCTGAGCGCCTGGCGCCTGCGCGCCGAGACCGCCTGGCCCGATCTGGCCCCGCTACTGGCGCCCCTGTGCAGCAGCCGCCAGTTGATTCCCGCGACCTACCGCGACGTGATCATGCGACGCTGGGCCCAGGGCCGCATCGGCGTGATCGGCGACGCCGCCCACGCCATGAGCCCGCAACTGGGGCAGGGCGCCAACATGGCCCTGGCCGACGCCCTGGCCCTGGCACAGGCCCTGAGCGACGCCCGCGACTGGCCCGAAGCCTGGACCACCTACCACCGCCTGCGCAGCGGCCCGATCCGCTTCTACCAACGCATGAGCCGCGCCCTGACCCCGGTATTCCAGTCCCACAGCCGCAGCCTGGCGGCCGCAAGGGATATGGCCTTTCCCTTGATGTACTCCATCCCCTGGCTACGCCACCAGATGGCACTCACCGTAGCTGGCCTGAAAACCGGCCTGTTGTGATTACTTCAACAACCCCTGCACCGCCTTGAACTGCGGATGCAAGCTATCCCGCATCCACTCAAACAACACCATCTCCGACGTCACCACATCCGCCCCGGCCTCACGCAACCGGACCAGCGCCACCTCCCGATCCTCGACAAACCGCGACCCGCAGGCATCCGCCACCACCCGCACCCGATAACCCGCCTCCAGCAGATTCATGGCGGTCTGCAACAGGCACACATGGGTCTCGCACCCGGCCAGCACCAGCTCATGCCGCCCCTGACCCAGCACGCCCTCAATATCCCGGGCGGTTGTGCCAAAGGTCGTCTTGGTCAGCGTTTGATCGCACAGGCGAGCGATCTCCGCCACGTTATGCCCGATCTTCTCAGGGCGCTGTTCGGTACCGATGACTGGCACACCCAACAATTGCGCCGCCTTGCCCAGCCGCTCAGCGCGGGCAAGCACCTGTGAAGCGTCGCCAATGGCAGGCATCAGGCGTTCCTGGTAGTCGATCAGTATCAATGTGCTGGTGTCGGCGTTGGCAAGCATATTTGGCACTCGTGTCGTGGCGATGCCTTTGACTGTAGCATCCGGCGACCGCCTGTGCGCTGCGACGAACGTATGGGGGCTCTGGTTCATGTGGTTTGGTTAGTTTATCATCAGATGATACAGGTGATGGATGGATCGCGTGTTATCGGAGGTAAGGTAACGATGGCTACTCTGGTGATTGGTATCATGCCGCAGGCGCAGATTCGTCAGCGCGCACTGGCGATAGCGCGGGGAGATTACAAGCCGAAGGCGGGTGAGCCGAAGATATGGTTCACGTCCATGAAGTCGCTGGCAGAAGTGCTCAGCGATGATAACCGTGCTTTGCTGCGTGTGATGAAAGAGACCAGGCCGCAATCCATCTCTGCGTTGGCTGCGGCGACGGGGCGCACGCCGGGTAACCTCTCCCGAACCCTGAAGACGATGTCTAACTACGGCATTGTGGATTTGAAGCGAGAGAACAATCACGTCAGGCCAGTCGCCAAAGCAACAACATTCCGCATTATTGCGGCCTGAAACAAAAAAGCCCGGCTTGCGCCGGGCTTTTTATTACTGCTTCAGTGCAATGCCAGATCAGCTGGCCTGCGCTACCGGAATCTTCACCCCGTCAGCCACCTTCTGGTACTCGGCGATCTGATCGAAGTTCAGGTAACGGTAGATTTCAGCGGACATGGAATCGATGGTGGCTGCGTATTCCATGTATTCCGCCGTGGTCGGCAGTTTGCCCAGTACCGCAGCCACCGAAGCCAGTTCAGCAGAGGCCAGATAAACATTGGCGCCCTGGCCGAGACGGTTCGGGAAGTTACGGGTGGAGGTGGAGACCACGGTGCTGTTCGGCGCTACGCGGGCCTGGTTACCCATGCACAGCGAGCAGCCCGGCATCTCGGTACGCGCACCGGCGCGGCCGTAGATGTTGTAGTAGCCTTCGTCGGACAGCTGGTGCTGGTCCATCTTCGTCGGCGGGGCGATCCACAGGCGGGTGGTCAGCGAGCCGCTGGGAATCTGCTCCAGCAGTTTGCCGGCCGCGCGGAAGTGACCGATGTTGGTCATGCACGAGCCGATGAACACCTCGTCGATCTTGTCACCAGCCACGTCGGACAGGGTCTTGGCATCGTCCGGGTCGTTCGGGCAGCACAGGATCGGTTCCTTGATCTGATCCATGTCGATCTCGATCACCTGGGCGTACTCGGCGTCTTTATCCGCGCGCATCAGGCTCGGGTTGGCCAGCCACTCTTCCATCTTGGTCACGCGGCGCTCGATGGTGCGGGCGTCGCCGTAACCGTTGGCGATCATCCACTTGAGCAGGGTGATGTTGGACTTCAGGTACTCGGTCACGCTGTCTTCAGACAGGGTGATGGTGCAGCCCGCAGCGGAACGCTCGGCGGAGGCGTCAGACAGTTCGAACGCCTGCTCGACGGTCAGGTCTTCCAGGCCTTCGATTTCGAGAATGCGGCCGTTGAAGACGTTCTTCTTGCCTTTTTTCTCGACGGTCAGCAGGCCTTCCTTGATGGCTTGCAGCGGGATCGCATGCACCAGGTCACGCAGGGTGATGCCCGGCTGACGCTTGCCCTTGAAGCGCACCAGTACCGATTCCGGCATGTCCAGCGGCATCACGCCGGTGGCGGCGGCAAAGGCCACCAGGCCGGAGCCGGCCGGGAAGGAGATACCCAGCGGGAAACGGGTGTGGGAGTCACCACCGGTGCCGACGGTGTCCGGCAGCAGCATGCGGTTCAGCCAGCTGTGGATGATGCCGTCGCCCGGGCGCAGGGAGACGCCGCCGCGGTTCATGATGAAGTCGGGCAGGGTGTGGTGGGTGTTGACGTCCACCGGCTT
>ERZ869909.1294-NODE-1294-length-20726-cov-4.923870_pt1 | contig 20726 bp, 18 predicted proteins | sample MGYA00520892_ERZ869909 | MGnify/ENA primary metagenome ERZ869909 (study PRJEB32215, sample SAMEA104723947) | bioreactor metagenome | biome: bioreactor; feature: anaerobic bioreactor; material: water | place: China | collected 2015-03-12 ... | reverse complement strand
GCGACTCCACGGCGCAGGCCACGGCCAGCCAGGTCTTGCCGGTGCCCGCCGGGCCGATGCCGAAATTGATGTCGTGGCGGCGGACCTTGCGCACATATTCCTTCTGGTGGGCGCCACGCGGGCGTACCCGGACACGCCGGGTGCGGATCACCAGCTCATCGGTGGGAAACTCGACAGTGTTGTCTTCGGCCATGCCGGTGCCCTGCAGGTGCAGGTGAACCAGTTCGGGGGTGATGTCCTGCCCTTCGCCAGCCTGGTCGTACAGCATGCTGACGACATTCGATGCGGCCTCGACCGCCGCTGCTTCACCGGAAAAGGTGAATTCGTTGCCACGGTTGAAGATATCGATGCCGAGTCGTCGGGAGATATGCTGGATGTTTTCGTCCAGTCGGCCGCAGAGGTTGGCCAGGCGACGGGAATCATAAGGCTCGAGGGCGAGCTTGCGCGAAGCGACGTCAGTGCTCAAGACGGTGTCTCAGACCCCTTGGGTAATAGTGTTGAGTGCAGGATACCGCCAACCATGGCCTGCCGGAAGCCCGCCGTGGTGCTTGTCTGACATTAGTGCGTGTCTGACATTCACGGCTGGCCGGGTTCGATGACCGGGCCGAGGCCGCCGTTGGCGGTGATCGACTGCAAGCGAGAGGGCAACAGGTAGAGCTGCTGACGACGCTGGACCTGTAGTGCCAGGTAGTCATCGCGTGGCAGCTCCACTTCCAGTGCATCAGCTTGCCACCCAGAGGGTGCCAGCTCCACTTTGACGGTCGCACCAAATACGCTGACTTCCTCTACCTCCACCGGAAGATGTGCCTCGGCGCCGGGCCGATGGGCCAGGGTGGCTTCGTGGGGGCGCAGGTACAGGGTCAGGTTGCCCGCCGGGCAGCCGAGCCCCGGCGGCAGGTTCAGCCAGGCCTGGCCGTTTTCCCAGCGCGGGCCTGTGCAAGCGCCGGACAGCGCATTGATGTGACCCAGAAAATCGAACACGAAGCGGCTGGCCGGTTCTTCATAAACGGTACGCGGCGGGCCGATCTGCTCCACCTGGCCCTGGCTCATGACCACCACCTGATCGGACACTTCCATGGCCTCTTCCTGATCGTGGGTCACGAAGACGCTGGTCACCGGGATCTGCTCATGCAGGCGCCGCAGCCAGCGGCGCAGTTCCTTGCGCACCTTGGCATCCAGTGCGCCGAACGGTTCATCAAGCAGCAACACCGACGGATTGACCGCCAGCGCCCGGGCCAGGGCCACCCGCTGCCGCTGGCCACCGGACAGCTGGGACGGGTAACGCCGTGCCAGATGCTCCAGTTGCACCAGCTCCAGCAACTCGCGGATGCGTGCATCGCGCTGGGCACGCGCTGGGCGTTCCCCGCGTGGCAGCATGCGCAAGCCGAAGCCGACGTTCTCGGCCACGGTCATATGGCGAAACAGGGCGTATTGCTGGAACACGAAGCCGACCTTGCGCTGTTGCACCGGCAGCCTGGTGACGTCCTGCCCGTCGAACAGCACGCGACCGCTGTCGGCTTTTTCCAGCCCGGCGATGATCCGCAGCAGCGTGGTCTTGCCGGAACCGGAGGGGCCCAGCAGGCCCACCAGTTCGCCGCCGCTGAGGTCCAGGGAAATCGACGACAGCGCCCGGTAGCTGCCGAAGGATTTGCTGATCTGGTCGAGAGTGATGCTCATGGGATCAGGCCTGTGCAGTGGTTGAAGGCGTGTCGGTGTCCGCCAACAGGCGGCGCTGACGCCATTCCATGATGGATTTCAGTACCAGCGTGACCAGGGCCAGCAGCGCCAGCAGCCCCGCTGCGGTAAAGGCGCCAACCGTGTTGTAGTCCTGGTGCAGGAGTTCGACGTGCAGTGGCAAGGTCAGTGTCTGGCCACGAATCGCGCCGGACACCACCGAGACGGCACCAAATTCGCCCACCGCGCGGGCATTGGTAATCACGACACCGTAAAGCAGCGCCCATTTGATATTCGGCAGGGTCACATACAGGAAGGTCTGCAGGCCGCTGGCGCCCAGCAGCAGTGCGGCTTCCTCTTCTTCGCTGCCCTGGCTCTCCATGAGCGGAATCAGCACGCGAGCGACGTAGGGGCAGGTCACGAAGATGGTAACCATCACGATGCCCGGCCAGGCATACATCAACTGGATGTTGTGTTCGAACAACCAGCCGCCAAAGCGGCTTTCGATGCTGTAGACGATCAGATAGCAGAGACCGGCAACGACCGGAGACATTGCGAACGGAATATCGATAAAGGTGGTCAGCAGCTTGCGTCCCCGGAATTCGTAACGGGTGACGCACCAGGCCAGCAGGATACCGAATACCAGATTGACCGGCACGGTGATGACGGCAGCCAGCAGCGTCAGACGAATCGCGTGACGCATGTCGTTGTCGGCCAGGTTGTGGGCCACCAGCTCCCATCCTGCGCCCAACGCCTTGCTGAATATCAGCACCAGGGGCAAGACCATCAGCATGATGGTCAAGGCAACGGCCAGCAGAATCAGGGCCCACTGGGTCAAGGTGCGCGGTTGATGCATGCCTCAGCCTCCCCGTATCCGTTTCAGGAATCGCCCCTGCCAGAGTTGCACCAAAAACAACAGCAGCAGCGAGGCGAGCAGTACGACCGACGCAATGGCGGTGGCCGCCGGGGCGTCGTACTCCTGGATGCGTATATAGATCATCAGCGAGGTGACTTCCGTCTCGAACGGAATATTACCGGCAATGAAGATGATGGCGCCGAACTCGCCGAGGCTGCGGATAAACGCCAGAGAGGTGCCGGTCAGCAGCGCTGGCCTCAGCTGTGGCAGCACCACATGCCAGAATGCCTGACGGTTGCTGGCGCCGAGGGTACGGGCGGCCTCTTCGTATTCCGGGCCGATATCTTCCAGCACCGGTTGCAGGGCCCGGACCACGAAAGGCAGGCTGGTAAAGCTCATGGCGATCACGATACCCGGGAAAGCATAAGCGATCTGGATACCGGCCATGTCGAACCAGCGGCCGAGCCAGCCGTTGGCAGCAAACAGGGTGGTCAGGGTGATGCCTGCCACGGCGGTGGGCAGCGCAAACGGCAAGTCCATCAGTGCGTCCATCAGGCTGCGACCGGGGAAGCGATAGCGCACCAGCACCCAGGCAAACAGCAGGCCGAGCACTGCGTTGATCATCGACGCCCAGAAGGCGGCGATGAGGGTAATGCGGTAGGTGGCCGCCACCCGGTCATCGAGAATGATGCTGCGGTACTCGGCCCACGACATGTCGGAGGCATGCAGCAACAGCGCCGTCAGCGGCAGCAGGATGACCAGCGATACAAACAGCACGCTCAGCCCGAAGCTGAGCGTGAAACCCGGCAGGACGGGGTGACGGGTGAAGAACAGGGCCCGTCCGGGCCGGGTTGATACCATCAGCGCCGCGCCTGCAACTGATCGAGAATGCCGTTACGACCGAAGTGGGCGTTCTGGACCTCCTCCCAGGAGCCGAGGAGATCCTCGACGCGCAGCAGTTCCACCGGCGGGAATTGATCGGCGGTGGCTTTCACTACAGCTTCGTCATGTACGCGATAGTTGAACTCGGTCAGCAGCGTCTGGATCGGGGTGCTGTACAGATAGTTCAGGTAGGCGGTGGCCAGTTCGGCGGTGCCCTGGGCATTGGCTACGCGGTCTACCACGGCCACCGGGAATTCCGCCATGATGCTCACCGGCGGCACCACGACTTCGTAATCCCCTTCGCCGTACTCCTTGCGGATATTGTTCACTTCCGATTCAAAGCTGATCAGCACATCGCCGATATTACGTTCGGCAAAGGTGACGGTGGCACCACGGCCGCCGGTGTCGAACACGGCCACGTTGCGCAGGAACTGGCGAATGTCCGCGCGGATCGCTTCGTCGTCACCATCATGACGCTGGTGTGCGGCCAGCCAGGCGGCCAGGTAGGTGTAGCGGCCGTTGCCCGAGGTGCGCGGGTTGGGGAACACGATGCGCACATCTTCGCGCACCAGGTCATCCCAGCTCTGGATATTCTTCGGGTTGCCCTTGCGCACCAGGAAGGCGGTGGTGCTGTAGAACGGCGACGCGTTGTTCGGGAAGCGGTCCTGCCAGTCATCGGCGACAAAGCCGCGCTGGCGCAGGGCATCAATGTCGGTGACCTGGTTGAAGGTCACCAGATCAGCGCGCAACCCCTGCATGATGGCCTGAGCCTGGCGCGAGGTGCCGCCATGGGACTGGTTGATGGTGACGCGTTCGCCGGTTTCTTCCTGCCAGTGTTGCTGGAACTTCGGGTTGATGGCGGCGAACAGTTCCCGGGCAATGTCATAGGACACGTTCAGCAGCGTTTGCTGTGCCTGGGCGGTGCCACTGAAGACCAAAGCCAGCAGGCCGGCAGCGGCGAATGCGAAACGACGTTGGTTGAACACGATCATGTCTCCTGCCCGTTCAAAGGGATGCGATGGCCGCACACCATAGCAAGGGCGTTAAATGCCCGGAAATACTGAAATAGCCCTTCTATATTCCGTATGGCTATAAGGGGCGGGCCGGGATCAGGCCAGCACCTCGTCGCTGACCGGGTCGGTGCCCAGCAGCGAATTGGCGTAGGCCCGGGCAATGGTCACGGTCACGAACTGACCGATCAGGCCGGGATCATCGCAGGTAAAGTTCACGATCCGGTTGTTCTCGGTGCGACCTTTCAGTTGGCCCGGGTCCTTTTTGGAGAAGCCATCCACCAGGATGCGCTGGCGGCTGCCTACCATACGGCGGCTGATGTCCTGCGCCTGCTGGCTGATGCGTTGTTGCAGAATGGCCAGACGCTGCTTCTTGACCTCCATGGGCACGTCGTCCGGAAGATCGGCGGCCGGGGTGCCCGGGCGGGCGCTGTAGATAAAACTGAAACTGCTGTCGAAACCGACCTCGTGAATCAGTTTCATGGTGGCTTCAAAATCGGCGTCGGTTTCACCCGGGAAGCCGATGATGAAATCCGAGGACAGCGAGATATCCGGGCGGATCTTGCGTAACCGACGGATTTTGGACTTGTACTCCAGCGCCGTGTGGTTGCGCTTCATCATCGCCAGGATACGATCCGAGCCGGACTGCACCGGCAGATGCAGGTGGCTGACCAGTTCCGGTACCTCGGCGTAGACATCAATCAGCGCATCCGAGAACTCCACCGGGTGGCTGGTGGTGTAGCGAATCCGGTCAATGCCGTCGATATCCCGGATCAGCAGGATCAGATCCGCCAGGTCCAGTGTCTCGCCGCGGCTGCCCTGGCCCTGGTAGGCGTTCACGTTCTGGCCCAGCAGATTGACCTCGCGCACACCCTGTTCCGCCAGATGGCGGATTTCGGCCAGCACCGGCGCCACCGGGCGGCTGACTTCCTCGCCCCGGGTGTAGGGCACCACGCAGAAGGTGCAGTACTTGGAGCAGCCTTCCATGATCGAGACAAAGGCCGAGGGGCCGTCCACGCTGGGCTCCGGCAGGCGGTCGAACTTCTCGATTTCCGGGAAGGTCACATCGATGGCCAGGCGGCGGCTCTGGCTGGCCTGGGTGATCAGGGCGGGCAGCCGATGCAGGGTCTGTGGCCCGAAAATCACATCCACGTAGGGCGCGCGCTCGCGAATCGCCTCACCCTCCTGGCTGGCCACGCAGCCGCCGACCCCGATGATCAGGTTCGGGTTGGCGTCTTTCAGGCGCTTCCAGCGGCCCAACTGGTGGAACACCTTCTCCTGGGCCTTCTCGCGGATCGAGCAGGTATTGAGCAGCAGCACGTCCGCCTCGCTGGCGTCGTCCGTGGGCGTCAGGCCATGGCTCTGCTCCAGCAGGTCCAGCATGCGCGAGGAATCGTACTCGTTCATCTGGCACCCATGGGTCTGGATGTACAGTTTGCGCGATGGTGAAGACGGTGTTGAGGACATGGCGTCGGGCTACGCAGGTTGCTCGAAAAGGCGGCGATTATACCTTTTAGTGGCCCGGGCTGCGACAATATGCCCCATTGGCCCCGGGGCCCGGTAGCGCTATGGTAGCGCCGTCCTGACAGGAGACAGACGTAATGAAGAAGCTTGTGCTGATGGCCGTGGCCGTCCTGCTGGTGCTGGCGGTGGTCGTGGCCTGGGAAACGACCCGCGAAGCCCCGCGTGAGCCGCTGCCGGTGAACACCCGGATGGGCGGCGAGTTCACCATGGTGGATCAGAACGGCGAGACCTTCAGCAGCGACCAGCTGGCGGGTCAGGTGGTGTTGATGTTCTTCGGCTTTACCCATTGCCCGGATATCTGCCCGGCGACCATGGCGCGCATGGCGCAGCTGTACAAGCAGCTGGAAGCCAGCGGGCAGGCGGAAGATGTGCAGGTGGTGTTCGTGACCTTCGACCCCGAACGCGACACGCCGGAGCACCTGCAGCAGTATCTGGCCTGGTTCCATGAGGACTTTATCGGCCTGACCGGCTCCGAAGAGCAGGTGGCCGAAATCGCCCGCCAGTACAGCGTGGTGTATATGCCGGTGGGCGAGGACAGCCAGGGCGGCACCGAATTTGCCCATAGCGACTTTGTTTATCTGATTGACCGCGAGGGCCGGGTGCGCAAGCTGTACCCGGTGGATGCCGATCTGGAGGAAATCAAAGATGACCTGCGTACGCTTCTCTAACCGGCGCGGCCTGTTGGCGGCACTGCTGGCCCTGCCTTTGCTGGTGTCAGCGGTCCCGGCGCTGGCCGGCGAGATCGACGAGCCCGAACTGTTCATCGACAACATGTGGGTGCGGGCCGTACCGCCGGTGAGCAGCACCACCGCCGGGTATTTCACGGTGACCAACACCAGCGATGAAACAGTGACCCTGCTCGGTTTCAGCACCGACATCGCCGGTGCTGGCGAACTGCACACCATGGCGGCACAGGAAGACGGCACCCGCCGCATGCAGCGCCTGCGCAATGTGCCGATCCCTGCGGGTGAAACGGTGGAGTTCGCGCCGGGTGGTAATCATCTGATGCTGTTCCGCCTGGTGCGGCCATTGGAAGAAGGCGAACAGGTCGAGCTGTGTCTGGAATTCGATGCCACCGCGCCCTATTGCCTGCCCTTCGAAGTGCGTCGCTGACAGCCATGGTCCGACCGGGGTAGATTCGTGGTGCACTGACAACTGCGAGTCTGCCCCATGTCTGTTTCGTCCCCTTTATCTCCGTTGAATGTCATCCGCTCTGGCGTATGGCTTGTCTGGCTGCTGGTTTCTTCCCAGAGCGTGTACGCCGCCTGCCCCGTGGTCGAAACGGTCCGCCCCCTGCCGCCCCCGGCGGAAAATGAACTGCTGGTGGCCAGTCAGAACCTGTGGAATTTCATGGCACCGGGCCAGGGCGGACGACAGCGCCCTGACCCGGCACAGCATGAAGCCCGGCTGGACGCGCTGGCGGACTATGTGATCCAGGTGCTGTCAGCCCCCCATGTGCTGGCGGTGCAGGAAGTGGAAACGCTGGCGTTGCTGGAGGCACTGGCTGAGCGCATTGAGGCGGCGGGCGGACCGCAATACCGCGTTTGGCTGGAGGAGGGGCATGACCCGTCCGGCATCGATGTGGGCGTGATGGTGCGCGCACCGGTGGACGGGGTGACGGTGCAGCAGGTCTTCAAGGGAGAACGGAACCTGGGCCACTGGCTATTCCACCGTCCACCGCTGCATGTGCGAGTGGAGGCCCCGTTCCCGTTCGAGCTGCTGATCGTGCATAACCGCAGCGGGCACGGGCTGGACGATGCCCGCCGCAGCAGCCAGGTTCAGGCACGGCGTCTGGCCCAGGCCAGGGCATTGCGCGGCTGGGCGCTGGCGCGGATCAGCGAAGGCGTGCCGCTGATGCTGATCGGCGATTTCAATACGGCGCCCGACCCGGACGGCTCCGGCACCCGCCACTACCACGAACCCTTCGACTATCTGGATCGCCCGCCGCTGCGCAGCCACTGGTCCCGCGTGGCAGAAGAAGACCGCTTTACCTACATCTTCCGCTGCCAGCGCCAGGCGATTGACCATGCGTTCCTGTCACCGCGCCTGTACAGCCGGATGAGCAACGCGGCCGTGACACGCGGCAACGCCGGGCGTTTTCGCACGCTGTATGACCATGGCGGCACACGGGTGGTGTCGGATCACGACGGTATTGGTGTTTATCTGAAGAAGTGAAAACAGTGGGAGAAGTTAAGAATCGGCCCCGCGAGACGAGCTGCTTGCAGGTAACAGCGAGGACCAGGGAGATGTCCCGCGGGGCCGAAAGGGTGGGCATTCTACCTGTATGCGAAGTGCTGTACAGAAGATTTTCTGCCCTGGGCACAGTCTGCCATAGCAGACTGTGCCGGAATTCTGTGTTGCTTTCGTGACACGTGGTGCTCGGCAAACGAAGCGGCCACCCGAAGGTGGCCGCCGGTCTCAGCTTAGAAGCTGAACTCGTAGCTGACCATGAAGGTCAGGTTGTCGTTGAGTTCGGTATTCGCATCCTTCTTGTCCACGACTTGCGAAGCGGTGAACACCAGGCCAGGCAGCGCTTCGTAGCTCAGATCAATGTGGGTGTATTGGAGATCACTGTCGTCAGTGTCGTAGTACCCTACTGCAATACCGAATTGCTCATAGCCATAGCTCAGAGCGTAGTAGTTGTCTTTGTTTCTGACGGCGCGGTCACCCCAGCCGTAATCGCCAACACCAAAGAAGGCATCCAGGCCGAAACCCATAAAGCCCAGGGAAAGGTAGGCTTCCTGGAAGATGCCGCCCTCATCTGCACCCGGATCGTCGGTATACCAGTAAGAGATATAGCCCACGTCGTAGGACAGGTCGCCAACCTCACCGGCATAGCCTGCGAACAGGTCATACTCGATGTCGCCTTCGGCTTCAGATGAAGTCCAGAAGCCAGCGTACAGGCCTGACTCATGCTCGTAATCCAGGCCACCGAATACTACGCCGCTGGTGGTCAGGGACTGACCACGCCACAAGTACTGGCTGGCAATACCCAGGTTTGCACTGACTTCGGCAGTGGCCGTGGTCGGCACGACAGATGCTGCGCCTGCGACGGCGACGGCGAGCAGGGATTTCTTCATGGCAGATACGTATTTGCTTTTCATCCGATACAACCCTCTTGGTCCGTTTTCTGTTCGTAGCTGAAAGTGCCGACGGCGTGCCGTTGACAGCTGCGATGGATAAAGCACAGACCGTGCCAGCCTTGAAATACTTTTTAAAACAGTGACTTGTTTGAACTGGAGGGGATGAGGGCCAGGGAGGTGCGCCCTTCAATGGTGCGTTGCGCTATTGTGGTGCAAAAAGAAGGAATCATGATGGCGCCGTGACCGTTTCACGGCGCCGGGAAGCGTCTGGCGATCAGGGGCAGGACCAGTCTACGCGCCGGGCGTCGTCCACCGGGCCGCCGTCGGCGGTGGTCACGCCGATACCACAAACATTGCTATCCAGCATGAAATGCACCTGATAGTGCTCGCCCGGGCGAGGCGTGAAACGCAAGGCCTCGCGGCAGCGGAAGTCGGTGGTGCCCCGTGTGCGCTTGCCATGGCGCACGCCCAATGTCAGTGCATCACCAGCGGGCACGCTCACGGTCACGGCATCGTCCTTGCCAAGGGATTGATTGATTTCATGGAACACGCCAGCTTCAAACGGTACCGCCGCCAGCGCCCGGCGAGTGTCGCGCAGCTTGCCCTGGTCATCGCATACGGCGGGCTGGCCGGTCACGTTATTGCTGGTAAAAGTGACCTCGGCGGTGTCCGAGCCGTAGGGGGCTTGATAATGGCTGCAGGCAGCCAGCAGGCACAGGCTGGCAAGGGCGGCGAAACGATGCATGGTGGTCACTCCGAAGGCGTCATGGAATGCAGCAGAGTCTAGGCCGATTCGCTAGCGCGCGCCATGCTCGGCGGGCTCAGCAAACCATTCCTCTATAGCCTGTCGGGTCAGCTCGGCACGCTGATGCGGCAAGGGAATCCAGTTCTGCCAGTTGTCCGCGGCGGCTAGCAAGAAATCGAACAGCGGCAAATGCTGGCGCAGCACCCGGTGGTGACGATGCGTGATCATCGGATTGAAATAGCCGAAAAAATCCAGCATCTGCTTCGGGTTCTTGCGCACCCACAGCCACGAACCCATTTCCAGTGTGAAGGGCAGGAAGGTGTTGTCGGGGTGACTCTCCAGTGATTCATCATAGAGAAAATCCCACAGGTCACCGTGGGTGGTGTAGTTCACGGACTGCGGCTCGATGATGTAGGGGTGATGGTAAGGGTAGGTGCGCCCGAGCAGACGTTTCAGGGTCAGGACTTCAGCAATGTGGGCGATGGGGCGATGGCTGCGTGCATAGCAGCACCACAGTCGATCGCGCCGACCAAAGCCGCTGTGGCAATCAAGGCTTAATGAGAAGGGCGCGCCCAGCAGTCGATCCCGCACCACGCGGATCAGCGCCTGGGCTTCGGGTTCCATCGGTGCGCCGCGCTTGCCCCGGTACCAGGGCAGATGACGACTGATCCGGTGCCCGCCGACCAGAAAAGGCACCTTGCCCATGGCATCAATCGGCGCATTGCGCATCAGGTCCACACCGTTGGGGTTGCAGCGCGTGCGGTGCCAGATGCCCCCGGGATTGATCATCGGCATGAACACCACGCGCACGCGCTCCAGTCGCTGGCGGAATGCAGCGTCCCAGTGCAGGCGCTGGACCAGGGCGTGCAGCCACGACAGCAGTACCTGGCTGCCGATGCGCTCGACACCATGCACGCCACCAAAAAAACCGATCACGGGGGCTCCGGTGGCGCGGCTGCCGAGTTCGATCACATGCACCGGCAGAGTGTGCCCTTGCACATTCAGATTCAGGGCGATGTCGTGCCGAAGCCAGCGGGCACCGTCATGCAGCAGCCGCTCCAGTTGAAGGGCTTCCGGCAAATGTCGTTGCAGTGCATAAATCCGTTCTTCCATGGTGGAGACCGCGGGCGGGAAAGGTGGCTATTTTGCGGCAGTGAGATGACGTCGGCATGACAAGGCAGGCAATCCAGGGCTTCACGGATCAGTGATCAAAATGTCACCGCAACGTCATGCGCACTGCCTAGTGTTGCCGGTGACGCACAGCAGAGCGAGCTTCCCGGTGATCAGGTTGCTGCCGCAACGTCCACCCCTGAGCCAGGCCGACCCCGAAGGTCTGGTGACACGTTTCCGCACCGGCGACCTGTTGCTCTTCGCCGGGCGCGGCCTCCCCAGCGATACCATTCGCCTGTTTACCCGCAGTCACTGGAGTCATGTGGGCATGGTGGTCTGTTTGCCGGACTACGATGAACCACTGCTGCTGGAAGCGACTGCGGAGGGGGATGCCCCGGATATCCGCACCGGCGCGCCGATGCCGGGGGTGGCGCTGGTGCCGGTGCGGCACAAGATCGACGGTTACGGCGGGGATGTTGCCTGGCGGGCGCGCCAGGGTGCACCGCTGAGCCCGGCCCGCGAGCGTATGGTGGCGCGCATGGTGCGGCATTTCAGTCACCGCCCCTACAAGAATTTCATGCAGGCGCTGATGCGCGATCTGGTCACGGGGTTCCAGTTACGGCCGGATCTGTCGGGGGTGTTCTGCAGCGAACTGGTGGCAGAGGTGTACCGGCGCCTGGGGTGGTTGCCGCGCCGTGACCGCAGCAGCGGCTATGTGCCCGGGCATTTTGGCTCGCGGCGTCTGCAATTGCTTGATGGGCAGATGGCGCCGCCAGTGCTGCTCAAGTCAGCATCTGAAGCGCTTACAGCCAGCGGCGTGTCCGGGTGCGAAATGCCTCCCAGTCGGCCCCGAAGCGGCGCGCATGGAACGCTTCCTCTGCTGCAATGACATGGCGGTCCATCACATACAGCACGGGCAGCAAGGCCGCGAGCATGCCGACACTCTGCAGACTGAGGGCGCAGGCCAGGTGCAACAACGCGAAGCTCAGGTAGATCGGGTTGCGGCTCAGCCGAAACGGCCCGCCGGTAATCAGGTGGCTGGCCGCTCGATGGGGCATGACGGTGGTGCGATGACGCAGGAACAGCAGCAGGGTCCACAGCAACAGTCCCAGGGCCGGGATCAGCAACGCAGTGGCCAGCCATGACCAGGGCGCGATATCCGGCAGACGCCAGCCAAACACCTGATCCAGCGAGTAGCCGATCAGCAGGCCGCCCAGGTGCAGCAGCGGCGGGGGTGTCATCACATGGGGATGATCGTTGGCAGGCATGTTGATGAGTCCGGTGTCCAGCGTGGCGCACCACGATAGCGGAAATGGTCATCGAAAGGCAGTGTGTTGTATCTGCCGGATGATCCGGGTTATGTTTAGGTCATCTCCCGCCATTGTGGGGGTGATCGCGATCAGCAGTACCTTTACCAATCCGCCGAAACAGGGTTTGCACCGGCGGTAAGGGGGTCGCGTCACTTCTGCAACCGCCTGCCGTCACCCACTTCATCACAGGGTCTCATGGGGGACACACATGGAAGAGCGCGCGGTTGCAGTCCAGTCAGTTCATTCAGTCCGCAGCAGCACTCAGTTGGAAAAAGTCTACGTCCTTGATACCAACGTCCTGATTCACGATCCCAATTCTTTGATGAGCTTTGAAGAGCATCGGGTGGTTATCCCGATGACGGTGCTGGAGGAGCTGGACAAGCTCAAGTCCGGGAAGTCGCATATTGCCGCAGATTGCCGTGCAGCCATCCGGCTGATCGACAGTGTGCTGGGCGCGGCGACGCCGGACGAAGTCGACGCCGGGGTGCCGATTCCGCGTGGTGGCGAAGTCCGGCTCGGCGCCCTGTCGGTGCTGATGCCGCGCCCGCGTGGTGAGGAGGCGGGTTGCCTGCCGGAGCATCTGAACGACAACCGCATTATCAATGATATTGCTGCGATGAAGGCGCGTGATCCGGGCCGCCGTTATGTGCTGGTGACCAAGGACATCAACATGCGTCTGAAGGCGCGTGCCTGTGGCATTGAATCCGAGGACTATCACACCGACCAGATGGTGTCTGACATTCGTCAGCTGACGCGCGGTTACTTCGACCTGAGCGGGTCTTTCTGGGACCGCATTCCCCAGGTGGAAACCGAGCAGCAGGGGGCGGAAACCCTGCACCATATTTCCCATGGCCTGCTGGTCAGTGAAGTGCTGGGTGAAGAAATCTATCCCAACCAGTTCATTATCGACGAGCAGGGGTTTGTCGGCCGCGTCCTCAAGGTCGAGCAGGGCGTGGTGACCCTGCGGCACATGCCGCGCGAGCAGTTGCTGGACCAGCAGGCGTGGGGTTTGCAGCCGATCAATATCCATCAGGCCATTGCCCTGAATCTGCTGCTGGACCCGGATGTGCATCTGGTCACGCTGACCGGGGCCGCCGGGTCCGGCAAGACCATTCTGGCCCTGGCGGCGGCCATCGAGATGACCATCGAGCATCGCCGCTACAACAAGATCATCGCCACCCGCTCCACCCCGCCGCTGGCGGAGGAGCATGGTTTTCTGCCGGGCACGGAAGAAGAGAAGATGGACCCCTGGCTGGGGGCCATCAACGACAACATCGAGGCGTTGCACCTCAACGACGAGAACCCCAATGGCAGCATCAACTATGTGAAGGAGCGCGCCAACATCCAGTTCAAGGCGCTCAACTACATTCGCGGGCGCAGCTTCCAGAAGTCCCTGATCCTGATTGATGAAAGCCAGAACCTGACCCCGCACCAGATGAAGGCCATCGTCACCCGGGCCGGGGAGGGCAGCAAGGTGATCTGCCTGGGCAACCTGTCACAGATCGACACCCCCTACCTCAGCCCCACCAGCTCCGGGCTGACCTACATGACCGAGCGCTTCAAGGGCTTTGCCTACGGCGGCTCGGTGCAGCTCAACGGGGTCCCGCGCTCGATCCTGGCGGAATACGCCGAATCCCATCTTTGAGGCCCATCTTTGAGGTCGATTGACTGAGGCAGATCGGCGCCGCTGTGGTGATCCACAGTGGCGCCGCCATGCCACCGCTTGACGCTTCCCGCATTTGCCGTTCTAATTGCGGACTGACGCGTCCGTCCGAATGGTGAAGATTTGAATACCATGCCTCCCTCCGCGACCGAAGGGGCCAGCCCCCGTCGTTCCCGAAAACCTGCCGAACAGCGCCGCGCCGAGATTCTGGCGGCGGCGGCGCCAGTGTTTGCCGAGCACGGCTACCGGGCCACCGATGTCCAGTTGATCGCCGACCGGGCCGGGGTTGGCAAGGGCACCATCTACCGTTTCTTTGCCACCAAGGAGGCCCTGTTTCTGGCCACCATGGCCGATCTGGTGGAGCGCCTGTCGAATGAGGTGGATGCCCGAACGACAGGCATAGACGACCCCTGGGAGGTGGCTTGCCTGTCGATCCGCAGCTATTTCGCGTTCTTCGAGCGGCACCCTGAGGCCGTGGAGCTGTTCGTGCATGAGCGTGCCGAGTTCCGGGATCGCTGCACGCCGGTCTACTTCGCCCATTCCGAAACCCGCCGCCAGCGCTGGGTGGACCTGAACCGGGCGCTGGGGCTGGGTGACCAGGGCTGGCCGACGCCGGAGCAGGCGGTGGATCTGTTCGGTGACCTGATGTTCGGCGCCATCTTTGTGAATGCTCTGGCACCCCGGCGCCCGTCGCTGGCTGAGCGCGCTGAAGAAATGATTCGTTTGTTGGCCCGTCTGCTGCGTCGTGACGACGCGCCGACAGCCTGAACCTTATTGGCTTCAAGAGGACTGCACCATGCCAGATTTTGCTAGCTCACGCAGGATGCTGCCGCTGGCGGCACTCGCCGCCCTGATGTTGTCGGCCTGCGGCAGCGCGGATAACGGCCAGGGCGGCCAGCCGCCACCGCCCACAGTGATGGTGGTGGAAGCGAAGAAGTCCACTGTAGAAGTCGAGCGGGAATACGCTGGCCGTGCACGCGGCGCGCGCGAGGTGCAGGTACGTGCCCGGGTGGAAGGCATTCTGGAGCGGCGCCGTTATACCGAAGGCCAGGCTGTGGAGGCCGGTGACGTCCTGTTCGAGATCGATCCCCAGCCCTTCGAGATCGCTCTGAAGCGTGCGCAGGCGGAGCGCCAGGATGCCCGTGCGGCACTCAACCAGGCCGAGCGGGAGTGGCGCCGGATCAACCGCTTGTTCGAGCAGAACGCGGTCAGCGAGCGTGAGCGTGACCAGTCCCTGTCCCAGCGTGAACTGGCGCAGGCCCGACTGGCTCTGACCGAGGCGTCGGTGGCGGATGCCGAACGCAATCTTGGCTATGCCGAAGTGAAGGCGCCTCTGGCCGGCGTGACGGGGCTGGAATTGTTGCCGGAGGGCAGCCTGGTGTCACCGGGTGAACTGCTGACGACGGTGACCGAGCAGGACCCCGTCCACGTTCGCTTTGCCCTGCCGGAACGTGACGCCGCCCTGCAACGCGGGGGCAATGGCGAGCGCTCGCGCAAGGCCGTGTTGATGTTGCCGGGCGGTGATGAATACGACCAGCCCGGTGAGGTGAACTTCACCGACAGCACCATTGATGCACGCACCGGCAGCGTGATGGCGCGGGCCGTCTTCCCTAATCCCGATGCCGTGGTGGTGCCGGGTCAGTTCGTGCGTGTCCGGGTGGTGCTGCAATCGCTGGATGACGTGGTACTGGTGCCGGAGTCCGCGATTGGTCAGGGACGCGAGGGTGTGCAGGTGTTCGTGGTGCGCGACGGGCAGGCAAAGGCCACCCCCGTGGCTGTCGGCCCGGTGATTCGCGGTCGGCAAGTCGTGTTGTCCGGTCTGGAGGCGGGCGACCAGGTGATCGTCAATGGTCAGGTGATGTTGCAGGACGGCATGCCAGTAGAGGCCCAGCGGGTCGACATGGAGACTGCGCCGGAGGAAGACTGATGCTCAGATTCTTCATTGATCGGCCGATTTTTGCATCGGTCATTTCCATTATTATTGTGCTGGCCGGGCTGGCGGCGCTGCGGGCGCTGCCAGTAGAGCAGTACCCCGACGTCGTGCCGCCGCAGGTCGTGGTGCAGGCGGCCTATCCGGGCGCCAGTGCCGAGGTGCTGGCGGAGTCGGTGGCGGCGCCGCTTGAGCAGGAAATCAACGGCGTCGACAACATGATCTACATGGAGTCCAGCGCCACCGACGCGGGCAGCCTGCAGATCAATGTGTCGTTCGAGATCGGCACCGACCCGGATCAGGCGGCCATCAACGTCAACAACCGTGTGCAGGCCGCCATGGCGCGTCTGCCGCAGCAGGTGCGTGACCAGGGCGTGCGCGTGGAAGCCCGCTCCACCAACATCCTCATGGTGCCGGTAATGTACTCGCCGGATGGCAGCCAGGACACCCTGTTTATCAGCAACTATGCGCTGCTCAACGTGCTGGATGAACTGGTGCGTATTCCCGGTGTGGGGGATGCCTCCCTGTTTGGTGCGCAGGATTATTCCATGCGGATCTGGTTGCGCCCGGACAAGCTGGCGCAGTTTGATCTGACCCCGTCGGATGTGGCGGCCGCCGTGCGCGAGCAGAATGCCCAGTTTGCGGCGGGTCGCCTGGGCGCTGAACCGGCGCCGGAGGACCAGGCGTTTACCTTTACCGTGACCACACGCGGGCAGCTGGCGGACCCGGAAGAGTTCGAGCGCATTATCCTGCGCTCCGACGAAGACGGCGGCACGCTGCGGTTGGGCGATGTCGCGCGGGCCGAGCTGGGGGCCCAGGATTATTCCTTCTCGGCGACCTATAACGGGCAGGCGGCGGTGCCCATGGGGGTGTACCTGCAGCCGGGGGCCAACGCGCTGGATACCGCTACAGCGGTGCGTGCTGTGCTGGATGATCTGTCCGACCGGTTCCCGGAAGGCATTGCCTATGCAGTGCCCTACGACACCACCGAGTTCGTGGAAATTTCCATCCGCGAGGTGTTCATCACCCTGCTGGTAGCGGTGTTCCTGGTGGTGCTGGTGACCTTCCTGTTCCTGCAGCACCTGCGCGCCACCCTGATTCCGGTGGCCGCCATCCCGGTCTCATTGATCGGTACGTTTGCCGGCATGATGGCATTCGGTTTTTCGGTCAACCTGCTGACGTTGTTCGGTCTGGTGCTGGCCATTGGCATCGTGGTGGATAACGCGATTATCGTGCTGGAGAACGTGGACCGGCTGATGAACGAGAAAGGCATGCGTGCCCGTGAGGCGTCGATTGAAACCATGCAGCAGGTGTCCGGTGCGGTGGTGGCCTCGACACTGGTGCTGGTGGCGGTGTTTGCGCCGGTGACTTTCCTGGGCGGCCTGACCGGTGAGTTGTATCGCCAGTTTGCGGTCACTATTGCCATTTCTGTGGTGGTTTCCGGGGTCGTGGCCCTGACGCTGACCCCGGCCATGTGCGCCCTGTTGCTGGACAAGCAGCCGCACGACGAGCCTGCGTTTTTCCGCTGGTTCAATCGCTTCTTCGAACGTTTGACCAACGGCTTCAGCCGCGCGGTGGATTTTCTGCTGGCCCGTGTGGTGGTGGGCTGTGCGTTGTTTGCCGTGGTGTTGCTGGTGGCCTTTTTCCTGATGAACCGCATGCCCTCGGGGCTGGTGCCGCAGGAAGATCAGGGCGTGGCCCTGGCGGTGGTGCAGTTGCCGCCGGTATCCGCGTTGTCGCGCACCGCCAAGGCCCGTGATGATCTGTCCGAAATGCTGTTGCAGATGGACGAAGTGTCGGACTTCACGGCATTCGCCGGTTTCGACATCATTGCCGGTTCGTTGCGCAGTAATGCCGGGGTCGGTTTCGTCAATCTGGCGGACTGGAGTGAACGCACCGGGCCGGGCCAGGATGCCCAGTCGCTGGCGGGTCGCATCATGGGGATGGGGGCGCAGATTCCCGAGGCCTTCGTGATCTCCTTTATTCCGCCGCCGATCATGGGCCTGTCGCTCACCGGCGGCGTGGAAGGCTATCTGGAAGTGCGGGGTGGCGCCACCCCGGCGGATATCGAGCGCATCGGGCAGGAATTGATGGCGGCGGCCAATGAGCGGCCGGAGCTGGTCAACGCGCGCATCACTCTGGACACGAATATCCCGCGTTTCACGGCGCAGGTGGATCGCGAGAAAGCGCGTGCCGTGGGCGTGCCGATCAATCAGATCTTCGACACCATGCGCGCCACTTTCGGCTCGCTCTATGTGAATGACTTTACCCTCTCCGGGCGCAACTGGCAGGTGAATCTGCAATCGGAAGGGGAGTTTCGCAGCAAGCCGGAAGACCTGAACCGCGTGTTCGTGCGTTCCGATCACGGTGAAATGATCCCGCTGAGCACGCTGGTGACGCTGGACCGAGAGCCGGGCCCGGACATTATCAACCGCTTCAACATCAACCCGGCGGCCAAGTTGCTGGCCGATCCCGCGCCCGGCTACACCTCCGGTGAAGCCAAGGCGGTCATGGATGCGCTGGCGCGCGAGGTGCTGGACGTTAACAGCAACATTGGCTGGGTAGGCGAAGCCTACCAGCTGGACGCGGCGGCCGGTGCCGGCGGGCTGGCGTTCGGGCTCGGGTTGCTGATGGTGTTCCTGATTCTGGCGGCGCAGTACGAACGCTGGACCCTGCCGCTGGCGGTGGCCTCGGCGGTGCCGTTCGGGGTGCTGGGGGCAGCAGTGTTCTCGACCTTGCGCGGTTTCCCCAACGATATCTATTTCCAGGTCGGCCTGCTGGTGCTGATCGGTCTGGCCGCCAAGAACGCCATTCTGATTGTCGAGTTTGCGGCGCAGAACCGGCGTGACGGCATGTCCGGTTTTGAGGCCGCCTCGGCGGCGGCACGGCAGCGTTTCCGCGCCATTATCATGACCGCCATGACCTTCATCATCGGGTCCATGCCGCTGGTGCTGGCGTCCGGGGCCGGGGCGGCCAGCCGCCAGGAGATCGGCACGGTGGTGGTGGGCGGTATGATCGCGGCCAGTACCCTGGCGCTGATTTTCGTGCCGATGTTCTACCTGTTGATGGATCGCATCAGCAGCCGTCACCAGCAGCGCAAGCAGGAGGCTGATCATGGGTAAGTCGTTTTTCGGTGCCAGCCTGGCATCGCTGTGCGGCCTGCTGCTGGCCGGTTGCATGGTGGGGCCGGACTATGAAGCCGCGGACGTGGCGTTGCCTGAAGCCTGGCCCGAGCATGCCTTGCTGTCACCGGAGGAAGCCGGGCACTGGCTGGACTGGTGGACGCACTTCGGTGATGAAGACCTCAATCATGTGGTGGCGCTGGCGCTGGCGGATAACCCGGACGTGCAGGTGCAGATTGCGCGGGTCAGTGAAGCGCGTGCCCGGCTGGGCTTTGCCCGCGCCGAACGGCTGCCGAGTCTGGATGCGCAGGGCGATGCGGCGCGTGAGCGCCAGTCCGGTGCCTCGTTCCCGGTGGCGGGCTTCGGCGGCGTGCGCAATGCGTTTTCCGTGTCGGCGGTGCTCGGTTACGAGCTGGATCTGTGGGGCCGTGTGGCGCGCCAGGAAGAAGCGGCGCGCGCCTTGCTGGCACAGACCACCTTTGGCCGTGACGCGGTGCGCCTGCAAGTGATCACCGATGTGGTGACCACCTATGTGAACCTGCGCACCGCACAACGCGAGTTGGCTATTACCGAGCAGACACTGGCCTCACGTGAGCGCGCGGTGGAAATCGAACAGCTGCGCCGTGACGCCGGTGATTCGGATGAGCTGACCTTGCGGCAGGCCGAGGCTGAACTGGAAGCGCTGAACGTGCGTTTGCCCATGCAGCGCCAGCAGGTGCATGAACTGGAGGGCGCGCTGGCGGTGCTGCTGGGCCTGACACCGGCGCAGTTGATGGCGGAACTGTCCTTTGGTGACGGTGAACTGGGTGATATCGCCTTGCCGCAAGCGGTGCCGGCGGTATTGCCCTCGGAGCTGTTGCAGCGCCGCCCGGACATCCGCGCGGCGGAAGCTGAACTGATGGCCGCCACGGCGGACATCGGCATGAGCCAGGCGGCGCGCTTGCCGCAAATCAACCTGCGCGCCGCAATGGGTTCGGCGGCGATCGAGTCGGATGATCTGTTTACCAGTGAGGCGCGGACCTGGGGCGTCGGGGCATCAGTGGTGGCGCCGCTGGTGGATTTTGGTCGCCGCCGTGCCAATGTGGATGCCGCGAAAGCCGCCCGCGATCAGGCCGAGATCCAGTACCGGGCAACGGCGTTGATGGCCTTCAATGAAGTGCGTGATGCGCTGTCGTTGTACGAAACCAGCCTGGAACGCATCGCGGCAGCAGAACGCCAGGTGGCGGCGCTCAGCCGGACCCGCGATGTGGCGCGCACGCGCTACGATGAAGGCTTTGTGGATTTCATTACCCTGCTGGATGCAGAGCGCGGGCTGCTGGAGGCCGAACTGGCGTATGCTCAGGTGCAACGTGATCAACTGGTGGCCACTGCGGGCCTGTTCAAGGCGCTGGGCGGTGGCTGGAGCGATGACGCCAGCATGGAAGAGGTGATGGTGCCGCCGAGCGAGGCGGACGGGGCGGGCTGAATCGCCGCCCCGGTGGGGCTTTCAGCTGGCGAGCCTCACTCGCGAGTGCTTTCCTCGTCGGCGGGTGCCTGTTCTGCCGTATCAGACGGCGGGGCGGTGTCCTTCTTCGCATCCTTTGCAGCATCATCCTGCTGTGCAGGGCGATCGCGGCGGGAGGGGGCGGGCGGTTTTTCCGTCAGCAGTTCCTCCGGCGGATATTCGCACTCCAGCTTCATGCCGATCGCCTTTTCCAGCTCCGGCAACAGGAAGGCGTCGTCCTCGCAGGCAAAGCTGACCGAGGTGCCGCTGGCGCCAGCGCGGCCAGTACGGCCGATACGGTGGACATAGTCCTCCGTGTCTTCCGGCAGGTTGT
>ERZ869909.1293-NODE-1293-length-20756-cov-272.657285_pt1 | contig 20756 bp, 19 predicted proteins | sample MGYA00520892_ERZ869909 | MGnify/ENA primary metagenome ERZ869909 (study PRJEB32215, sample SAMEA104723947) | bioreactor metagenome | biome: bioreactor; feature: anaerobic bioreactor; material: water | place: China | collected 2015-03-12 ... | reverse complement strand
TGGCGGCCATAAGCATGACATTCTCCCGCCCGCTCTCCTCGGGATGAAATCCTGCACCGAGTTCGAGCAGCGCCGCGACGCGTCCACGCACCTGCAGTTCGCCCGTGGTGGGCTTGAGCGTACCCGCGACCAACTTCAGGAAGGTGCTCTTGCCCGCGCCGTTTTCGCCGACGAGGCCAAAGGTCTCGCCCCGGGCGATCTCGAGCGTCGCCGCCTCCAGCGCCCAGTGCTTGCGATGTCTGGCGCGCCGCGTGAAAACCTCTATGACGCGATCGAAGGGATGGTCGTAGATACGATAGGCTTTGCCCACCCCCGAGAGGGAGATGGTGCCGTCGGCCCCCTGGCTCATGCGGTCTCCCCGATGGTGGGTTTCAGAACGCGGAACAGGAGGATACCTCCGACGCCGAGAACGATGATCCACGCGAACAGAGCGATAAGCACAGTCGGAGACAGGGGCATGCCGAGGAAGGCTGCGTGGTAAACAGTCACCAGGCAGGCGAACGGGTTGAGCAGGAACAATGGCCTGTAGGCTTCCGGCACCATGGCAAGCTGGTAGAGGATGGGAGTTGCATAGAAGAAGAACTGCAGAAGTAGCGGCACTGCGTGCAGCATGTCGCGAAAATGAACCGACAGAATGGCAAGCACGAGCGCCAGCCCGGTGGTCATGATCACCTGTGCCATGAACGCGAGCGGGAAAAGCCACAACACCTGAGGACCGAGCAAACCAGCCCAGAGCAGCAGCAGAACGAAGATCACCGTGCCCACGAGTTGCGCAAAAAGCGCGCCGAACACCGAGGTCAGCGGAAGTATCTCGACCGGAAAAGCCTGCTTCTGGAGAAACTGCTCATGCCCCACGATGACGCCGGTGGCACGGGACAGCCCCTCCGAGATGGTGAGCCAAGGCAGGATGCCGGCCAACAAATAATAGAAGTAGCCCGCCTGACTCGCGATCTCCGGGACCCTGACCCTGAAGATGAAGGCGAACAGCACGTAGAAAAGCGCAACAGTGAACAGCGGCCCCGCTATCGCCCAGAGGCTCCCGGCAAACGAGCCGGCGTAGCGCGACTTAACCTCCCGGCGAAGCCAGACGCGAAACAGCTGCCAGGGAAAACTCATTGTGCGCCCCCGGCGCGCGCGAGCTCGGAGGACAGCAGACGAGTCTCGATGAAGTCAGCCACTACCAGGCCTTCGGCCTCCCAGTCGCTCGCAGCCGTGGTTGCAAAGCCGCCTTCGATAACTCGCCTGCGAAGTGCGTCGTCCTCCAACAGGCGAACAACCCCGTTCGCCAGCGCTGCTGGCAGGGGCTCGCACAGGATTGCATTGTCGCCATCGCTCAACAACCACTCGACGTTGGCACCCCGATTCGACACCACCGGACAGCCACAGGCCATCAACTCGAGTGGCAGCAGCGACAGGTTGGTGAACGACAACACCAGGGCGACGTCGCACTGCGCGTAAAGAGCGGGAAGATCGTCGAGCGCGACCACGCCGGCGTTGAGGTGTCGGAATGGTACTTCGAAATCCGACGAGTCCCAACCCGCCAGCACGAACTCGACATCCGGCAGTTGCTGGTGCACATGACGCAGCGCGAGCAAACCCAGCTCGAAGCCGCGCCTTGGCGTCACGTGGCGGGCATAGAAGAACACGCGCCGGGGCCCGGGTGTGCGGGGCAGAGGATGATAGCGGTTCTTGTCGAAGGAGAAGCTGAAAGCCTGGGTACGCATTCCATACTCGACTGCAAGCTTGCCCGCGAGCCAACCGCCAGCGGTCACGGCATCAAAGCCCATGCGATAGGTTTGCTCGGCGAAAGCGTACTCGCTGCCGTGGGCGAAGAAGAAGGGTTCGAAGTCCTGCACGAAATAGAGGCGGTGACGTGCGGCCTGGAAGGCCTGTGCCCAATAGGCGGTCTCCCAGGAAGTGGCGACCACGATATGGCATGGCGGCATCGCGTCAGCGCCCAGATACACCTCGGCTTCGAGTTGCACGAAATGCTCGTTGATGAGTTGCTTGGCCTGCTCTGCGCTCAGAAAGGCATTGCGTTCGGTGATGAACACCCGGCAAGTGAAGCCGCGCTTCTCGAGCATCGCGATCATGCGAAAGATGTTCAGATGCCCGCCGCTGCCGATCGAGAAGCGCGGTATGATCCAGTTCATACATTTCGGTTGGGCTGTTCCAGGCAACACCTCGACCGCAGGTGAGTCCACCATGGCATAAGCCTTGAAGACATTTCGACTTCCCAGCGAAATCGCGCCAGACTCGCGTCTGAGCAGGCGGTCGCCAATTCGCCGTACGACATAGCGGCAGGCTGGAAAGAAGCCCATTTGGGCCACGCGCGAACCGAATGCACGAGTCCACCGGTCGAGTCGTTTGAGCATTTAGAGATCACATCCTGAAACTGGGAGCGGTTGTCCGGGGTGGCATTGCGAGCGGCGTTAGCCGCGTTGCATTGCCTTGTCACGCGAGAATGATTTCGCGAACCAGGCCGGCAGTCGAGCTTCTCGAGAGCCCAGATATCTTCCAATCAACTTGGCAGCCGCCAGAAAAGGCACGCGCAGCAGTTCGCCCGCTCTGCCCGGCAACGTGCGGCTTGACGCCATCACCCAAGCGGAGTCCCTCAGTACCAAGTAGGTCCAGTCGCGGAACAGTCGTGTGAGCGAAGGCACAAGAACATAGCCGAACAAGCGATGAAGCGCTCGCGATTCATCGAAAGCGCGCTGCGCGGTCTCAATGACCGCGAAATCGTGCGAGTGATACACCGCAGCCTCCGGCGCATATGCCTTGGCATAACCCGCTTCAATAATACTCTTTGCCCAGATCTGATCTTCGGCGAAATCGACATCCGGGAAGGGGATGCGATCCCAAACGGACCGACGCAGGCAGGAATTGTTGTTCGAGAAAAAGTGCAGGAATTGACGATAACCGATATCTCTCGAGTAGCGCTCGGGATCGTCGTTGCGGTGGACGCTTGGCTCCTTACCGAAACCTGCAAAATGGGCCTGCAACTCACGGGTCGTGACAATGCTTGCGTCAGGGTATGCGACATGACGACCGAAGGCACCAGCGACCTCTCCGCTTTGATCCGCAGCCTCGACGAGCCGAACCAGCCATGTTTTATCCACCGGGCAGGCATCGTGCGTTATGAATACGATGAACTCGCCAGTGGTCAGGCTTGCGCCATGGTTTCGTGTGCGCCCGTGGCCGAAGGCTTCTGGGGGAATACACTCCACGCGGCATGCATGCTCTTTGGCGAACTCTATCGAACCGTCACGAGAGCCTGAGTCGATCACCAGCACTTCGTAAGGCCAAGGAGCTTCCTGCGCCATGACGTTGGAAAGCACTTCACGGAAGCGGGCGCCACCGTTCTTGACCGGAATGATGACCGATGCCTTCACCGCGCCTCCGAAGCTTCATCGTTGCGCAGGGACTCGACGCGGATCTCGTTGGCGAAATCCGATACACGCCGCATCTTGCGACGCAACTCGTCACCGACGCTGCGCAGGTCAGCCTCGGACTCGAGTACCCATGGCGTCAGCGTAACAAGCAGTTCCGTGCGGGAGCGGGTTCTGGAGGTGGCACCAAAAATATTGCCGACAACAGGAATATCGTGCAGCAAGGGCACGCCCTGTCTGGAATTGGAATCGTTGTCGCGAATCAGGCCGCCAAGAACAATGGTTTCTCCCGACCTGGCAGCGATCTTGCTCGACACATAGCGCTGAAGAAAGCTGCGCTGCCCGGTGGCGGTATCCACACTACCAACATCGGTGACGACCTGGCTGACGTCGAGCGACACCATGCTCCCAGCATTGACGCTAGGGGTCACCGAGAGCTGAACACCCGTATCCTTGTATTCGATGGAAGAAGTCGTCTGGTTGCCCGAATCGGACACAGTCGTCGAGGTACGAATAGGCTGTTGGTCGCCAACATGGATCTTGGCTGTCTGATTGTCCAGCACGAGTACGGAAGGACTCGAGATCACCTTGAGTAGCGATTTGTCGGCAAGCGCGTTCAACACGGCTCTCACGTCGCCGGCCGGGCTCCTGAGGGTGTAGGAAAAACCCGGTTGCGCTGGTCCGATGCCCCCAGACTGGTTGAGGTTCAACAGGCCGCTGCCGGTCCGGCCGCCACCGAGGCCACCCTGGAAGAACCATTGCAACCCATATCGGAGTTCGTCGTTGAGGGTGACTTCGAGGATACTGGCCTCGATCAACACCTGCAGTGGCGCCCGATCGAGCTCCCGCAACGCAGACTCGATCCGCCCGTACTCGCTTGCCGAGGCATAGATCAGGATCGCATTGTTATGCTCGTCTGCGACGACTCTGACCTGCGGGGCGAGTTCGATTCCAGTCACCTCGGCGGTTTCGACACCGACAGTGGCTGCATCAGGAACCGAGCCCATACCGCTACCCCCGGAGACGCCCCGCTGCGCCAAGCCCGGAGCAACGCCTGAGGAAGCAGGAGGCGCGGCAGCGCCCGCAGTCTGGCCCCCGAACACCGCAGAAAGCAGCGAGGCAAGATGACTGGCGGTGCCGTTTTGCACCGGGTATACGAACAGCCGCGGTTCGATCAGGTTCTCGCGACGGACGTCGAACCGCTCGATCCAGCGACGCACCTCATCGAGATAATGGGCCCGAGAAGTCACCACGAGAATCGCATTGAGCCGCTCGATGCCGACGAAACGAACCACGCCGGAGAGCGGACCACCGAGCGTCATCGGCGCGGAAACCCCGTCGCTTGGCGCACGTTGCACCGCTGAAGCACTCGCGGCGCCGCCAGCCACAGCCCTCGGCTCTGCCGCCGCTGGCAGGGCTTGAGTGAGCCCCCCGTCGGTCATCAGCAGTCTGAGTGCAGCTTCGGCCTCCGAAACCGACAGGTGCTGCAAAGGGAACAATCCGACGGACATACCCTTGAGCACGTCGACGTCGAACACACGGACGATCTCCATCCACCCTTCCAGCTGCGTGGATGTGCCGGCAAGAACCAGCAGATTGCGGAAGCCATCAATCCGCAACAGAGAGTCCGGCCGGGCAACGGGTCCGAGGATATCGGCCATTTCCGCTGCGCCGATGAACTGCAAGGGCACCACCATCACGCGTTTGCCGGCGATGGAGGCTCCGGACAGGGTCAGCGCGGGCGCGATATCTCGAACCGCCTCCGCAGTACCGATGTGAAAGACCCCCGCCGCATCCTGGACGGCAGCCAGCCCATTGGCCGCCAGCAGCGACTCGACTACCGGCAGCACCTGATCGCGTTCGAGCGGTTGCGAGGTCCTTATGGTCACGGTGCCGGTGACCGATTGCGTGATCACATACGGCAGGCCCAGAACGTCGCCGAAAATCGCATGGATGACGTCAACGATCGGCGCCTGTTCGAATTGCAAAGACACTGCAGAGCCGCTGAGCACTACTCCTGGGCGCACCCTGGGCTGCCCGACCATACGGTCCGTGCCGCGCACGAGAATGGGATCATCGGCCACTGCAGGCGCACGGGACTCGACGGTGCGATCCTGCAGAGTGGCAACCGGCGTAGCCGGCGCCACCTCGACCCCCCGGCTCTCGAGCAGACTCGCCAGGCTATGCTGTTCATGGTGGGTTTGCGTCGTCGCACATCCCGCCAGACCGATCGAGAGGCTGGCGAGCCATACGGCCGGGAAACGAAAAATCGTTCGTCGCGAAAACACAGTACCCAGATTCATCACAAACACCTCTCAATTGGAACTACACACCCACAAGAACAGCAGTCCCGAAAAACACCTATTGTTCAGGCTGTTGAGGAGTATCCTCGCCAACGGTGGGGGCAGCGGACTTCTCTCCGCCCTCCGGTGCCGCATCCACGGCCTCAGTCGCCTCGCGAGCCACGGGCCTGATTGCCACGCGCCGCTCCACGCCACGAACGCTGAAAACCGCGTCGCGCCCTTCAAGCCGCAGTAACACCGCGGAGCCAATTCGGCCCCCAACCCGAATACGCCTCAATCCACCTTCCACAGTGACGATGACTCCGCCATCCCCGTCGGTGCCGAAGATTCCAATCAGCCGCATGTCCGCGGGCAAGCCCTCATCAGCATCCATCGCTTGCCCATCTGGCGAAATGGGGCGCCGACCTGGCACGAACAAAGGACGCTCTACTTGCGCAAAGTAGCCGCCGGCATCAAGTGTAGGAAAGCTCAAGGACAAGGGGGTTGCCGCACTGGCTGTGGGAGGTTCGGCCGCGGGCGGGGTCCAACGCGCAGGCGAACCTCCAAGCATCACCAGAGCGACTACAGCCTGGAGAACGATCAGGACGAGAAGCAGACCAATCAGTGGCAATCTCACGGGTTCATCCTGAGCGCAACGAGGGATAACTGAGCTGTGATGCGGTCGTCTCGCACTCTTCCCCTGGCCGATTGGATCTGAGCGGACTCCAGGCGCAGGACGGGCTCGTCCCCGGGCAAGGCAACAAGCAGCTCGCGCAGTCGTTCCCCGCTCCCCTGAACCGTCACCGTTACCGAGACCGACTGCAAATGCCCCTCGACCTCTCCCAGCGCAATTCGGCTGTTGACGACTGACAACCCGCTTGATTCGGCCATCTGTCGAACCCGCTGTTGCACATCCGTGCCGACACGCTCCGCAGAAACCGACTCGGGATAAACATATCGGGCTAACTGGGTCTGAGAATTGCCCAAGGCCTCAGCGATGGGTTCGCCCTGCTGCTGAAGACCCAGAAGACGAGCGTAGCGCGGTTCGATCTGGTCGAGCGTGTCGTGAGCCCAGGTATAGCGCTGATTCAGTTCATAGGAAAAGAGCAGGCCAGCCGCGAATACCAGGGACAGGACAACGCCCACTGCCAAGCGCGCTCGGCGCCCGGGGGCCAGTCGGTCGAGCAGTCTTTGCTCTGTCATGCGCCGCTCCCGCGCTGGGCCCCGGGGCTCACGAAGCTGAACTCAACGCTGAATCGCTCGTTGCCCTCTTCATCGATTCTCGTGATCGCGCTGGTCGAACGGAAGTTCTCGAACGCGCTCACCGCACCCAGCCGATCGACCACGGTCGAAGCCGCTGGCCCTTGACCTGTGAACCGAACCACGTTGCCTCGCTGCTCGAAGGTGACCACGAAGACGCTATCGGGCAATGCCTCTGCCAGCGCCTCGATTGCACCAACGAGGTCTGCCTGCGCCCCGTAGCTCTGCTCTAGAGCACTGCCGATCGCATGCAGTTTGAGCAATTGTTCTCGATTGGCTCTGATCTCGGCTGTCTGCTGCTCCAGAACAGCGTAACGGGATTGAGCATCGAAAACGGTTGCCCTCAACTGCATGAATGGTAGAAGCAGCAGCACCAATCCGCCCGCAAGGACGGCCAGAAGGAGTGCCAAGGCGATCGCAGTGTGTCGGCGCTCGCGGTGCGCACGCGCGGTCTCCCCAAACCCCCTCAGGACCACCGGAGGTTCGTGCGCTGCCCAGACCTCATCGACTCGCCGCCCAGATACTGCACCAAGGCTCTCCCGGTGCTCCTCTACGGAAGCCCGTGAGGCCAGCGCCAAGCGAACCGCCACTGCAGACCCGCTCCGTGCCAGCAAAGTCCAGCCCCAGACTGTCTGCTCAGAGGAAAAAGGGCTGGCGCGTTCGACTTCCAGTTGAAGCGCCTTCTCGAGCTCGGTCTCAGGGAGATCGGGTAAGCTTAGATCGAAAACGAGAACTTTCTCGGGCGGCAACACCAGTGCCTGGCACCGCGCCTTGCCTTTTGCACGCTTCGCCAGGACACTGCGACCTCTGACCCAGAATTGAGTGCCATCGCTACCGGTCACAGCAACCGGCTCGCGAGATCTGAGCCAGCTGAGTAACGGCCAATCGAGTGCCTCGCGCAAGCCTGACGCGAACAAGGCAAATACCGAAGACAGGCTGATACTCATCACACCTCAGCATCCAAGATCGTCATCTGGGCTCTGGACCCCAGCCGACGAACGACAACGCAAACAACCATCAAAGCGGCCGCGTTTCGAGCGCAAGCGTAACCCATGGCTCCTGCGGGTTGCGGCCACTGGCCCGCTCGAGCCAGCGCGAGTGCCGGAACCCGACGCCATCGACTACGACGTGCGCATCGAGCTTCAAGACATGCCCCGTGCCCCGCTCGATCAGGTTCTGGTCCAGCATGGTCGTGTCAACACCGAATTCGCCAGCCGACCGCGCCTCGGCGATGCGTTTGGCGACATCCCGATTGCCCCTTGCCAGCAAGATAAGGATTTCCTCGGGCGCAAAACGGTCATCAACACCGCGGGATCCACCATGGACCGTCACAAAGTCGCGGATTTTAACATAGAGAGGGTATTCGAACCCTAGCACCTGAAGCAGGTCCTCCGGCGCCACGAACATGCCGTGCCGAGGCCGAAATCCTAGTCCGGCGGCTTCGTAGTTCCGCGCCAGATCACCGGTAACGGAAGGCTCACGCCACGCAGCCACCGCAGTCGCAAGCACGTCTGCTGCTGACTCGTCCTCCCCGCCGATACGGTGAATGAGTTCGCGCAGCAAAGCATGGGACGCCTGGTTGAGATTCACAAACGCAGTTTCAGGGCGGACGTCAACGGTCACGTCGTGACCGTTAAAGGACACCAGTGCGCCGAGCAACCCTCCGCCGCCAACGAGAGCAGGATCAGCATCGATATCCCGAAGGACGAGCTGGATCGCCGCATCAGCTGCTGCGACGGCACGCGTTTCGGCAATCAGGACCGCAACCGCGCGTCCGTCGACTCGCGATACCGCTGACAGCGAAACAGCGACGATAGACAGTGCCGCGATGAACCAGAGCACAAGCACGAGCGCCAGGCCCCGCTGCCGGGCGCTAAGCTCCGCCTTGCCACTCCGTTCGAGCGGATCGCCCGGCTCCGAAAGATTGCTAGCCACCCGAGAATCTCCCTTCCGAGACGCGGAAAACCATCAGCGGCCAGGGCCCCTGCCGGGTCAGCACGGAGAGGCTTACCCATCCGGGCAAGCCGGTCCGACCCATCCAGTCCGACTCCCAGCCGTCGCCGTTGAAGGAGCGGTAGGAGAAAGCAAGCTCGAGCACGTTGTCTGCAAGCACTTCCGTGACCGCCCTGTCCCACGCGGGCTCCGCGCCATCGTCCCCGAAGGGCAGAATCCTGATGACCAGGGCGTGTCCTGATGGTGACGCCTGAAGGCCGAGTTGAAAATGAGAGTAGCCGCCCGGGCCATGACGAGCAGGCATGACACCAAGAAACTCGAGATCATGCCGACCGCCTCGAAACCAGGTGGGCTCTAACGGCGGCGCGCCGGCCCTCGCACGCGAAGAAGCGGTGGGAACGACCTGCGCCAGGAACCTCGGTACCAGCCGCAGCTCATCCACCTGCCGCGAACGCTCGTCCAACCTCGCCCCGGAGTCGGCAAAGGTTCGCAGGGCTCCGACGAGCCCGAGCATGACGAAGGAGATCAGTGTCAGAGCGATGACCACCTCGACCAGAGTGAATCCGCCGCTCGCTCTCAAGCCCCGGCCTCCGGCACCAGTGTCTCCAGGACTAAAGAGCGGGTCGAGCGGCCTTCGTTCCAGGACACCGTCACTGTCAGGCGATGCAAGCGACGCGACGCCTCGTTCGCGCCCTCGGTGAACGGAATACTGGAAACCTGCCAGACCAGCCCGTCGGGGCTTGAGCCGCCTTCGGACAAGCCTCCCGCCGGCGCCCAAGGATGCAAGGCAAGCATTGAGCGGGCCAGCACCGCTGCGCGACTCCGGTTCTCAAGGCGCAAGGACGTCGACACGCTCGTGCCGACCGATTGGTAAAGCACGGCCAGAGCGCTGGCCATGATGCCAAAGGCGACCAGCACCTCGATCAGGGAGAATCCCCTGGAGGCTGACCGCCGAGCCCACAACGCGCGCCGTACGCATGACGAAATCATGAGCGCGACCCGATCACAACGCGTGTAGGCTGAGGCGGCCGAGCAGCCAGCCAACACGCAACTGGGCAGCGGCCCCGTCACCCCGCCTAATCAAAACGCTGCCCCCTGTGGAGCTTCCGTCAGGGTAAAAGCGAATGCCCCCTACTCCCGTGGAATCGATTTCGTGCTCGGCTACGACAAACTCGACCATCAACGCAGCCGGGATGGTCTTGCTTAAAGACTCTCCGACGCCATAGCGCCGCTGGTCCACATCAATCCGGAAAACCGCCTCGTGACCACTCATTAGCGCGTCGTTACGCGCCGCGCGCATGGTCGACATCATGTCACGTACCGTGGAACGGTATTGCGCTCCATCCAACATCCGCTCGACCGCGAACGGCGCGACTGCAAGGACAACGGAAGCAACGGCAAGCGCCACGATGAGTTCCAGCAATGTGAACCCCCCTCGCAAGGCCGTATGCCGATGCCTCCATTGAGTCATTGCCAGTTGCCGATATCCGCGTTCTCTCCGTCTCCGCCCGGAGCGTTGTCCGCGCCATAGGTGTAGATGTCTATTTCACCGCGCTGTCCGGGGTTGCGATATCGGTAGGGGTTGCCCCAGGGGTCGTTGGGCAAGCCCTTGCGGAGGTATGGGCCGTTCCAGCCCATGACGTCGGCCGGCTGGGAGGCAAGTGCCTGCAGCCCCTCCTGTTGACTTGGATAGCGCCCGACGTCCAGCCTGAACAAGTCGGCAGCGGCCTCGAAGTCCTTGATCTGGACCGCAGCGGTTCTGCTCTTGGCGCCCCCGAGCTGGCCGATAACCCGCGGCCCGACAAGGCTCGCCAGCAGACCCAGAATGGCGAGCACGACGAGCAGTTCCACAAGAGTAAAGCCGCGGCCGCGTCTGCCGGTTCGTTTGAATTCCGTCATGAAAGTAAGACCCGTCAATTGAGTAAACGAAAAGCGACTGATTTCGATGATTCACGCGCGTTCAGACGATGCGAGCGAACGCGGGGAGGCGCAAAGCATACCAAACCATGGACACCTCTCCAGCACTGATTGTTTCCACGCCAGCAGCCGACCCGGCAATCGTTACATTGCGAGATCGTTTACCGACAGAATGCCCATGAGAATAGAGATGATGATCACTGCAATCAGGCCACCGAGTACCAGGATCAGCACCGGTTCGACGAGCTGCAGCGCCCGCTTCAAACCGGTCTGCACCTGCGCGTCGTGGACTTTTGCAACTTCGAGCAGCATCTCGTCCAGCCTTCCGGTCTCTTCCCCGAGGCGAACCATGTTAAGCACCAAAGGCGTGAAGACCGCTGGACCCTCCAGCGCGTCGGCCATTCGCTGCCCCCGCTTGATGGCTGGCGCAATCTCGTCTATCGCCGCACGCAAATGCTGATTTCCGACGGTTGCAGTCGCGATCCGAAGGGCGCTGACAATCGGAACCCCATTACCCAACAGGGTGCCCATACTCCGCGCGAAGCGGGTAATTTCGTACTTCTTGAGAACGTCTCCGAGCACTGGGGCGTTTAGCAGCCGCCGGTCACGCCACGCGCGGCCATTGACCGTGCCGAACCAGACTCTGGTCAACCAGGCGCCAAGGACCAGTATGAGCACCAGCGCCCAACCATGCTCGGAGACCAGATCGCCAGCGGCGACGACCAGCCGCGTCGGAGCCGGCAAGGCATCACCAAGATCATCGAAAAGCGACTCGAACTGCGGCACCACGAAGCCCAGCATGAGAAAGACCGATACGAGCGCTACAAGCAGGAGTATCGCAGGGTAGATGAGCGCGGAGACGACGCTCTCACGCAAACTCCTGAGCCGTTCAAGATGATCGGCGAGCTGCGTCAAGACTTCGGCAAGCTGCCCACCCGCCTCGCCGGAGCGAACCATGCTGATGTAGAAGTCCCCAAAAAGCGGAGCATGGGGCGTCAGCGCCATCGACAAGCCCTTCCCCCCCTTCACCGACTTCAGCAAATCCTCGGCGACAGCCCTCATTGAAGCCTTGTCAGTCATGCCGATCAGCACCCGCAAAGCCCTGTCCAGCGGAAGGCCGGCTCGAAGCATGATCGATAGCTCGTTGGTGAAGGTTTGGACGTCAGGAAAAGATGGACGCCCTCTGTCAGAGCGGAGCCTGAAGCGACGATCCGAGCCTCCCTCTCCCCGACGTAATGCCGCCTTTGCCGGCGGGCCTTGCGGTTTATCCAGTTCGGCAAGCGATACCGGAACGAGTCTCTGGGAATGCAATTGCTTCAAGGCGTCCTCCCGCCCGTTTGCAACAAGCCTCCCCTCGATCAGTCTTCCGTCGGCGCGGGCCGCTTTGTATAGGAAATCGCTCATAGCAGCTTCAGGCGTGTGTTACCCGCAAAACCTCATCGAGTGTCGTGACGCCCGCCGCGACCTTGCGCAGCCCATCCTCGTAGAGTGTGACCATTCCAGCTTGCCGAGCCACTCCGTGCAGTGCGCTCGCATCCGCGCCGGAGAGAACGGCTTGGTGAAGATCCGGGTCCATCACTAGCAGCTCATGGATCGAGGTGCGCCCCCTGTACCCGGATCCCTTGCACTCGGGACATCCCTTGGGAGAACGCACCGTCCGACTTCCAGGCGGCATGTAGCGCAACAAACCCGTTCGCTCCAGCACCTCCGGAGACAACTCGACCTGCTCGCTGCAATGCGGGCAAAGCGTTCGCAACAGTCGCTGGGCAAGCACACCGTTAATCGTGGAGGTGATGAGGTAGCGCTCCACCCCCATGTCCTCCAACCGAATCACCGCCGAAGCCGCATTGTTGGTGTGCAGCGTTGAAAGTACCAGATGACCGGTCAAGGCCGATTGCACCGCAATCTGTGCGGTCTCTGTGTCACGCATCTCACCAATCATGATGATGTCGGGATCCTGCCTCAGAATCGAACGCAAGGCGTTGGCGAAGGTCATCCCGATCTGCGGCAGGACCTGGACCTGGTTCACCCCTTCCAGTTGGTACTCGACAGGGTCCTCGACGGTGAGGATCTTGGATGACACTGCATCGAGCTTGGCGAGCGCTGCATAAAGCGTTGTCGTCTTGCCGGAACCCGTTGGTCCCGTCACGAGCAGGATTCCGTGCGGACGCTCGATGAGCCCCCTGAACCTGGCCAGCGTATCCTCAGAAAACCCCATCTGCTCGAGATCCAGCTTGATGCTTGCACGGTCGAGCACACGCATCACCACGCTCTCGCCGTGGACAGTGGGGAGAGTCGAGATACGAAGGTCGATCTCATGTCCCTTGACGCGGGTACGGATACGACCGTCTTGAGGAAGACGACGTTCGGCGATATTCAGGTGCGCAAGCAGTTTGATTCTCGACGTAACGGCTGCAGCAAGGTTTGAGTCGGCCACTTCGGCGGTCTGAAGAACCCCATCCACTCGGTATCTCAGATGCAAACCGTCCTCGAAAGGCTCTATGTGAATATCGGATGCTCGAAGATCGATGACACGCGCGATCAATTGATTGACCATGCGTATGACAGGGGCCTCGGAGGCGAGGTCACGCAGGTGTTCTACGAAATCGCTCTCGCCTCCGCCGCCAGGAAAGTCCGACTGATCATCCGCAAGTGAGTCGTCGATCGGCTCACGGTAAAGCTTGTCGAGCGAAGCCTGGATCTCGCTCTCGAGCGCGATGCTCGCCCGAACCCGCAAACCGGTTGCAAGACGAAGCGCCTTTAGGAGCATTTCGTTTTGAGGCTGGGCCATCGCCACTTCAAGGACACCGTCGGCGGCACCCAGGGGCACGATTCCGTGTGCATGAAGGTAATCCGGCTGCAGACCTGGGATATCAGGCGCCTCCTCCGGAAAGATTGCAGCATCCGCGATCGTGTAGCCGCCTTGCTCGGCAAGCGCACGAACTACATCGAGTTCGGACAGCAGACCAAGTCGAACGAGTACTCGTCCCAGCAGATCGCCCATTTCGGATTGAGCGAGCAGCGCCTGATCGAGGTCACGCTGGCTGAGCTTTCCCTCGCTGACCAGCAGTTCACCCAGCCGAGGGCGACGGACCACCTCAACTTCAGTCTCGACTCGGGTCATGGCAGACATAAGACATCCTTGAAATGCAAGCCGGTGATTCTAACAGGGCCTGCAGCGACGATCATCGGACTTGAGCGCCTTGGCACGCTGCACTTACTCCCTCGAGCGACCTTAATCGGGATAAGGCCCCAAACGCCCGCGCAATCCATGCCAGATACCCCGCAGCATCATGCGCAGATGGGTCGAACGGGGAGTAGCGAACAGGGCGTAGAAACCGAAGCGCAGTGGAAACCTGAGACCATCAGCCAGCTTCCAATCGAGTCGTAGCGAGGAGTGTATATAAAGCCAGACGGCATTACGCATCATGTAGTAATGCCGAAGTGGACTCCGCGCAGGAAACTCCTGACCGAAGCGACGTATGGGTTCGTCACCGAGGCGGTGCATCATCCTGGCCCCGCAACACCCGAAACACCGCCATCCAGCATCGGTTGCCCTCAGGCCCCACTCGATGTCGATGTAATCGATGAAGAGCTCCTCGCGCATCGGGCCAACAGCTTTCAGCGCCTCGACCGGGATGAGACAGCCGGAAGACACGAGGTAATCGACTTCCACGATATCGGAGGACGAATCACAACGATGGCGCAGTAGGCGACCGTTGCGGACACGAATGAACGGAGGCGGATTGTCCTGGCGTTCATCCGTGTAGTGGGGACCGACCGCCGCTACTTTGACCCCTATCGAGCGTTGCCGCACGACGCAAGCCAGAAGCCGGGAAACCATATCCGATTCGGGCAGGCTGTCCTGATCGAACAGCAAGACGAACTGAGCCCCTGCCGCAACCGCCTTGGCTATACCCCGATTCTGTGCGGTTGCGACGCCCGTGTTGCGCCCCAGTTCGACGAGTTCGACTCGCTCACAATCCATGTTTTGCCGAAGTAGCGCAAGGTCGTGTGCGTCCGATCCGTTGTCGATGATGTAGGTGAATCCGATCTGATCACGGAGCGCCCTGACAAGAGCAAGCAATGTGGCCAGATCCGGCCTGTAGCTGATCACTACCGCACGCACTTCCGACAGAGACTGAACGGTATCCGACATCGATTCGCAGCAACTCATGGGAGGGCCTCGCTCGGTCAGAACCGCCCCACCGAAGCGGCAAGCATCAGAGCGAGATTGTCCATGGAACTGGTGCGTCGAATACGAGTGTGCGCCCAACGTCTCATGGCGTTCAGGCCGCGCGACCGATGCAGAGAAATCAACTCATCCAGAAGGGCGCAACTGTCCACCGTCAAGCTGGCTCGTATTCGCGATAGGCCCTCAATATGCGCCTGATTCCACGCCCGAACGCGCCCCTGCAAAAGCTGGCCCAAGCGCGTCAGTCGGGCAGCAAAGCCCAAGTTCCCCCCTTGCACGTTATGACCATGTTGCCGGTAATCGACCAAGGGCACAGGGTCGTAGCGTACTGTGCCCCCGACTGCCGTCACAAGGATATAAGCCCACCAGTCATGCGATGCGACACTCAGGTCGGGTCCGACACGCTCGAAGAGCCGTCGCGTTGCTTCATCGAACACCATGGTGTTTGCACCAGCAATACTCTGCACAAGCGCATTCGAGAAACATGGCATGTCTCCGAACAGACGCGACATACCAAGTATTTCCCCGTCCGCCGCAATCAATCTTGTTCGCCCACAGTAGAGTCTCGGCACGTTCCGGTCCATCCGCGATAGATGGTCCAGCGCGACGTCAAGCTTGTTTCTGTGCCAGAGATCATCCTGATCGCAAAAGGCGTAGAAATCGGCCTGAAAACCCGGGGCGCAGGCAAGATTCATGAAGTTTGCCAGAAACCCTTTGCGGGGCCCCTGCCTGATGATCACCTGCCCCACACGACAAGTCCGCTGGAACTCAGCGAGAATGTCCAGCGTGCCGTCATCGGACCCGTCGTCAGAGACCAATAGACGCCAGTTCGTGAAAGACATCTGCCACAGGGAATCGAGCTGCTGCCGCAAAAAGCGCTTGCCTCGATAAGTTCCCATCAGAAGACACACACGGTCGTTTGACGCCAGCCAGGCATCAGCGCCGACATCAACCGACATTGCGCACACCACGGCGATACCCCAAGGTCAAGGAGAGCTCAGACAATCAAGCCTCCAGAAGCTTGGTCGGCTTGACGAGCACCGGCTTGGGAGGGTTGTAGGGCGAGTACTCAGGCACCCATCTGCGAAGGTCCCGCCGCACCTCGTCATCGGTGCGACTATCGCCATTATCGAGCCACTGCAGAAAGCCGGCCATCTCGAAAGACGCCGGCATTACCGAGCGAGCCACGCGGAGCTTAGGATGGTGAGTGGGCCGGGTCTGTTCGACATCGGCCAAAACCTCCTCATAGAGTTTCTCGCCGGGTCGCAGCCCAGTGAACACGATAGGCACTTCCAGCTCCGTGTAACCAGACAGCCGAATCATGTCACGGGCAAGATCCACGACTTTGATCGGCTCCCCCATGTCGAGAACGAACACCTCTCCCCCCTCACCCATTGCGGCGGCCTGGAGCACCAACTGAGCAGCCTCGTGCGTAGCCATGAAGAACCGGGTTATTTCGGGGTGCGTGACGGTAACAGGCCCCCCTCTCTCGATCTGCGCCTGGAATTTCGGGATGACACTCCCGGCACTACCTAGGACATTCCCGAATCTGACCATCTCGAATCGTGTGTGCCGCGATTCACTTTGAAGCTGCTGACAGATTATCTCGGCCAGACGCTTCGAGGCCCCCATTACATTGGTGGGATTCACCGCCTTGTCAGTGGAAACAAGCACGAACTTTTCGACCTCAGCGGCCTCTGCAGCGCGCGCCAGAACCAAAGTGCCGTATGAGTTATTGCGCACCGCTTGCCACGCATTATGTTCTTCCATAAGCGGCACATGCTTGTACGCTGCGGCATGAAAAACCACCGCCGGCGCATGACGATCAAGTATTTCTGCAACACGGCGACGATCCTTAACGTCACCGGCGACAGGAACCAGGTCAACCTCCGGCATCAAGAGAGAGAACTCCTCCTGAAGGGTATATAAAGCGAACTCGCTAACCTCGAAGGCAACGATACGTGCGGGGTTGAAGCGGGCAATCTGCCGACAGAGCTCGGCGCCAATAGACCCCCCAGCTCCCGTGACCATCACGACCCGCCCAGCGAGCAGTTCACCTACATGCGGAGTGTCAATGGCTACCGGCTCTCTCCCCAACAAATCTTCGACACGCAACTGCCTGAGCTGCGACGCGGAATCATGATTAACCAGCAACTGTCCTATTGCCGGCAAGGTGAAAACTCTCACGCCGGCTTGAATGCAGAAGTTCGCAACGGTGCGGTGCAGAGACTGGCTGGCGCCTGGCATTGCAATAATCGCGTGCCGCACTTTCAGTGCTTCCGCCCAGCGACCGATTTCGCTGAAATTACCTAGAACGCGAACACCGAAGATTTCGCGATGGCGTTTGGCGCAATCGTTGTCAAGCAAACCGACGACGTTCCACTCCGGCGACCGCGCAAGTTCTTCGACCAGATTCGCCGCTTCGCGTCCCGCGCCAAGCACGATGACCGGCTTACCGACTCCTCGTAAAGCACCGAACTCACGGTGCTCCTTGAATACACGATAGGCCGCGCGCCCTCCTCCCATAATGATCAAGAGCATCAAGGGGTAGGTCATCCAGACGAGACGCGGCATGGTGGGCGCCGGTTGGAGCAGCAGTGCGCCCACGGCTAATGCGACGGCACTCAAGACCGTCGCTCGAACGATCCTCAGAAGGTCGGGCAGGCTGGCGAAAACCCATATGCCCCGATACAGACCGGAGAGCCGGAAAATGACGGCCTGCACTGGCAGAAGCAGGACCAGCCCGACCATGAAAAGGTGAAGATATTCTGGGGGGATGTCACCGTTGAAACGGAACAAGAACGCGCCGCTCCACGCGAGCAGCACGGCGAGCAAGTCGAAAGCGAAAACCGCCAGGGAGCGCCAGTTAGACGGAAGGACGAATTTCATGTTGCTCCGATGTGCTCTCTCCAGAGCCTATCCACCTTGCGACCAACGAGGCCAAGCAAAGCAACCCAGCTCACAACCAGAAGCCAGCCGCCACCGACGGGAAGCGCAAGTCCGGCAAGCGCAACCAGCGCGGCAAGTACCATTACCGCAATCCAGCGACGGCACGTCAGATCATGCCGACCACTCATACGCACCATGCGCTGGTAGTAATGCTCGCGATGCGCCTGCCAGATCTTCTCCCGACGCAGCACCCGACGCAACAAGGTGAGCGATGCATCGAAGAAGAAAGGCGAAAAGACCATCACCGGAAACCAAACCGGCCAGACCCCATGGATTATTCCGTACCATCCGAGCGCCCCCGCGAGAAATCCAAGCGGCACCGAGCCCACGTCTCCCATGAAGATGCGGGCAGGGTGCCAGTTGAATCGCAGAAACATCAACGAGGCAACGACGACGGCAATACACAGCAGCGCAAATTCCAGCTCATCCGCGCGCCAGAAACCCACCGCGTAAGCTGCAAACCCGATTGCAGCCATGCTGCCTGCCAGACCATCGGCGCCATCCATAAAATTATATGCGTTTGTCGACCATGCGATGAGCAGAGTTGCAACAATCAGTACCTCCACTCCGCGGTCGCTGTGCAAGAAAACAACACACGTTGCTGCCAGCAAGTGGACGATCAACCGCACCCAGAACGGCAGCGGTCGCCAGTCATCGATAATCGATATCAATGCCAATGCGACCATTCCACCAAGCAGCACAGCCGGGAGCCCGAGGAACAGACCGGCCCCGACGCCCACGACGACGATACCAAGCCCACCTCCATGCGGCGTTGGCTGACTGTGTAGCGAACGGTGACCGGGAGTATCGAGCCCCGCAGAGTCAAACCGCAGACGAGCTCGGATCACGACCTCGGACACCAGGGCAGCAATAAGGAGCGTGGCTAGCACGTGAGTCAAAGTCATCTGTTCACCGAACCGGCCCGACTGTGGGCCGCCGAGCGAGGATCGTGTCCAGGAACAGGCCGGCTGCTGGCCGCATCCGCAAACAGATCCCGGATGCCGGTCTCGATAGGTATGCGTGCCACCCAGCCCAGCTCTTTCTCAAGCGCCGCGGGAAGATAGCATTCGGAATCGACCAGGCGAGCGACCGCATCGCGCCCAATGGGTAGCGGCTTGCGGACGATGCTCGAGAGCAGATCAGCGACTACACCGAGACTGCGTAGCAGGGCCTCGGGCACCCGGTGCCTTGCGGGACGACGACCAACGGCGTGGCAGAGAAGCTCATAGAGTCGGGCTGGAGACACAGGCTCGGCGTGCGCCACGATGAACGTCTGGTCGAAGGCGCGCGGATCCGGCAAGACCGCCAGCACCGCATCGACGACATCGTCGACATGGACAAACGAGCGCTTCGCTCCCGTTTCCGGCAGCGGCGGGAACCAGCCACTCCGAACCGCCGCGGCCATGCGTTCCAGATTTCCACGGCTACCAGGGCCATACACCATTGCGAGGCGCAGATTGGTCACCGACACAGAGTGCTCGCGCCCGGCACGGAGCACGACGTTTTCAGCGTCACGCTTGGCTGTCCCATACGGAGTGACTGGAGGAGCCCCCCACGATTCGTCAGCACACTGCCCCCCCGGGTCACCCATGGCCTTGACGCTTGACATGAAGATCAGACGTTTGACGCCTGCGCTGACGGCAGCTTCGACGACATTACATGTACCCATAAGATTGACCCGCCGGTGACGCTCGCTAGACAGGGCAGCAGGCTCACCAAACGCATGGGCATGACCGGCGCAATGCACGATCGCTTCCACGCCATCACACGCCCGGCGCAGCGCGGCAGTATCAGACAAGTCCGCGACGACTGTCTCGACATCGCAGTCAGCGTCGATTTCCTTGCGCACCATTCGCCGGACCGTATAGCCATCAGCGCGCAAACGGGCGACCAGTCGAGCACCGATAAAACCGTTTGCGCCAGTCACCATCACCCGGCCATAGCGGGCCGAGCCGGTAACCCATGGGTTGCGGTGGAAGGGCGGTTGAGGCATCGAAAGCGACATTGGCACGCGGTGAGGTGTTGATCACGAGTATACGTGGGCACGAATCGCCGCCAAGGTGCGCGCGATCGTCACGCGACAAGCCTCCACCTCGACCAGGCAGGGTGAGTACAGTGTGACGTACAACTCGAACAGCAAGCCTGGCCGTGACCCGCTTGGAACCGGGCCGAGGGGCAATCTGCATTCAGCGCAAAATTATAGCGCTTAGAATCATTGAACCGACGCAAACGTCATCCAGGAGAGCAGATGCGCCATACTCACAATCAATGCGCCTCGTCCCAGTTCGCCCCCGCTCCAACCTCGACCAACAAGGGCACCGACAGCGCCGCCACTTCACCCATCAGACGCGGCAGGGTGTCGCGGATCCGGTCGAGTTCCACCTCGGGCACCTCAAGCACGAGTTCGTCGTGCACCTGCAGGATGAGGCGCGACTGCAGGCCGGAACCCGCAAGCCAGCGATGCGTGGAGATCATCGCCCGCTTGATCAGGTCGGCGGCAGTACCCTGCATCGGGGCGTTGATTGCCGCGCGCTCGGCACCCTGGCGGCGGCCGACCTGTTGGGCGCGGATGTCCGGCAGGTAGAGGCGACGGCCGAACACGGTTTCGACATAACCCTGCGCTCGCGCGGCGGCCTTGGTCTCTTCCATATAGCGGGCCACGCCGGGGTAGCGGGCAAAGTAGCGGTCGATCCAGCCTTGGGCGGCGGCCCGTTCGATACCGAGGTTTTTCGCCAGGCCGTGGGCGCTCATGCCGTAGATCAGGCCGAAGTTGATCACCTTGGCGTAGCGACGCTGCTCGCTGCTGACTTC
>ERZ869909.1292-NODE-1292-length-20760-cov-10.822463_pt1 | contig 20760 bp, 15 predicted proteins | sample MGYA00520892_ERZ869909 | MGnify/ENA primary metagenome ERZ869909 (study PRJEB32215, sample SAMEA104723947) | bioreactor metagenome | biome: bioreactor; feature: anaerobic bioreactor; material: water | place: China | collected 2015-03-12 ... | reverse complement strand
GCCTTCGACGCTCACCGCCCACAGGGCCTGGCCAAGCGGGGTGTGGGCGATCAGCGAGCGGTTCATGAGGATGTCCTGGTGGGCGAGGTTGAATGATGTTTGGGAAGCTTCCTTTTGTTGGGATGTAGATTACATAAACCAATGGCATTGAGTCAACATCTTGAGTCAGTTTGCATGAAACGACGCGTTCGCAGCTGCATGGATGCGCAGTAGCGCGTCGGTGATCTGCTTGTCATCGTCCGCTTCGGCGCTCTCGTTCCGGTGGAACTGCAATGGGTCGTCGGGCAGCAGCCGGTGGCGGATCACCAGCCGCGCCAGCCAGGCGCGTTCGGGGGTGCCGATGCGCTGTGACTCGTGCAGCATCGCGATGGCGCTGGTCAGGTGATACAACGCCGATGCCGCGCGGCGGGTGAGGGTTTCGTCGTCGTGGCAGGCCGCTTCGGCGAGCGCCACCGTGCGCTGACGCAGTTGCTCCAGGGTGCGCTGCAGATCGGGGTCGAGGGTGCATTCGGCCAGCAAGGCGGCCCAGTGCTGCTGCAGCGTGGCCAGGGAGTTCTCGCGGCGCATGGCGCGATTGACGTCCAGGGCGACGATGTTGCTGGTTCCCTCCCAGATCGACCCGAGGTGGGCGTCGCGCACCAGCCGCGGATCGCCCCATTCCTCGATGTAGCCGCAGCCGCCGCGGACTTCCATCGCGTCGCCGGTCACCTTGCGTGCGTCGCGGCAGGCGCGGAACTTGATCAGCGGGGTGAGGATGCGTACCAGGCTGTAGGCGTCGGCGTCGCCTTCGTCGGAGCGTCGCAGCACGGCGGCGGTCTGAAACATCATCGTCCGGGCCTGTTCCGCGGGCAGTAGCAGCTTGATCAGCTGACGTCGCATCAAGGGCAGGTCGATGAGCTTGCGACCGAAAGCCTCGCGATGGGTCGCCACGTAAAAGGCTTCGCCCACCGCGCGGCGCATCAGCCCCGCCGCACGTACCCCGTTGGACAGGCGGGAGTTGTTGACCATGTCCGCCATCTGCGCAAAGCCGCGCCCGCGTTCGCCCACAAGCCACGCGCGGGCGCCTTCGAGGCGGATCTCGCCGCTGGCCATCGAGCGGGTGCCCAGCTTGTCCTTCAGCCGGATGATGCGGTAGCGGTTGTGGCTGCCGCCTTCGAGGTCGCGCGGCAACAGGAACAGCGATACCCCCTTCATGCCGGCCGGGTCGCCCTCGATGCGGGCAAGCACCATTGCCAGCGCCGCATCGGGGTTGGAACAGAACCACTTGTCGCCTTCCAGCAGCCATGCGCCGGGCTGTTCAGGATCCGGGCGGGCGATCGTGGTCGTCGCCGAGATGTCCGAGCCCGCGCCCTGTTCGGTCATGAACATGGCGCCCTGGGCGAGGGTGTCGAGGTCGAGACTGGTCAGCGACGGCAGGAAGCGGTCGATCAGCTCGGGGGTTCCGTACTTCTTGAGGGTCCGCGTCAGCGAGTCCGTCATCGAAACCGGGCAGCACAGACCGAACTCCGCCTGAACAAATAGATAGGTCAGCGCATACTTGACCGTGGCCGGCATGCGTCCGGACCAGCCGAGGACGTCGTCACGGTGCGAGATCGCCGCCAGCGCGCATTCACCGAAGGCCAGGCGCTCCATTTCGACATAGGCCGGATGCTTGAGTACGCGTTGCGCGTCGATGCCCGCGCGGGTGCGGTGTTGCAGCGTCGGCGGGTTGCGGTCGGCCTCGGCGGCGAGCGCGTCCAGGCGTCCGCCGGCGAGGGCGCCCAGCGCGTGCAGGCGCGGTTGCAGGTGGTGCAGCAGGTCTTCCGGCAGATAGATCCGGAGCAACGCCTCCAGGCCCGGATCGGTGGTGTACAGGTTGCTGCCGTGGCGGTCGGGGACCGGATGCGATTCCGGTACGTGGACAGGGTTCATGTCGCGCACTCCGTGGCGTTCGGGGTCGGATCGACCCCGCATGGGTTGTCGGGCGTGACCGGATTATTGGATTCAGGTCGATATTCGTCCAATATTGAATAACACTTGAAAAATACACGGAGTGTATTCATGGATCTGAGACACCTGCGCTGCTTTCTGGCCGTCGCCGAGGAGTTGCACTTCGGGCGCGCGGCGCAGCGTCTGTCGATCTCGCAACCGCCGCTCAGCCTCACCATTCGCCAGCTCGAAGACTTTGTCGGTGCGCAGCTGTTCATCCGCAACAGCAAGGAGGTGCGGCTCACCGCCGCCGGCGCCGCGCTGGTGCCCCATGCGCGGGTGGTGCTCGACCAGGTCGCCGAGGCGGCGCGCCACGCCCACGACGTCGCGCGTGGCGTGGCCGGACGGCTGCATGTGGGGTTCGTCGGTGCGATGCTGTTCAAGCGGATGCCGCAACTGCTCAAGCGATTCCAGGCGGCGCACCCGGGCCTGAAGATCATCCTGCGTGAGCTCAACTCGCAGGATCAGCTGGTCGAGCTCGCGCATGACCAGCTCGACATCGGTTTCAACTACGCGACGCGGGTCCCCGAGGGCATGGCGCACCTGCTGATCTCGAGCGAACCCTTTCTGTGCTGCCTGCCCGAGGAGCACCCGCTGGCACGGCACGAACAGATCGCGCTTGGCGTCTTGCGCGACGAGCCTTTCGTGTTGTTCACCCGCACCGTTTCGCCCGAATACTACGAGCGGATTCTGACGGTCTGCCATGCGGCGGGGTTTCATCCCGAGGTGCGGCACGAGGTGCGCCACTGGCTGAGCGTGGTGTCGCTGGTGTCGCAGGGCATGGGCGTGGCCCTGGTGCCGGCGGCGCTGCGGCAGTCCGCCATGCCGGGCGCGGTGTTCGTGCCGCTGGTGGAGAGCACCGTCCCGTCACAGGTGTGGTGTGTCTGGAAGCGCAACCGGGAAGAGGGGGCGCTGGCACGCCTGCTCGACGAGATCCGGTCGACCGACGGACTGATGCGCTAGGTCGGCCCTCACTCCTGCCCGAGGCGCATGCGCAGCTCGCGCACGGTGGCGATCAGGCGTGGCCGGACCTCGTCGAGCAGGAACTCGGGCGCCAGGTTGAACGCCGGTCCGCCGCAGTTGAGCGCCATCGCCGGCAGGCCGTGGCCGGGTACGAAGGCCACCGCGATGGCGTTGACGTCCTGTTGCCAGGAGCCGAACGAGGTCGAACACCCCAGGCGTGGGTATTCCTCCAGCGTTTGCTGGATTCCGGCCTCGATCTTGGGCCAGGCGATCTCGTCGAGCTCGCGGACGCTGTCGCACAGCTCGCGGCGTTCGCTCTCCGGGCAGCAGGCCAGATAGGCGCGGCCCATGGCGGTGGTGGCGATGGGGATGCGCGAGCCGACGTCCAGACTGAGCGTCAGCGCCGAGTGGCTGCGACAGTTTTCCACGAAGATCATGCTGAGCTTGTCGCGCACCCCCAGCGACACCATGGCCCCGGAGTAGTCGGCCAGTTCCTGCATCATCGGGCGGGCGAGGCGACGCACCTCGAGCTTGGACAGCATCGCCGTGCCCAGGGCCAGGGTCGCGGTGCCGAGCCGATACTTGCCGGCCTCGCGCACATAGTGCAGATAACCGAGCTTGGTCAGCGTGTAGGTCAACCGCGCCGCGGTCGAACGCGGCAGGCCGCAGGCCTCGGCGATCTCCTGGTTGCCCAGCAGGCGTTCGCCGGAGCGAAAGCAGGCCAGCACTTCCAGTCCGCGCGCGAGCGCGGTCACGAAGTGGCGATCCTCCTTGGCGTTGCCGCTTGTGGTGGTTCGGGCGGGGGCAGTGCGGTCGAGTTCGGGTTCGAGTTCGTCGTTCATCGTGGCTGCGGTCCGTGGTCGGGGGTACCCATGTTCAAGGGCGGGATTTTACGGCAGCGCCCGGCGCGACGACAGGCGCTGTCGCCGGCGCGTCGTCGCGGCGCAGAAAGCGCGCGAAGGCCTGTTGCGCCTCGTCGCTGCGCAGACGCTCGGCAAAGTGCTGCTTCTCGTGGTCGAAGGCCGCCTGCACGTCCGCGCGTGAATCCCGGGCGAGCATGTTCTTGGTCAGGGTCAGCGCCTCGCGCGGCAGTGCCGCCAGCTCGCTGGCCAGGCTGCGTGCCGCGTCGAACGCCTGGCCCTCGGCCACGAGCGAGGTGATCAGGCCCGCCGCGTGGGCCTCGCCGCCGTCGAATCCGCGCCCGCGCAGCATCCAGTCGGCGGCCTTGCGCGGGCCGACGAAGCGCGCCAGCAACACGCTCGACGCCCCCTCGGGGCACAGGCCCAGCGGCACGAAGGGCAGACGGAAGCGGGCGGTGCCGGCGGCGATGACGAAATCACAGTGCAGCAGCAGGGTCACCCCGACGCCCACCGCCGAGCCCTCCACGGCGGCGATCACCGGCCGTGGGCACGCCGCCAGCGTGCGCAGAAAACGCAAACCGGCGCTGTCTTCGGTGCCGCGCGGACGCTGAAAGTCGCGCAAATCGTTGCCGGCGGTGAAATGCCCGCCGGCCCCGTGCAGGATGACCACGGCCGTGGCGTCGTCGGTGGCCGCGTGGCGCAAGGCCTCGGTCAGCGCGTCGTAGGTGGCGACGTCGAGTGCATTGCGCACCTCAGGGCGGTCAAGGGTCAGGGTCAGGACGCCGTCTTCCAGCGTCCGTTGCAGCGAACCCGACGTGGCCGGCGTGGCCGGCGTGCTCGGGACTGCGGGACGGACCGGGGTGGGGCGGTCGTGGGTCATGAATGCGTATCCTTTGGCGAGCGGTCGAGCTCCACGGCCATGCGGCGCAGCTCGGCCTTGAGCACCTTGCCGGTGGCCGTGGCCGGCAGGTTCGGCAGGCGCACGATGCGCGCGGGCAGTTTGTACGGAGACAGATTGTCGCGCAGATGGCGCATCAGCGCGTCCTCGTCCAGCGGCCGGCCGGCCACGGTTTCGACAAAGGCGATGACCTCCTCGTTGCCGTCGGTGTCGCGCCCGACCACCGCCGACTGCACCACGTCGGGGTGCGCGTTGAGCGCCTGCTCCACCTCGACCGGATAGACGTTGAAGCCGGAGCGGATGATCAGCTCCTTGGCGCGACCGACGATGAACACCGCGCCATCGGCCTCGATGCGGGCGAGGTCGCCGGTGCGCAGCCAGCCGTCGGCATCGAGTACCGCGGCGGTGGCGTCCGGGGCGCGATAATACCCCTTCATGATGTTGGGGCCCCGCACCCGCAGCTCGCCGACGCGCTCCGGGCCGCCCTGTTGGCCGGAATCTGTCGCGGACTCCGGATCCTCCGCGTCATGCAGCCGGATCTCGATGCCGGGGATGGCCTGCCCCACCGAGCAGTCGCTGCGTGGGGCGTCCATGCGTGTCTGGCAGATCGATGGCGAGGCTTCGGTCATGCCGTAGCCATTGTGCAGCACGAGCCCGAAGGTGTCTTCGAATGCGGCTTTCAGCGGCGCGGTCAGCGGCGCGCCGCCGGCCTGGGCCACCCGCAGTGCCGGCGCGGACAGTGTCGTTCCGGTCTGTCTTGCCCAGTCGAGCAGGCGGGCATACATCGCCGGTACGCCATGCAGCACGGTCAGTCCGTCGTCGCGCAAGGCCTGCGCCAGCGCCTTCGGGTCGAAGCGGGGAACCAGCAGCAGGCTGCCGCCGCTGATCAGGGTGGCCCCCAGCAGCGACGATAACCCATAGACGTGAGACAGCGGCAGCACCCCATAGACCACGTCGGTGGGCACCAGGCGCCGGTTGCGCAGGCTGTTGTTGGCGACGAACAACAGGTTGGCGTGGGTCAGCATGACCCCCTTGGCGGCACCGGTGGTGCCGGAGGTGTAGACCAGCGCGGCCACCTGCTCGGCGCCAGCGTCGAACACCGGCTCCGGCGTGGTCTCGACCAGCGGACCCACGCGCACGTCGCGGATGGCCGGCAGCGCGACGGACTGGGCGGCGGCGGCATCGGCATGATGGCCGGCCTCGGGCGAATCGCGATCGAAGTACAGCGCACGACGCGCCCCGGAGTGCTCGAACACGTTCCCGATTTCGCGCTGCGACAGGCGGGCGTTGACCGTGGTCGACCAGGCGTCGAGGTGGCTGAGGGCGAGAATCGTCAGCGCCAGGGCGACGCTGTTCTCGCCGACGAGCATGACGCGGTCGCCGCCGCGAATGCCGAGTCCGGCCAGCGCCTCGGCAAGCCGCGAGACGGCGTCGGGCAAGGCCCCGTAGGCAATCCGCAAGGTGGCGTCCTGCAGTGCGGTGCGCTCCGGTTGGTCCACGGCCCAGGGCGCGTAGGTGTGATGCAGGCGCTGCGGGCCCGCGCCGGGGGCTGGTGTTTCGATCACGCTGAAGTCTCCTGTGCGTTGGCTTCGCGCGACGCGTGCGTGACGTGGTCGCCACGTTCGAGGCCGCGCCGGGGGTCCGGTGCGCGAATGCCGGTAGCGCGCATGCTCGCACACGCTTCAACGCTTCGCAACAAAAATGGACGTATGTTCTGCAATGCAGAATTCGAGGCAAAAGGCCTCTCTTGCACTGCGGCAGCCGGCCCCGATGCCGCCGCGGACGCCATCACGCGCCCCGGGGCGAGGCCGCGGCGGCGTCGCGGGTTTTCAATGAATACGTTGTCGTTCATGAAGATCCGAGGCGCCGCCGGTTTGCTGCGTTGCGGTAGCCCGGCGGACTCGCGGAGGACCGCCGAGCGTGTTGACAGAACGACGCGGGAGGTTCTAAAGTGATCCGAAATGCAGATTATTGGTCTGCACTGCAGACAAAACAACGAGAAGCCGTAATCAAGGAGAACGCAATGACCGATCCGACGTCCGCCCCCTCACCGCAACCCGGCTCCCGCACCATCGGCGTCGCCGGGTGTGGCCTGATGGGGCGGGGGATTGCGCAGATCGCGGCCCAGGCGGGCGACCGCGTGGTGCTGTTCGACGCACGCCCCGGAGCGGCCGACGAAGCGCGCGTGGCGCTCGGCCAAACCTGGCAGCGCCTGGTCACGCGGGGCAAGCTCGACGCGGCCACGGCCGACGCCGCGCTGGGGCGCGTGCGCGCCGCCGCGCAACTGGCCGATCTTGCCGATTGCGAAGTCGTCGTCGAGGCCATCGTCGAAGATCTCGACATCAAGCAGCGTCTGTTCGCCGAACTCGAAGACGTCGTCGCGGCGGATGCGATTCTCGCCACCAACACCTCGTCGCTGTCGGTCACCGCCATTGCGGCGGGGCTGCAACACGCGGGGCGGGTGGCCGGGTTTCACTTCTTCAGCCCGGTGCCGTTGATGAAGATCGTCGAGGTCGTGGACGGTCTGCTCACCGAACCGGCGGTCAGCGAAGCCCTGCTGGCGCTGGGCGAGCGCTGGGGCCATGCCGCCGTGCGCGCCAAGGACACCCCCGGATTCATCGTCAACCACGCAGGACGCGGCTACGGCACCGAAGGCCTGCGGGTGCTCGCCGAAGCCGTCGCGCCGCATCCGGTGATCGACCGCGTCCTGCGTGACTGCGCCGGTTTTCGCATGGGGCCGTGCGAGCTGCTCGACCTGACCGGGCTCGACGTCTCCGGGCCGGTCATGGATTCCATCTACCACCAGTACTACGAAGAGCCGCGCTTCCGGCCGCAGCCGGTGGTGCGCACCATGCAGGCCGCCGGGCTGCTCGGGCGCAAGAGCGGGCGCGGCTTCTACACCTACACAGACGGCGTGCAGGCGCGTCCGCCGGAACACCTGCTGCCGGCCGTGCGCGCCGAGTCGGTATGGGTCAGCGACGCCCAGCCGGCCGCTGCCGCCCGCGTGCGCGAGCTGGTCGCGGGGCTGGGCGCGCGGGTGTCGCATGGCGCGCGGCCGGCCGACGACGACCTCATCATCGTCACCCCGCTGGGGGAGGACGCCAGCACCTGCGCCGCCCGCGAAGGGCTGGACGCCCGCCGCACGGTGGCGGTCGACACCCTGTTCGCGATGGACGCCCGGCGCGTCGTGATGACCACCCCGGTCACCACCGCCGAGTGGCGTGATCGCGCGCTGGGTCTGCTCGGTGCCGACGGCGTGCCGGTCGATCCGATCCGCGACAGCGCCGGCCTGATCGCGCAGCGCGTGGTTGCCCACATCGTCAACATCGCCTGCGAGATCGCGCAATATGGCATCGCCGCACCGGCCGACATCGACCGTGCGGTCACCCTCGGCCTGGGCTACCCCAGGGGGCCGCTGGCGTGGGGCGACGCGCTCGGTCCGCGTCAGGTGCTGGCCGTGCTGGAGAACCTGCTCGCCACCACCGGCGATCCGCGCTATCGCCCCAGTCCGTGGTTGCGCCGCCGCGCGCAGCTCGATGTCTCGCTGCTGCACGGGGAGATCTGATCCATGCTCGACGCCTATCTGTACGATGGCCTGCGCACCCCGTTCGGCCGCCATGCCGGCGCATTGGCGGCGGTGCGTCCCGATGACCTGGTCGCCGGCGTGATGGCGGCGCTGGTGGCGCGCAACCCGTGGCCGGCCGAGGCCATCGAGGACGTCATCCTCGGCAACACCACCCAGGCCGGTGAGGATTCACGCAACGTCGCGCGCTTTGCCGCGCTGCTGGCGGGCTTTCCCGACAGCGTGCCGGGGCAGACGGTCAACCGCCTGTGCGCCAGCGGGCTGGCCGCGGTGGCCGACGCGGCGCGCGCGATCACCGCCGGCGAGGGCGAGCTCTATCTGGCCGGCGGTGTCGAAAGCATGAGCCGCGCCCCGTTCGTGCTGGCCAAGGCCGAATCGGCCTACAGCCGCGAGTTCCGCATGTTCGACACGACGATCGGCGCGCGCTTCGCCAACCCGCGCTTCGTAGCCGCCCATGGCGGCGACTCGATGCCGCAGACCGGCGACCACGTCGCACGCGAGTTCGGCATCGACCGGGACATGGCCGACCGCTTCGCGCTGGCCTCGCAAACCCGCTTCGAGGCGGCACGACGGGCGGGGTTCTTCGACGACGAGATCCTGCCCGTGAGCGTGCCCACCGGACGGCGCACGCCGCCACTGAGCGTGACCGAGGACGAGCACCCGCGCCCGGAAACCACGCTCGAATCGCTCGCCCGGCTCAAGCCGCTGTTCGACGGCGGGGTCGTCACCGCGGGCAACGCCTCCGGCGTCAACGATGGCGCCGTGGCGCTCCTGATCGGCAGCCGCGCGGTGGGCGAGCGCGGCGGGCGGGCGCCGATGGCGCGCATCGTCTCGTCGGCCGCGGCCGGGGTGGCGCCGCGCCTGATGGGCATCGGCCCGGCCCATGCCATTCCCAAGGCCTTGCAACGCGCCGGGATCACGCTCAACGACGTCGATCTGATCGAAATCAACGAAGCCTTTGCCAGCCAGGTGCTGGGTTGTCTGCACCTGCTGGGGCTCGACGCCGACGACGCCCGCGTCAACCCCAACGGCGGGGCGATCGCGCTCGGTCACCCGCTGGGCGCCTCGGGGGCAAGGCTGGTGCTCACCGCCGCCCGCGAGCTGGCGCGACGCAACGGCCGCTATGCGGTGGTCAGCCTCTGCGTCGGCATCGGCCAGGGGCTGGCGGTGGTCATCGAACGCACCGAATCACACTCACAATCACAATAACATCAACCTACACACACGCTCGCCAGAGCAGGAGGAGAGTCACATGAAGCAAGCCCGAGCATTCGTCCTGAGCACCCTCGCCGCCGCCATGCTGGCCACCGCCGGCACCGCGTTCGCGGACGACATCAAGCTGCCGCGCACGATGGCATGGACCGCCTATGGCACCGCCTCCAGCGGCTACGCCCAGGTGGTCGCCATCGGCAACATGCTGCAGAACAAGCACGGCACCTCGGTGCGCGTGCTGCCCGGCGACAACGACGTGTCGCGGATGACGCCGCTGCGCACCGGCCGCGTCGACATCTGCGCCTGCGGCATCGCCAGCTACTACGGCTCGGAGGGCGTGCTGATGTTTGCCGACCGCGAGTGGGGGCCGCAGCCGATTCGCGTCATCACCACCTCGATCGCGAGCTTCGGCCTTGCGCTGGCGGTGGCGGGGGACCTCGACGTCAACACGCCGGCCGACCTGCGCGGCAAGCGGGTGGCCTACATCCGGGGCGACGACGCTCTCAACAAGGGCACCGAGGCCTATCTCGCGTTTGGCGGGCTGACCTGGGACGACGTCGTGCGGGTCGATTTTCCGGGCTACGGACCATCGTTCGACGGCGTCATCGCCGGGCAGGCCGACGCCTCGTTCACCACCACCGTGACGCCCCCGGCACAGCGTCTGGCGAGCAGCCCGCGCGGCATCGCCTGGCCGGTGCTCGATCACGACGACGCCGAAGGCTGGGCGCGCATGCAGGCCGTCGCACCGTACTTCCAGCCGCACGTGATCACCGCCGGGGCAGGGGGCGTCAGCGCCGACAACCCCTATCACGCGGCGAGCTACCCCTATCCCATCGTCGTCGCCAACAGCGACCTCGACGGCGACACCGTGTATGGCCTGATCAAGGCACTGCATCAGGGCTACGACGACTTCAAGGACGCCGCCCCCGGCGCAAGCGGCTACGCCCTCGAAAACCAGAGCCTGAAATGGGTGGTACCGTTTCACGATGGCGTGATCCGCTACTACCGCGAGCTGGGCATCTGGACCGACGAGATGCAGGCGCACCAGGACCAGCTGGTCAAGCGCCAGGAAGTGCTGGCCAGCGCGTGGCAGGCCTTCATCGCCGGCAACCCGCCGCGCGACGAAGACGCCTTTGGCCAGGCGTGGATGCAGGCGCGCACGCAGGCGCTCCAGGCCGAAGGCATGAACCCGGTCTTCAACTGACGACCACCGCCTTCGCCCGCGACCGACCGTTCCCCTCCGGAGCCCCATGAACAACGCCACCCCCTCCACGACCGACCCGGAACAGGTCGGCAAGCTGCGCCGGCTGTCCGGGCCGCTGCGCTTCGTGCCCGGCCTCGCCTCCGTGGTGCTGATCGTGCTGAGCATCGACTATCTGTTCAACCTCGGCATGCTCGGCGGCCCGCTGCTGCAGACGCAGTTCTACTATCTGGTGGTGGCGATCATGCTGCCGCTGGTATATCTGTTGTGGCCGGCGTGGGCCGGGGCGCGGCGCGACCGCGTAGCGGTGTACGACGCGGTGCTGTGCGTGGCGACGTTGCTGGTCGCGGGGTACTTCGTCTACCACGCCGAACCCATACTCGAGCGCGGCTGGTCGTTCAGCGCGCCCGACCACGCGGTGTGGATGAGCTACGCCTTCTGGCTGCTGATCATCGAAGCCTCACGGCGCGCCGGCGGCTGGCCGATCGCGCTGATCGCCGGGCTGTTCTCGCTCTACCCGCTGGTGGCCGACGTCATGCCCGGGCCCATCCAGGCCTTTCCGTCGACGCTGGAAGAGGCCGCCATCTACCACACGATGAGCACCGAGAGCGTCATGGGCGTGCCGCTGCAGGCCTTCGCCGGCATCGTCATCGGTTTTCTGATCTTCGGCGTCGCGCTGCAAAAGACCGGCGGCGGCAAGTTCTTCATCAACCTCGCCTTTGCCCTGCTCGGCCACGTGCGCGGCGGGCCGGCCAAGGTCGCCATCTTCTCCAGCGGGCTGATGGGCTCGATGAGCGGCAGCGTCATCACCAACGTGCTGACCACCGGCGTGCTGTCGATTCCGGCCATGCGCCGCGTCGGCATGAGCCGCTCGTTTGCCGGCGGGGTGGAAGCCTGCGCCTCCACTGGCGGCGTGCTCATGCCCCCGGTAATGGGCGCCACCGCCTTCGTCATGGCGATGTTTCTCGACGTACCGTATGCCGCGGTCGCGCTCGCCGCGGCCATCCCGTCGGTGCTGTATTTTCTGGGGCTGTTCATCCAGATCGACGCCTACGCCGCGCGCAACCGCCTCGAAGGCCTGCCGCGCGTCGAACTACCCTCCGTGCGCCAGACGCTGAAGCAAGGCTGGTACTTCATCTTCGTCTTCGTGCTGCTGGTGTGGATGCTCATCTTCATGCAGCGCGAGGCCGTCGCACCCTTCTACGCCACCGCGCTGCTGCTGGTCATCAACCAGGTGCTGCCGTATCACCGCTGGTCATGGCGCGACCTGGGCGACGCGCTGAGCGCCACCGCGCGCCTGTTCGCCGAGCTCATCGCCATCCTCGCCGCCATCGGCATGCTCGTCGGCGCGCTGTCGATGACCGGCCTGTCCGGCACCATCGCCAACGACCTGATCTGGCTCGCGGGCGGCAACGCCGGCCTGCTACTGCTGATGGGCGCGCTCACCAGCTTCATCCTCGGCATCGGCATGACCGTCACCGCCGCCTACATCTTCCTCGCCGTGGCGCTCGCCCCGGCGCTGATCCAGGGCGGCGGCATGGACCCGATGGCGGTGCATCTGTTCATCCTCTACTGGGGCATGCTCAGCTTCATCACCCCCCCGGTCGCCCTCGGCGCCTTCGCCGCCGCCACCGTCGCCGGCTCGCGGCCCATGGAAACCGGCCTGCAGGCCATGCGCCTGGGCAGCGTGATCTACTTCGTCCCGTTTCTGTTCGTGCTCAACCCCGCGCTGATCGGGCAGGGTAGCGCCACCACCATGGTCGTCGCCGTCGTCCAGGCGGTGTTCGGCATCCTGCTGTTCGCCTCGGCCATGCAGGGCTATCTGATCGGCGTGGGCGACCTGTGCCGCAACCGCGCCCTGCAATGGCCGATCCGCGGCCTGCTCATCGTCGCCGGCCTGTGCGTGGCCATCCCCGGCGGCGGCGCCATCCCGTTTACCAATGCCGAGCTGGCCACCGTCGGCGCCCTGGCCGGCCTCCCCGCCGCGCTGATGGCGTGGTGGTGTAATCGCAGGTGTGCCGTGGCCGGGTAGCGTCATAGGCGAACATCGCGGCGAAAGCGGCCGTTTCCGGGGCAATTCCAGCTCCGGGGACGGCCGTTTTGGCGTTTACCGGGATGAATTTATCAGCAATGGCATTGGTGTATTTGGCGCGTTGCCTGTGAGATATTCCACACAGGAGCAATCATGCCATGGGGTACAGTGCGGTGATGGTGTGGATATGCTGCAGGCACGCGATTACGCGGGTGGGTTGCGGGTTACGAGAAAAACAAGAAAAACATATGAAATTCAGAGGATTATGGTTCGACCACCTTGAGGTGGGTTGTAATGAACGCGCGCGCACGTTGATTCAATATCGCTGCGTGCGACCTACTCACTGTTAGGCAAAGCAAAGGTGGTGGTGAGTGCAATTAGTCACAGAGAATATTTGGCCTCAAATATCGCAATCTGCAAGGGAATCAGGCAATAGCCATGTGGCTGTGGCATATTTAGGTAAAGGCGCTTTCGATCAGTTGCCGCTTACTGCGGGGAGTGTGCTTGTTGTAGATGCTTCGGAAGCATCCGTTGTTTCTGGTTCGACGAATCCTTTTGAGATACTTCGATACCTCGATTCAGGAGTTAAAGTTTTCTCCCGTAGCGGATTGCATGCGAAAGTATACGTTTTTAACAATCAAGTATGGATTGGAAGTGCGAACGTATCCGAAAATTCGCGCTTCAATCTCGTTGAGTGCATGGCGCATTCTAAAGACCAATCGGTCGTTAAAGAGGCTATCAAATTTGTAGAGTCTCACGCGCTGAATCCGGTCACTCCAAATTATGCTAAGTACCTGACAACTATATACAGGCCGCCGAGAGTAAATAACAAATCATCGGAAAATACGTTGTGGATTCAGAGGTTGTTCGATTATGAATATACCGCTGAAGAGCAAGAGATCCATGACAAGAACTCATCGTTGCTTGAGGCGGAGCTGGAGTCGGGTGACTACTTTGTTGACAGCGTGAGATATGAGCCCGGTGATACTTTTGCCAAGAAATCGATTATCGGTGACACCTTGATTCGGTTCCAAGATAAATGGGTCTATGCGCCCGTTAGAGTTCTTGGGAAAGCTGTCTCGTACGTGGACGATTCTGTTCTGATATTTGTTGAAGACCAAGAGGGTGCGCGTAGGATGAGACTGGCTACGTTTGAAAACAGGTTGAATAATATTGGAATATCTCTGAGGTCGAGGGAGTATCCCAAGAAAGCAGATATCGAGAAGATTCTGCAAATTTGGCGCATGTGAACAATTCTGTGGTGTGAATCCACCTCGGTTGCTATTGGTTGAGCCATGAGAACGGTTGTTCCCTTTGTGATTTCGCTTCAATTGGTGCAAGTTTCGGGTTGGTGTGAAAGTGTTTTCGTCCAATTTGGCGGAGCCATTGCCAGGCATTATAAGCGCCTAACGAGCGGTTCAACCCGACAAATTGCTCCGGGCTGCGCCTCCGTAATTTGCGGGTTAACCGAGCGTTAGCCGTAAAAAGGACAATTCATCTTATGAGTGAAGATTTACTGGTAGACGACATTGATGAGTCGCCCGAAGGAAGCCAAGACGAGGCAGAGTTCGAGGCATTGAAGCAACAGCTCCTCAAGCACTGCAAAGATGCTGGGATTGAAGCGGAAATTAAGGACTACATCGAAGGCGATACCTTCGTATTAGTTCTAATGCCGAATGGTCGAGATAAACGGCCAGTGGCATTTACATCTAGCGAAGATATCAAAAACGCCCTAGAACTAGGCTTCGAAAAATATGTTTTCTTGGGAGATTATGTTGCGATTGCGGATTACCAATCAAATACAATCGAGGCAGTAATCCGCACCATGAATGGTATGCCGAGAAGCTTTCTATATAGGAGGCTTTTCGGTGAGTCCGAAGATGATGAAGAAAAGCAGCCTATTGTTCTCAAGAGCGAGAATGATCAAGTCACAATTGAAATCAGCGAATTAACCGATTCAATGAGGCTTCTCGCACGAGGGCCGTTCGGGCGAAATGGCGCACTATCCTTGAAGCTTTCCGGCATCGCAATCAATCAACACAATAAATCTTTAGAGTTGCTACGCCGAATCACGGATTCATTATTTTTTCAACTAGACATACAAAACGGATTAATGCTTTCACTGGTTCGTGATAGGCGCCCTATAAGACGTCCCGGGAGGCGGCGGGTACACTCTGAAATTGATTTAGAGTTTCCACGTGTGGAGTTTGATGAGGGCCCAATTTCTTTGTACTGGTACGCGCGCAGTGCGTTAGGGATGCCGCTTCTGCAATTCTTAGCATTTTACCAAGTAATTGAGTATTACTACCCTACGTACTCGCAGGAAGAAGCGCGAAAGCGAATAAGATCAATATTAAAAGATCCCACGTTTAGAAGTGATAGAGATGCAGATATTGGTCGGGTACTATCAATCATTTCAGGGAGTGGGCGCGGTTTCGGTGATGAGCGTTCACAGTTGAGGGCAACTCTGAATGCGTGCTTAGACCCAGCGAGTCTAAGGGAGTTTCTTAATGAGGAACCTGAACGAGCAGAGTTCTTCTCATCGAAACAGAAAGGCCTCACTGATCATAAAATCCCTCTTGCTTCGAAAGATGCGGACTTACGAACCCCTGTTGCCGATCTTATATATGATATCCGCTGCAAAATAGTTCATACCAAAGGAGAAAGCACTGAAGGTGAAGTTGAGCTTCTTTTGCCGTTTTCAAAAGAAGCCGAGTTGTTATTTCATGATATCGAGTTAATGCAATATGTTGCACGCCAGGTACTTATCGCGGCAAGTGCACCTATGTCACTGTGATGCGGCTAACAAGGCCGTTAACTCGGACGCATTTTGCGTTCGCTGCGCTCACTACAAATGCGCCGGTTACGGCAGGCGTTGGGCTGCAACCATGAAGCTCTTGCGGGTAGCAAGGCGCAGTAAGACGACTGAACAGAAATAGGAGTGAAAACTCTTTGAGCGCGTACGAAAATCTTCCAGAACGGCTCCTCACCTGCCTGTATGACTCGAAGGGCACGAACAGAGGGCAAGCTCTGTACTGTGCCGGATTTGAACTTCAGAAGTGGCGCTGTGACGCGCTGGCGACCCATATCATGGAGTGGATTGCGGACTATGCCCTTGTGGAGGAGGAACTTAAAGTCAGCCACGCCAACATGTATGTTCGGCTTCAGCAAGCTGCCGTCCGCATCTACACGAGCGACAACTACAAAAGGCGCGGTGAGGTTGGGGAGATAACACTTCACGCCATCTGCCGTGACTTTTTTGAAACGGTCCCGTTCGCTCCCCGGGTTCACTACATGACGGCTTCCAATGACGTTGTGAAGTCCTTTGACATGGTGCATGTCAGATACTTGGAGGGAAACACGTTCGAGCTTTGGCTGGGGGAAGCCAAGTTCTACAAGGACGCCGACGAAGCGATTGCGTCAGCCATTGAGTCTGTGAATGCTCATATCGATGCCGGCTTCCTGAAGAGCGAGAAGCTCATTCTGGGTCCGCAAATATCGAGGAACATCCCGCAGTATGAGGAGATCCGAGCGCTCTTCTCTCAGAACACCTCCATCGACAAACTGTTCGAGACTGCGGTGTTCCCCATCTGCATTGCGTCCGATAGTGAGGCGGTAGCGACACATAACGCTCATGACGAGAAGTACATCGCCGCTGCGCAGCAGGAGCTTATGAAACTCGAAGTGAAGCTTAAGAATTCCGGCCTACGAGAGAAGATCAGGGTTGCGCTCATATACGTGCCGCTCGGTTCGAAAGAGCGGCTCGCAGAAGCCTTTGACAAGCGCCTAAAAGGGTTGCAGGGATGAACATCTCGCAACATGAATGGCAATATCTGCGTGACCTGCCGATTGCTGATCTAAAAAGGCGGGTTTTCGGAATTCTTCAGAACGCAGCTGCCACAATCCAAGAGCGGGGTACTGACGAACCGCGCTTATTGGAGGTCGTTCCACGTCTGGCAGATCTGCTTTCGTCAAGACCGGAGTTGAAGGATCTTCGCGAGGCCCTGAGCTCTTTGGCGCGTGCAACCGGGCTGTGGAACTACATAGACAAAGAGGACGCAGCAACCATAGACCTGCTAGTTGCTGAATCGGTCACTGTGCCGGAGCTAGATGGCATTGTACTGCATCGTGAGCAAGTCGTAGCTTTGAACGACCTATTGGCTGGCCGCAACCTAATTCTCAGTGCGCCCACGAGCTTCGGGAAGAGTCTACTCATCGATGCCCTCCTCGCCTCGGGAAAGTACACGCGTGTTGCAATCGTGCTGCCAACAATCGCCTTGCTCGACGAATTTCGGCGCAGGCTCAAGCGACGTTTTGGCGAACATTTCAGTCTCATCATGCACCCAGGTGACAAGCCGAAGGAAGGGTGCGCGACAATCTTCCTTGGAACGCAAGAGCGTCTGATCTCTCGTGCCGACCTAGGAAAACTTGACCTCACCGTAGTGGACGAGTTTTATAAACTCGATCCGAACAGAAAAGATGATAGAAGCATTACGTTGAATGCAGCAGTGTCAAAGCTTCTCAATCGGTCTAGCCAGTTCTTCTTTCTTGGGCCGAACATTGACGATGTGCGTATCTCCGGCGATGGGCGCTGGAAGTTCGAGTTCCTTAGAACTCGATTCTCCACGGTGGCGGTAGACACCTATGATTTGGGGGGCGTCGCTGACAAAGAGACTCGACTATTTGACGAGATTGCGGAGGATCGTCACTGGCCAGCCTTAGTTTTTGTGTCGGCGCCGGACAAAGCAAATCGCCTAGCGAGTCAGGCGGCAGACCTAATGGCTATTTCCGACCATAGCGCAGACTTTGCTCAATGGCTGTCAGATAACGTTGGCCCCAGCTGCCCCCTTGTCCAAACTGTTCGATTTGGCTTTGGCGTACACCATGGCAGGCTGCCACGAGCCATTGCATCGCAAATGGTCCGCATGTTTAATCAGAATCAATTGCCTGTCCTATTCTGCACATCGACACTAATCGAAGGCGTGAACACCGCCGCGAAGACGGTGCTGATCTTCGATAAGACAATCAATAGAGAGGATTACGATTTCTTTACCTATTCGAATATCAAAGGCCGTGCAGGTCGCTTGGGAGAGCATCACGTTGGTCAGGTGTACTTGTTCAACGCACCTCCCGATCATGAACCCACGGAAGTCGCCCCCACTCTTTTCGGTGATCAGGACGATGCCCCAGACGATTACGTCGTTCACCTAGAGGAACAGGAGGTCACGCGGAAAACCGACACACGCGTCGCCACGTTGAAGATGGCGCTGGGCCTGGATTCCGATGGATTAAGGCTGGCTGCTTCAGTCGGGCTAGAACACGCTTTAGCATTGAAGCAGGCTGCTTCAGAGGCATTGAGCGAGAACGATAGTCTCGTTTGGACAGGATTACCGAAGTACCCGGAAATAAAAGCGGTTGTTGATGTGATTTGCTCGGTTCGTCGTGCCGGCGAATTCGGTGCATTCAGTGCCGCGCAGCTAACTTACTTCATCAACGACCTTCGCCGTGCTTCGTCAATGCGGGAATTCCTCCTCACCTATGACAGCAAGTACAAAGGAAGACCTTCGGCATATGACACGGTCTTCAAGTTCTTGAGAGCTTGTGAATATGGTTTGCCGCAGCATTTTGCAGTTGTGGAACTGTTTGTAAAACAACACGCTCCCGCTACCGACTACAGTTTGTTTATTGAGTCAATCAGTCGCTGGTTTAAAGCTGAGGAACTCAAGAATCTCGATGAGGAGGGAATTCCAATTCAGATTTCGGAGCGCTTTTACGAAGGGGAGGACAAGGAGCAGCTTGTGAAAAAGCTACTGTTCCATGCTCGCGGAAGATCGCACGAGCTTACGGAATTCGAACAAATGTGGATCCTTGCATCGCTCGAATGAACCATCTTCTGAGCAAAATTCATCACGAATTTGTGAATCCACGATGCCCAACCCATCATTCCACAGGACCTGCACAAAAAGCCGCGCAGGCCGGTGAATTCAGACGTTGGGCCTCATAAAGAAGGGCGAGCGGTGATACTTAAGAGTTGCCTGCTTATCGAAACGAAAAAGTTCCCGATCCTGCCGGGCGAGGATGAGGAACTCACGAATGAGCGCATGTATGGCAAAGCGCTCTGCACGTACCTTCAGTCCGCGTTGCCGAGTGCCGGAATAAACGTACCGTCATTCAATAACGAGGATTGGGGCTGGTGGGTAGACCTCGAGCGCGGGGACTTCAAAATGGGGCTTTGCATCTACTCTGATCCAAACGCAGAGGGAAGCCCCGAAAGGTACGCGCTCCTACCATCAATACATCAGGCAAAGAAGTGGTCCTGGTCGAAGCTCAGAAGCGTTGATGTTTCACGAGATGTGCTCGACCTGATCGATACTGTCGAGCGCGTATTGAAGGCTGACAAAGAGATTCCAGTTGTCACAAGGCACGATGACTATCCGTTCGAGTGAAGCCAATCCGGCCCAACAAGCGGTTCCAAGCGACGGTCCTCGCGCTGCGCGCTCGGCCCGCGCCTGAACCGCGGCGTTAGGCTTCTGAGGAGAGACTGTGCCAACGAATTTTTACTACGTTTACTCGTTGAAGGATCCGAGATCTAATCCTGCGAAGCCATTCTATATTGGCAAGGGAACGGGAAGCCGTGCCTTTGATCATTTGGTTAAGCCAGATAGCACAAGAAAGTATTCCCGTATAAAAGAAATTCAAGAATCTGGTTTTACTCCGCTTGTTGATGTATTGGTAGATGACCTGACAGAGACACAAGCGTTAAAGATTGAATCTGAGCTTATAGCAGCCTTCGGTACAGAGGAAACGGGCGGAATTCTGACTAACTCGGTAGTCCCATCTGGACTAGGCGGTAAGCAACGTGATGGCATCGTGGTGCCACAAGGCTCTGTAGAGCGAGCACAGCTCGGGCTGGAATTATTAAAGACATCTATACTTGAATTGGCCGCAGCCAACCCCGACGGAATTCTCAACTCCGATGCAGCAAGTTTGTTGGGGCTCCGCAGTGACTATCGCGGAAAACAGAAGGATTATCTTTCCTATAGCGTTATTGGGCTTTTAATGCGGGAAGGTAAGCTTGCCAGAGTCGAAGGGACGCGCCCTCGTCATGTCGCAAAAGCCTAACAAACGGCTGTTGTCGCCCCTTCGGGGCTGGGACAGCCTTTCCGCCGCTGCGCGGCTACAAGTCCGCCCCAAAGCCGGGCGTTAAGTTTCAATGGAGGCCCCGATGGAGGCAAAAGATATAATCACGCTTACCATTTCGGGAGGTGCGCTGGCTGTTTCACTTATTTCATTGTATTTCAGCCTTTTCCATAAGCGGATTTCTCTTGTTGGAACCCTTGCCGCGTGGAATCCGAGAACTGAGAATTTTGAGAACTCTCAAGCCTGTGAGGTCGCAATTTCAAATACGGGGAATAGAGAACTTGTTCTTAGAGAAATCGAAATTCTGAGTTTCCCAGAAATAGAAGGTGAATTATTCCCCGTTTTGGAGTCAGAGCAGGTTCCCGCTGTCCTGAAACCTGGTGAGATGAAACTATTGACGTTTCCGATACCAAACCTTTATCTGCAAAGACTCGCGAAAGAAAATAGGGTGCTTCGGCTAAATTTCCACATCTTCACAACTGAGGCCACTCTTAAGCTGGCGACAAAGGATTTGACCCCGCCCATTGGTGGCGTAGATATACCAGAATCCGACTGGAAGCCATTCAAGCTACAATGAAACTTAACAAGGCCAATCACGGCGACAGCTTTTTCGTTACGGCTTCGCCTTCTCTACAAAGCTGCGCGTGTTGGCGGCGTTAGGACACGGAGAAACTGATGCGTCACCCGGCAATCGCGAGAATTCTTAAGCACTACAAAAGGCTGTCATCGCTAGATGATTATGCTTGGGTCCGCTGGGCGGATAAGCGGCTCCGGTTTTCTGAAACTAGAGCTAATAAGTTCTTTGTTGGTGTTCTTCTGGACCAGGGTAAGCGTACGACGCATCCACCTTCCTTGATCGCGCGAGCTGTCCGAAACTTCGGTCATGTTCAAGCGGGAGGAATC
>ERZ869909.1291-NODE-1291-length-20793-cov-4.106874_pt1 | contig 20793 bp, 18 predicted proteins | sample MGYA00520892_ERZ869909 | MGnify/ENA primary metagenome ERZ869909 (study PRJEB32215, sample SAMEA104723947) | bioreactor metagenome | biome: bioreactor; feature: anaerobic bioreactor; material: water | place: China | collected 2015-03-12 ... | reverse complement strand
TTTGGGGGTTGAGGCCGTCGACGATGGGTCCGGAGGTGCCGACGGGCGGGAAGATGGCTCCGCTGAAGTCGAAGGGAGAGGTGGCTCCGGAGAACGCGGGCTCGTTGATGTCGAAGAGCTGCTGGCCCCCGACGCCGTCGGCGAAGATGTTGAGGTCGTTGGGGGTGAGGTTCTCGAAGGTGTTGTCGAAGCGGTTGTAACCGACGGCGTTTCCGGCGGGGGCGAGGTTTCCTGCGATCGTGGCCGGGACGAGGATCTCGAATCCCATGCCCTCGAAGAGCCCCAGAAGCGAGACGCCGGAACTCATGAAGAGTGAGCTGTCGTCGAAGGCGGGGTTCTCGCCGGTGGCGCTGATGATGACATTCGTGGGGTCGGTGATGTCGACGGTGAGCAGGACCGGGAGTTGCTGCGCAGCGGCAACGGAAGCGAATGACGCCAGAGCGATCGGCGCGATGATGATTCGGGACATGTGTTTCTCCTCCTGAGTACGGATTCCGACTGTGCGGGTCGCGCGGGCGTGCGGCATCCGGCGGGACGATCGGAAATCAGCGCCTGACGCACAGCGCTGCGCATGGGATATGAGCCATGCCGGATCGCTTCTGGATGAAACACGGATGCAGATGGACCCTGTGCCTGTCCGCCGTCTGCAACACGAAACCACCTGCAATGTACCTCACCAACGGGCAGAAACAAGCATTTCAGGGTGTGGGTAGGGTTTTTCTCGGGCGGTTCGTGTCGGGTCCGGTAAATCTGAGGGGTCGCTCCGGAGGATTCGAGCGATCTGGCGGGAATCATGGCGAGCCGAGGGTTGTTCCTAGGATGCCTGATACCCAGGTTGGCTCACTCGGGAGGCACTGTGCCTGATGTTCGGGATCTTCAAGCGATTGATGCGGGGACGGGTACGGAAGCGGGCGTTTCCGGAGTCGTGGCGTGCGATTCTGGAGCGGAACTTCGCGTACTACGGGGTTCTGGATGAGCCGGCGCGGGAGCGGCTGCACGGGCTGATCCACATCTTCCTCAACGAGAAACGATTCGAGGGCGTGGGCGGGCTCAAGATGACGGATGAGATCCGGGTGACGATCGCAGCGCAGGCGTGCGTGCTGATGCTGGGACGCGATGACATCACGGATTTCTTCCCCACGCTCAGCTCGATCATCGTGTACCCCGAGCGGTATGTCGCGCCATCGAAGCAGATGAACCCGGACGGGACCGTCTCGGAAGGGATGCAGGGACGGCTCGGTGAATCGTGGCTGCGCGGGAATGTCGTGCTGTCGTGGAGCGATGCGCTGGCGGGCGGGCAGGACCTCCGCGACGGGAAGAACCTCGTGTTCCACGAGTTCGCGCACCAACTCGACGGCGAGACGGGCGCGGTGCAGGGCGCCCCGCGACTCCCCGCGCACAAGTGCTACCAGGCGTGGGCCAGCGTGCTGGGCAGCGAGTTTCAGCAACTGCGCCGGGCCGTGCAAAGCGGACGCCCGACACTCCTCAACGCCTACGGCGCCACGAACCCGGCGGAGTTCTTCGCGGTCGCGACCGAAACCTTCTTCGAGAAGCCCGTCGCGATGCGACGCGAACACCCGGAGCTGTACGCCAAGCTCGCGGCCTTCTACAGCCAAGACCCCGCAGGATGCTGCGATGACTGCTACGGCTTCAACTGCCCCCCTACCGCCAGAAAAGAAATTCGTGGCGGCACGGGGATGGAAGCGGCGGCGATGTCGGAGTGATCGATCGCGGTGCCGGATCAGCGCGGGTCGACGGCGACGCTCCGACGCAGCACGACCATCGAGTATTCGGGGAGTGTGTAGTTGGCGCGGATGCGCCGGATGGTTTCGGTGCCGGCGCGCTGGTGATCGACGATGAGATCCCAGTCGCCCGGCGGGAGGGCGAGGCGTTGGCGGCGGGGCTCGCCGTTGTACGCGACGAGGATCTCGGGCCACGCCTCGTCGATGTCGCTGCCGTCGATGGTGAATGCGACGAGCGGATCGGCGCTGAGGAAGCGCAGTCGCTGTCGGATGAGTTCGGCATCGTCGAAGCGGAAGAGCGGGCATTCGCGTCGGAGCTGCACAAGGCCGCGGGTGTAGTCGAAGATCTCGCGGTAGCGGGCTTTGCGGGGCCAGTCGAACTTGTTGACTTCATCACCGGCGTTGTATGAGTTGTGGTTTCCGCCCTTGGTGCGTGCGAAGTCGGACCCGCCGTGGAGGAACGCGATGCCCTGGCTGGTGAGGACGATGCCGAGAGACAGCTTCTGCATGGCGCGTTTTTCGCGTTCACTCGCATCGGGCCGGGCGTGGAGGAGCTTGTCCCAGAGCGTGAGATTGTCGTGGGCGGAGACATAGTTGACGGTTTCGATCGGCTGGTCGGTGAAGTCGTCGATGGCGCCCGCGACGCCGCGCCGGATGGCAGCACGATCGCCGCCGGGTCCGGTGGCGAAGCCGGTGGAGGTGCCGTCGAGATCGCCGCGGATGGCGTTGCGAAGGTGATCGTTGAAGACGGCCATGCGCATGCCCCGTTGCGCTCCCTTGGGGAAGTGCGTGGGGCCACCGCCGGTCCACGGCTCGCCGTAGAGCGTGATGTCGGGGCGGATGGGCAGCAGCGCCTCGCAGACGGCGCGGACGGTGGCGGGATAATGGGTTCCGATGAGGTCGAAGCGGTAGCCGTCGATGCGGTACTCCTCGACCCAGAAGACGGTGGAATCGACGATGTACTTGCGGACCATCGGACGCTCATCCGCGATGGAGTTGCCGACGCCGGCGTCGTTGAGGAGTTGGCCGTCGATGCTGGTCCGGAAGTAGTACCACGGCACGGACTGATCGAAGGGGGACCACTCGAAGCTGCTGGAGGTGTGGTTGTAGACGACATCGAGGATGACGCGGATGCCGTTCTCGTGGAGTGTGTGGACCATCTGGCGGACATCGCGGATGGCTTGGAGCGGATCGCGCGGATTGGTGGAGTAGTTGGACTCGGGGACATTGAAGAGCGCGGTCCAGTAGCCCCAGTTGTACTGATCGAGCGGTGCGGTGAAGTCCTGAATCGGCAGGAGGTGGACGGCGGTGACGCCGAGTTCCTTGAGGTGCGCGAGTCCGGTGCGGACGCCGCCGACCGTGCCCTCGTGCAGGAGCCCGAGGTATGTGCCGCGGAGCGCCGGATCGAGCGATGTGTCGGCAACGGTGAAGTCGCGGACATGGATCTCGTAGATGACTTCATCGGTGGGCTGTGCGAGCTTCGGGGGGTCGATCTCGCCCCAGCCGGGGATGTGCGTGCGTGAGAGATCAACGACGACGGAGCGGGTGCTGTCGACATTCGCGGCGAAGGCGTGGATGTCGGGGACGATCCGATCGACGCCGTACGAGCGGTAGTTGTAGACATACGCGTAGCCGTGGAGATCGCCCTCGACCTCGGCTTCCCAGACGCCCCGGCCGGTGTGCGTGAGCGGGACGACATTGAAGGGGCGTGGGACGCCGACGGACTCGTAGAGCATGACTTCGACGGATTCGGAGACGGGCGACCAGACGCGGAAGACGGTGGACTCGGGCGTGCAGAAGGCGCCGAGCTGTGCGTCGAGCGCGGTGAATCGGTCTTCGGTGAGGACATCGCGCGCGTAGACGGTCTGGGCATCGAAGCCCGGCACATGGATGTTGAGCGAGGCGACATCCTCGAATGAGACGGGCGGATCGAAGTGGACCTCGTAGACGAGGCGACCGATGGCGCGGGCGAGCGATCGCTCGACGCGCCGAACGGTGTAGTCGGTGGATTCGTCACGGGTGGAGGAGATCGTAATGCTGCTGCGCTGATCCTGATCGAGCGGTCCGGTGGAGATGAGGTGGATCTTGTCGGCGGCGTCGAGGAAGGCATTGGTGAGGCGCATGGTGAAATCGACGGATTGCGGATCGGTGAAGACGCGGGGATCGCCGCTGACGAGCCAGACTTCGCTGACATTGCGGCGCTGGAGGTTCACCCAGCGGTCACGGTCGACATCTTTGGCCTGCCAGTTGCCCTGACGGATGATGAAGCCCTGACGCGAGGTGTTCCGCTCGACGGGGACGATGGCGTAGCGGCCGAAGTCGGTCCGACCGGAGAAATTGACGGCCCGTCCGTCCTGCTCCTGTCCCCAGGTCCAGAGGTTCCAGCCGGAGTAATCGCCGTCGGGACGGAAGTAGTGGACGACGAGGACGCGCCCGCCGTGGTCGTCCGGATTGATCGAGTCCGCGATGCTGACGGGGCGGATCGTCGTCTGGGCTGCGCACGCCGGGGCAGCGAACAGCGCGTGCAGGGCCACGAGCACAACGAACAGAATCGAGAAAATGCGGTTCCGCATGGTGGGCCTCCTCAAATCGAGCGATGCTCGGGCGATGGTAGTGCGCCGGGGCGGGGTCGCCAGCGCGATCGCTGACATTCCGGACAGGGGATACCCTTGCGGTCATGAGCACGGGGATGCGGACGGACTTCGAGACGGAGGCGGTGCGGCTCATCGCGGCGGCGGCGGTGGCCCGGGGGTGGCGCGCGGAGGTCGAGCCGTCGACACGGTTCTGCTGCCGCGTGCTGACCGGCTCGGGGGTGGGATTCGTGGTCGGGACGGATCTGGGGCTGAACGACTCTGCGAGTCGTCGTGTGGCGCAGGACAAGGCGTTCGCGGCGCACTTTCTCGGCGTCGATGGGGTGCCGGTGGTGGAGACGCGGGTTTTGCCGAGTGCGGCGGAGGTGGAGGTGCTTTCGGGGTGGGAGTGGCCCGTGGTCGTGAAGCCCTGCCGCGGACATGGCGGGCTGGGGGTCGGTCTGGCGCGCGGGGTCGAGGAGATCGAGGAGGCGTACGCAGCGGCGAGCGCGCTGGACTCGGTGGTGGTCGTGCAGCGGTATCGCAACGCGGCGGAGGTGCGGGTGGTGGTGCTCGATGGCGAGGTGCTCGCCTCGTTCGGGAAGGAACGGGCGGAGGGTCGGATCGGGGCGAACCTGTCGCAGGGCGGCGCGTGGACGGATATCAGCGAGCGATTGCATCCGGAGGTGGCGATGCTGGCGGTACGGGCGACGGCCGGTCTGGGGCTGCGTGCGTCGGGCGTGGACATCCTGCTGGATCGGTGGGACGGAGCGGAGGGTGCGGAGGTGCTGGAGGTCAACGCGACGCCGGGGCTGCGGGCGCTGGCGATGCACCGTCCGGAAAAACTGGATCGGCTGATCGCGCGGGCGCTGGATCGGTTGTGCTGAGGGGATTGGTCGGCGGGGCTAACATCGTGCCCCCACCAATACGAGAAAGATAGCCATGAACCAAAGCGAAACAGGGAAAACGCACCGCGTGACGGTGATCGCGGGCGACGGGATCGGACCGGAGGTTGTCCGGGCGACGCAGCAGATCATCGAAGCGGCGGGCGTCCGCATCGACTGGGAGCCGATGGAGGCGGGGGCGGAGGTCTTCAAGAAGGGGATTGCCTCGGGCGTGCCGCAGGAGACGATCGACTCGATCTCCCGGAACCGCGTCGCGCTGAAGGGTCCGCTGGAGACGCCGGTGGGGTACGGCGAGAAGAGCGCGAATGTGACGCTGCGGAAGCTGTTCGAGCTGTACGGGAACCTGCGTCCCTGCGTGGAGCTGCCGGGGATCATCGCGCCGTTCGCGGGGCGGAAGATCGACCTGATCGTCGTGCGCGAGAATGTGGAGGATCTGTACGCGGGGATCGAGCACATGCAGACGCCGGGGGTGGCGCAGTGCCTCAAGCTGATCTCGCGCAAGGGCTGCGAGAAGATCGTGCGCCTGGCGTTCGAGGTCGCGGTGGCGGAGGGACGGAAGAAGGTTCACTGCGCGACCAAGGCGAACATCATGAAGCTCACCGAGGGTCTGCTGAAGCGGACCTTCGAGGAGATCGCCCCTGAGTACAAGGAATCGCACGGGATCGAGTCCGAGCACATCATCATCGACAACTGCGCGCACCTGCTGGTGCGCACGCCGGAGTGGTTCGATGTGATCGTGACGACGAACATGAACGGGGACATCATCTCGGATCTGACGAGCGGGCTGACCGGCGGGCTCGGGCTCGCGCCTTCGGCGAACATCGGGAACGAAGCGGTGATGTACGAGGCGGTGCACGGGTCGGCGCCGACGATCGCGGGGAAGAACATCGCCAATCCCACGGCGATTCTGCTGTCAGGAGTGATGATGCTGCGCCACCTCGGCGAGTTCGAGGCGGCGATGAAGATCGATCACGCGCTGCGTGTGACGCTCTCGGAGGGCAAGGCGCTCACGGTAGACATCGTCGGGGATCGTCATCCGGCCACGACCGACGAGTTCACCGAGGCGGTCATCGGGAATCTCGGGCGCGAGGCGCAGAACTACACGGCACGGGCGTACCGGCCGATCCGGCTGCCGCGTGTGGATACGCGACCGGACTTCGTGCAGGTGGGCGAGCGCCGGACGGTCGGCGCGGATGTCTTCGTGGAGTCGGCGTCGAATGCGGTGGAGCTCGGCCGGTCGCTCGAGGGATTGAGCGAGGGGTCCGCCCTGCGCCTCAAGATGATCTCGAACCGCGGCACGCGCGTGTACCCGCCCATGGAGGGGGGGATCACCGACTGCGTGGACCACTGGCGCTGCCGCTTCATCCTCCGAGATGCCAGCGGGGACATGCAGGATGCGGATCTGCTGAAGCTCCTGGAGAGGGTCGGGTCCAAGCACCGCTGGATGCACATTGAGAAGCTCGCGATGCTGGACGGCAAGGAGGCGTTCTCGAAGGCCCAGGGCGAGGACTGAGTCTGGGGGAGCCAAGAGGGGCCGCGGGACTGGGCCGAGGGGCGTTTTCGGACCCCGTATGGGGCTGGGGCGTGTGGGAAATTGAAGGTGGGGAAAACCTGCGGCCCATGAATCCACGAGATTCAGCCGATTGGGACGATCTGCCTTGACCCTCCCCGCTTGGGAGGTAGGGTCTTTACAGCACTACAGGGTCTGCGTGGATCGTTTCAGCACAGGAACGACGCGCTGATGAGACAAACGGAGAGAGACTTTGATGGCATCCCATCGCGCGATGTGTGTGGCTGCGATTTTGGGCGGCGTGATCGGCCTCGATTGCCTCCCGTCGGCTGAGGCGTCGATCCTGATGCCCGGTCTGAAGGCACGCGCCGAGGCGTACGACTACACCACGGGGCCCGCGAGCGGCGAGGCGGACATCGACCCCGGCATGATGGTGGGGCCGCTGATGCGCGCGGAAGCCATCGCAAATCGAAGCCAGTCTGTCAGCCGTGCCTTTGCCGAGGCGGCCTACGGATATCTCCGGGTCGAGACGAGCACGATCGGGGTGTATTCCTCGATCACCAGCGCGACCTCGGTCGGGCAGGCAGTCGCATCGGCATCGTTCGTGGATGATCAGGTGGTGGTGCAGCGCGACGGGATCGCGACGGGCACGCCCGGAAGTTTCCGCGCACGGTTCGATGTTCAGCGCCTGATCGATTTTTCCGCAGCACTCTCCGATGGGCTCGCAGCGGGCATGCTCGTGCTCGAGGGCGGATATTCACTGGGCATCGTGATCGGCCAGAATGTGACTGAGATCGATGGCAGTGCGCTGGGCGGCACATGGCGTCGGATCGGTGTCGACGGTCCGTTGCAGGAGCCGGATGTGCTCCCGCCGGGCATCGTCGAGCTTGATGTGGACTTCGAATACGGCGTGCCCTTCACCATCGCGGTGCAGGTGCAGGTCAATCTGTTCACCTTCATCTCCAACGGGGGCACGGCGGATGTGGACAGCCGTCTGCTGCTCGGGCCTTCGTTCCGCTGGCTCGGCATCGTGGATGGGCTGGATGACGAAACGACGGTGTCATCACCCGAGGTGGACAACTGGAAGGATCCGGCGATTCCCGCTCCCGGCACGGTGGCCTTGCTCGGTCTGGGTGCGCTGGGACTGGCACGCCGTCGTCGCTGATCCGTCGTCTACCGATCAATCCCACTGTTCAAGATCAAGGCGACATGCGCTCGTCGTCGCGTCCATCGCGCCAGAGTCCGTGGAGCAATCCCGTCCCAACGGGATTCTCCGGGGTGCTGATCTCGACGACCGCGCACTCGCCGGTGCGGAGCCGGATGGGCTCGCCGGTCGGACCGGAGGTCAACACGCCGACGAGCGTTTCGAGCTGGGGGTTGTGCCCGACGAGCACGATCGAGCGATGATCCGCCGCGCGAGAGATGACTTCGAGAACCTCGACCACATCCGAGGCGGTGTGCCCGAGGCCGAGGATCGGCTCAACGCGTAGCTCGCAACCGAGCCCGTCGAGGATGATCTGTGCCGTGTCGATGGCCCGCTTGAGGGGCGAGGTCATCACGAGTGTCGGCGGCTGATCAAGAGCTGCGAAGATCTCGACAAGATGGTGCGCCTGCCGCTCGCCGCGCTTGCGCAACGGACGATCTTCATCCCTGCCTGTTGGGGATTCCGGCTGTGCCTTGCCGTGGCGGGTGATGTAGAGATGCAAAGCGTTTCCTCTATCCGTCGCGGTGCGGGCCATCGCGGTTCTGGCCCCACAGTCCCGATTCGTCGCTGTGTGATCGGCCCGTTGCCGACGAGAGTGTAGCGTGAGTCCGCGCGGGTTCGGCGCGAGGTGTCCCGCTCGCCGTGGGGGATCTCTCCTTTGTAAAGAAGCTGTAAAGCGTTGTCGTCGCTGTATTTGGCCACAATCTCCACTTTGACTCGTCGGGCATGGATGTATTCTTGAGTCCGAGAACGCTGCCGCACAGCAGCGTGAGGAGTCTGCGGTCCTGCGTGTCGAAATCCGGGCACAGCGTGTGTTCACGCCACGCGGGCGCCGACATCCTCAAGCAGAGGAGATCAGATGATGAAGACAGGGAACATGCCGATGCTTGTCATTGCGGCGGCACCGAGCCCCGGAGCATTTGCGCTCGCGGGCATCAGCGGCCTCGCCCTCTCCATGCGTTGGCGCTGAACGAATCACCACGCATTTTTCCTCACAAACCCATGAGGCCATCCTGCAAACGGATGGCCTCATTCTTTCGAAGGCCGAAATGCCTTCGGAAAGTGCCGGAAAAGACGCCGCAACATCACTGAGGGATAGCGCCCTCTCGCATGAGACCGACCGGGCGTATGAGGCCGTCCGGATGCGGCTCCGGGTAAAGCATCCACTCGCCATCAACGGAATGAATCGTGACGGTGATCTCGGCTGCGGCGGGTCGACCAGGTATGTATCGAATGATCTCGCCTTCTTCCGTCTGGAACAGCACGGGCTGGGCGTCGTCGAAAGTCAGCCGATACTGCACGGCTTGCCCCGCTTCATCGCTGTATACGAGTTCGTAGCGACAAGAGTCGTACGCGATCGTAAACATCATGCGGAGAAAATCGTCGACGGGAATACCCGTCTCGGCATCGTAACGCTCGATTCCGACTGCGATCGCCGCGAGCCCCCGTTCGAGATCCTCGTATCCCGGCGACGATGGATCAACGAGCATCATCGCGGTCTCCAAATCACCCTCGCGCATGAAGTCGATGAACTCCACAAGCACGCGCTCGTGCTCGGACGCATCGTCAGGCAGAACAATTCGCTCCACGCGTCGATCGAGAAGCGTCGCCAAGTTCATTGGTATGCCATCGAGTTCCTGTTGTGCGTGATCAGGAGTCTCAGCAATATCCCTCTGCTCACCGTTCGGAGCATCGTTTGTCGACGCTCCCCCGCAGGCCGCGAGCCCCGCCGCACACACCATCGCTAGCACCCACTGTCCCGCTCGACGCATCATCCGCTCGTCCATCGCTGCTCCTGCCGGTTCTGGTTCGTTCATCCTCATCGAAGGCCGGTTATCGGCGATATGGATTGTACAGATGAGCCCGACCCCGATTGCGGGGCCGAATCGCCCCCCCTCGCTGCTACAGTCTGGGCGTGAAACCACCCAGCACCATCCCGGCCATCCGCGTCGTCATGATGCCCCGCGATGTCAACCCCCAGGGGACGATCTTCGGCGGGGTCCTCCTCTCCCTCATCGACCAAGGGGCCTTCGTCGAGGCCCTCAGACAGGCCCCGCGACGCTTCGTCACCGTTTCTTTCAAGCAGGTCGAGTTCCACCGGCCCGTCCTCGTCGGCGATGTCCTCTCGCTCTGGGCCGAGTCGACACGCATCGGCCGAACCAGCATCACCGTCCGCGTCCGTGTCCTCGCACAACGCGAGGGCGAGCCGCAGGACATCAATGTCACCGAGGCCGAGGTCACCCTCGTCAGCGTCGACGACCAGGGACGACCGACGCCCATCCTCGAATGAACCCTCACGACCATGCAGCACATCGAGATCATCACCACCGGCGGCACCATCGAGAAGACCTACGACGAGGTCCACCAGCAACTGTTCAACCACGGCTCGATCGTCCAGCGGATGCTCCACCGTCTCCAGCTCAAGGAAACGCGCGTCCATGTCCGCGAACTCATGAGCAAGGATTCATTGCACATCACCGATGAGGACCGCCTCCTCATCCTCAAAACAGTCGAGGCCGTCGCCCAACTCACCCCATCGATCGTCATCCTCCACGGCACGGACACCCTCAGCAACACCGGAGAACTGCTCCACCAGCACCTGAAGGACACCAGCGCCAGCATCGTCCTCACCGGAGCCATGCGACCCTTCGAGATGAAGCGCTCCGATGCGCTCCAGAACCTCACCGAAGCGTTGCTCGCGTCCACGCTCCTCCCGCCGGGCGTCTACTGCGTCATGCACGGACAGGCGCTGCGGTTTCCCGGCGTGCAGAAGGACATCCAGCGCGGCACATTCGTCGGCGAGCGCGTGACCAAAGCGATGACCCACTAGCGCGTCGTCCAACCCAGCGACGGATCGAGCACACGCACCTCGGCCTCATCCAGCAGACGCCGGGCGAGACGCGCCATCAGCAACTGCTCCTGACGCAGCCGCACCTCGCGCACCAGCGAAGTGCGCGCCTCTTCGAAGCTCGGGCGATCGGCGGGAGCCGGAATCACTTCATCCAGACGCACGATCGCGTACCCCTGATCGACACTCACCGGCTCGCTGATCCCCCCCGGCTCCAGCATGCCGACGATACGGCGGATGCTCTCCGGCCACGAGGTATCCGAAAGGTTGATCGGGTCGATGATGCCGCCCCGGGCCGCGGAGTCGTCGGTCGAGACCATCGCCGCGACCTCGCCGAAGGATTCACCGGCGCGGGTCCGTCGCACCGCCGCGCTCGCCTCACGCGCGGTCCCGACGACGATCACCCGCACGCGATAGGCCCGTCCATAGCGGAGTTCGTAACCCAGCCGCAGCGCCTCCTCGGTCAGAGACACCTGATCCTGCACGAGCGCCCGGAGCATGGCCGAGCGACGGAGCTGCGACTCGAAACGCACCGGCCCGACGCCCCGCTCCCGCCGCACCCGATCCAGCAGCCGCTCGGCCTCCTGCGCAGTCGTCGCCCCCGCCGCCTCGCCCATCGTGCTCACGAGCAGATCACGCTCGCGCTCGAGCATCTCCGGAGTCAGACGAATCCCCGCGCGGGCACACTCGCCTTCGAGCAGCCGCTCCAGAACAACCTCTTCCACCGCCAGCGCCCCCGCCGCCTCGCCCAGTCGAGGCAGCAGCGTGTCCCACGAGATCGCCTCGCCGCGCAGCATCACCGGCGGGCGATCCATCGCCGACGCCCCGACCGACCGCCCCTGCGCAGAACGCTGCTCCGAAGCCGTCAGACCGCGTTCGACATACCGGCGATCGTCCGGATCCCGTGCTCCTCCCGATCCGGCGCACGCGGACAGCACGAGGCCGACCACGCTCAGCATGCACAGCCATCCGCCGGACCTTCTGGACACCATGATCAGATCCTCACTTCAGCCCGAGCGCCCGCGCCATCGCCGCGCCCATGTCCGCCGGAGTCTCCGCGATCTCGTAGCCGCACGACCGCAGCGCCGCGATCTTCTCTTCAGCGCCACCCTCGCCGCCCGAGATGATCGCCCCGGCGTGCCCCATCCGCTTGCCGGGAGGCGCGGTGCGACCCGCGATGAACCCCGCGAGCGGCTTCATCATGTGCTCCTTGGCCCAGCGTGCCGCGGCCTCCTCGTCAGACCCGCCGATCTCACCGATCATCAGCACGCCGTGCGTCTCCGGATCCTGCTCGAAGAGCTCGAGGCACTCGATGAACCCCATGCCACGAACCGGATCGCCGCCGATGCCGACGCAGGTCGATTGCGCCAGCCCCAGGTTCGAGGTCTGCCACACCGCCTCGTAGGTGAGCGTGCCCGAGCGCGACACGATCCCGACCGCCTTACCCGACTTCACCTCCGAGATGTGCCGATTGATGTAGCCGGGCATGATGCCGATCTTGCACCCGGCCTTGGTGTACGGATCTGAGACGCCCGTCCCGCCGCCGGTCTTGGGACCGGGCGTGATCACGCCGGGACAGTTCGGCCCGACGAGGTACAGCACCGGCTCGCCGTTCAACCGACGCTCGTTGTTGATCCGGTCCAACTCGGCCCGGACCTTGACCATGTCCTGCACGGGCACACCCTCGGTCACCGCGATGATGAGTTCCATCCCCACGCTCGCCGCTTCGAGGATGGCATCGCCCGCGAACGGCGGCGGAACGAAGATCATCGTGGCGCTCGCCCCCGTCGCAGCCACCGCCTGCTCGACCGTGTCGAAGATGGGCAGACCGTTCTCGTCCTTCTTGCCGCCCTTGCCGGGGGTCACACCACCCACGAGCTTCGTGCCGTAGTGCAGGCAGCCGCGTGTGTGCTGGGCCCCGAAGGATCCGGTGATGCCCTGACAGATGACTTTCGTGTCCTTGTCGATGAGGATGGCCATGCCGTGCTGTTCCTGCCTTGTCGGGTTGAAGTGCCGGATTCGAAGGCGGCGCGCATCTCCGAGCGTGCAACGCCGGGGGGTCGGAGGATAGCCAGCAGCACCGAGATGGGGAACCTGAACGCGGGACTCTCCCCCCTCCGAACCCGAAAGACCCTCGATCTCCCGGTACGGGCCCGAAGCCGCTACCCTCTCTGCAGGCAAGAATTCGTTGATTGACCATCCACAAGACACACCCGGACAGGTTCCGGACGAATCACGGAGATCCCCATGCGCGCGATCGTCACCGGCCAGATCGGCATGGACAAGAAGGACTACCTCAACAGCGTCGTCGATTTCGCGGGCGAGCAGGGCGAAACCATCAAGCTGTTCAATGTCGGCGACATGATGTACGCCGAGGGACGCGACATCGCGCCCGGCCGCATCCTCGATCTGCCCTGGTCGCGCCTCAACTCCCTCCGTCGGGCGGCGTTCAAGGACATCATCACCGAGTCGCGACATCACGAGAATGTCATCGTCAACACGCACGCCACCTTCCGCTGGCGTCACGGCCTCTTCGCCGCGTTCGACTTCGATCAGCTCGAGAAGTTCGACGCCGACATGTACATCTGCCTCGTCGACAACATCGAGGTCGTCCACCATCGCCTCCACCGCGATCACGACATCGACGCCACGCTCAAGGACTGCATGGTCTGGCGCGAGGAAGAAATCCTCGCCACCGAACTCATGGCCCAGGCCACGCACAAACCCTTCTACATCCTCTCGCGCGGGCGCCACGAACTCACGCACCGCTCCGCATACCGCCTGGTCTGCCGACCCGAGATGCGCAAGGTCTACCCGTCCTTCCCCATGAGCCATGTCGTCGATCTCCCCGATGTCCTCGAAGAGATCCGCATCTTCCGCGAAGCACTCGCCAACCACTTCATCACCTTCGACCCCGCCGATGTCGATGAGAAACTGCTCCTCGAACTCGCCATCGAAGCGGCACGCGAAGGGCGAGAGTCCATCGAGTTCGCGCCGCACGAATACGGCGGATCCAAGAACGCACCCACACTCAAGATCAAGGTCAAGGAAATCATCGACATCGCCGGCGACATCGACGGCCAGATCTACATGCGAGACTTCAAGCTCATCGACCAGTCCCACATGATCGTCTCCTACATCCCCGAGCTCGCCAACGGCACACCCGGACTCTCCTCCGGCGTCGAACGCGAGCTCCAGCACGCCTTCGAGCACACCAAGGATGTCTATGTCGTCTGGAAGCCGAAGAAGAGCCCCTCGCCCTTCATCACCGAGACGGCGACACGCATCTTCAAGTCCACCGAGGAAGCACTCAGCCACTTCGAAGAGAACAACCTGCTCGCGCAGACCAACCTCTTCGGAAACTGATCCCCGTCAAACCGCCGTCCCCGTAAGCCACTTCATGATCACGAGGTAGAGCGGGATCCCGAAGGCGATGTTGAACGGGAATGTGATGCCCAGCGCCATCGGCAGATAGATGCTCGGATTCGCCTCGGGGATCGCGAGTCGCATCGTCGCAGGCACCGCGATGTACGAGGCGCTCGCGCACAGGATCATCAGCAGGAACCCATCACCCGCGGACATCCCCAGCAGCCACGCCAGCCCCGCGCCGATCGCCGCGTTGCCCAGAGCCAGCGCGATCCCCGTCGAGAGCGCGAACATCCAGACCCGCCCGAGTTCGCCCAGCCGTTCCGAGGCGCGCATCCCCGCCTCCAGCAGGAACAGCACGAGGATGCCGTGGAAAATGTCCTCGCAGAAGGTCTCCAGCGCCGCCCACCCGCGCTCCCCGGTCAGCGCCCCCACGAGCATCGACCCCAGCAGCAGAAATACAGGACCGCTCAGAAGCGACTCGCGCACAAGCGATCCGAAACTCGATGCGTGCTTGCGGACCGACTCGGCCGGAGATGCCTGCTCCGCACCGCGACTCGTCACCACTCGGTACAGCACCACCGCGCTGATGATCGCGGGAAACTCCATCAGCGCGAGAGCCGCGACCAGATACCCCGAGTAGTCGATCCCCTGCGCGGAGAGAAAGTTCGCCGCCGTGATGAAGGTCACCACACTCACCGATCCGTACGCCGCCGCCGTGGCACACGCATCGGCGGAGTTGAAGCGCCGACGCAGAAGCGGATACGCGATCAGCGGCAGCGCTGCCGAGAGGACCATCATCACTGCAAGCGGCACCACCACTGCCCAGCTCAGCCCCGCCGCAGCGATCGAAACACCCCCCTTGAAGCCGATCGCCCACAGCAGGTACAGCCCGAACAGACGCGGCAGCGGCTCGGGGATCGAAAGATCCGACCGCACCCACCTCGCGAAGACCCCAAGGAAGAAGAACAGAATCGGCGGACTGAGCAGATTGTCTGACAGCAATCGAAACATGCACGCCCTCACGCCCCGCGACGCCACAAACATACCGAAAGCCGCGCATCGCCGCCCCCCGCCGATGCACCCGGGCGTTACCCTCAGGCATGGGCAACTCGACACCCTTCCACCCGGACCAGTTCATCGTCCGCCCCGGATCCCCGGTGCGCCTTTCGGACCGACCGACCCGCTGCGCCAGCGGCTTCACCAGCAAGTCCGAGGCATCCAAGGCGCTGAAGCAGAACATCCGGCAGCTCTCCGACGCGCAGGAACGCCTTTGGGCGTCCAAGGAGTACTCCCTGCTGATCATCCTTCAGGCGATGGACGCCGCGGGGAAGGACGGCGCGATCAAGCATGTCATGCGGGGCATCAACCCGCAGGGATGCACCGTCACCGCCTTCGGACCGCCGAACGAAGAAGAACGACTCCACCACTTCCTCTGGAGATCATTCCGCTACCTGCCCGAGCGCGGCCGCATCGCCATCTTCAACCGCTCCTACTACGAGGAAGTGCTCGTCGTCCGCGTCCATCCGAAGTGGCTCGACAAGCAGTGGATCCCCAAAGCGCGTCGAGACGGATCGCTCGACGACCTCTGGCAACAACGCTTCACCGACATCAATCAGTTCGAAAAGCACCTCGCCGACAACGGCACCACCGTCATCAAGCTCTTCCTCCATCTCTCGCGGAAGGAGCAGCGCAAACGGCTCCTCTCCCGCCTCGACGATCCGCACAAGAACTGGAAGTTCACCGAGGCCGATGTCCGCGAACGCGCCCACTGGGACGATTACACCCACGCCTACGAACAGATGCTCACCCACACCAGCACCGAGCACGCGCCGTGGCACATCATCCCCGCGGACCGCAAGTGGTTCTCCCGCGCTGCCATCGCGGAGACGATCGCTGCGCACATCGACAAGCTGGCCCTCAACTTCCCCACCGCCGATCCGCAGCTCGTCAAACGCTTCCCCGAATTCCGCAAGGCGCTGCTCTCGGACTGAGCAGCGCCGCCGTACATCCGACCCGTCAATCCGTGAGTGCGGGGGTGGGGAGCTCGGGATCCGGGGGTCAGCGGGCCGTGTCACACATCACGAATGACCCAGAACACATCAGACCTCCCGGACACCGAGCCCCCGACCCCCGGCCCACAGAATCTCCGACAGCGGCGAACACACGCCACGGAAACACCAGCGGGCAGGCCGACCGCATGCGCAGGGGTCCTGCGGCGACCATCCGCAATCCCATCAGGGCGGCACAAGGCACACCCCGATGGGCTCTCTCTCTCGTCCCACGGGGCGCAAGCCCTCCACACTGGGGGGCCGCCGTGGGCTGACTTGACTGGACTGGTGAGGAGTCGGAGTGTGCACTCCGAACATCCGCGCGGGCAGCGACCAAGTCCCCTCCGTGTCGCCGCGGAAGCAGGGCCGGGCTCGGGATCCGGCCCCACTTCGAGCGGCAAGCGGATTCCATTCGTCAAGTAGGTATTCGCAGGGGTTTGGGCATAGGTTTCGCCCAGTCAAAGACTTATGCGCCAATACACCCCCCGGATCAGGGGCGCACTGCCCCCCTCCGTCCGATACCGTGAGGATAGATGCCCAGATACCGCCTCACAGTTGCCTACGACGGCACCAACTTCCACGGCTGGCAGCGCCAGATCATGCCCGCCGGCCTCGCCCACGCGCACGGGCACACACTCCCCTCCAACGAAGACGGACGCATCGAACTCCGCACCGTCCAGAAGGTGCTCAACGATGCCATCGCGAGCGTGGTCCGCGCCCCGATCGAAGTCCTCGGCGCCTCCCGCACCGATGCCGGCGTCCACGCCTTCCACCAGACCGCCGCCTTCACCGTCCCCGAGGACACACCCCGCCCGCCCGATGAACGCCTCATCGACGCCATCAACGCCCGCCTCCCCGATGATGTCATTGTGCACGCCTGCGCGCGCACAAACGAGGACTTCGACCCCATCTCCCACTGCATCGCCAAGGGCTACCGCTACACCCTCCACTGCGCCCGGACACGCCCTCTCTGGGACCGTGCCTCCGTCGCCCACATCCGCGAGGAACACGACCTCCCGCGCATGAGGGAGGCGGCGGCGCTCCTGATCGGCACCCACGATTTCGCCGCCTTCGCCGCCAGCGGGCACGGGCGGGAGTCCACCGTCCGCACCGTCATCCACTGCGCCGTCCACGAACTCCCCCCACCCGCCAACGAGCCCATCCCCGCCCAGCGCCTCGCCATCGACATCGCCGCCGACGGCTTCCTCTGGAACATGGTCCGCATCATCGCGGGCACGCTCTCCGAGATCGGTCGCAGCCGCATGCCCCCGGAGCGCATCACGGAGGCGATCGAATCCGGAAACCGGCGTCTGGCGGGCCCCACTCTGGTCCCCGACGGCCTGTGCCTCATGTGGGGCATCTACCCGCAGGACGATCCGCAGACCCTCGCAGAGCGTCACGGGTTCGACCCCGCGATCCTCCACAATGTGCCCCAGAGGGGCGGAGAAGCCACGGAGAGCACGGCTTGATCGTCCTGCACATCTCCACACGATTGATCGTCGGCGGCTCTCAGGAGAACACCATCCTCTCCTGCGAGGGACAGGCCCGGCTTGGGCACACCGTCCACCTCGCCTTCGGCCCGCAGTTCGGCCCCGAGGGCTCCATGATCGACCGCGTCGACCGCTTCAACAGCCAGACCGACAACCCCATCCGGACCCACCACCTTGCCCACCTTGTCCGCGAGGTTGCCCCGCTCACCGATCGGCGCGCTCTGGGCGAACTCACCGACCTCATCCGGCGCATCGAGCCGGACATCGTCCACACCCACTCCTCCAAGGCGGGCATCCTCGGACGCATCGCCGCCTCGCGCATCGCCCGCAAACGCCCCCCGGATCGCCCCCCGGATCATCCCCTCGGCATCGTCCACACGATCCACGGCCCGCCTTTCATGCCGGTCGTCGGCACCCCGTTCGCCCGGCTCCGTACCCGCCTCGAAAACACGCTGTACACGCTCGCCGAGCGGTACGCCGCCGGACACTGCCATGCCCTTGTTTCGGTGGCCGACGCCATGACCGAGCAGTTCCTCGCCCGGCGCATCGGGCGTGCCTCGCAGTACTGCACTGTGCGCTCGGGCATGGAGATTGCCCCGTATTTCGCACCGCTGGCGCGCACAGAACGCGTCACTCTGCGCCAATCGCTCTCCATCCCGACCGATGCCATCGTCCTGCTCACCGTCGCCCGCCTCGCGCCGCACAAGGGGCACGACGACATCCTCGATGCCATCGCGGACGACCTCCGCGCTAACGCCCGCCTCCACCTGCTCTGGGTGGGTGATGGCGCGTGGCGCCGGCGTCTGGAAGAGCGGCTCGATGCGCTGGGCATCCGCGAGCGGGTCACGCTCATCGGCCTGGTCCAGCCCGATGCAGTGCCGGGGTTTGTGCGCGCCTCGGACATCCTGATTCATCCCTCCTCGCGCGAGGGGCTGCCGCGCACGGTCGTGCAGGGGATGCTGGCCGGGCTGGGTGTGATCGCGTACGACGCCGACGGCACGCGCGAGGTCTGCATCGATGGCGAAACGGGGCGTCTGGTCCCCGTGGGCGATGTCGGGGCGCTCCGCGAGGCGATCCGCTGGATGGTCGAGGATGATGACCGGCGCACACGCCTCGGCACGGCAGCACGCGAACGCTGGCGCGAGGCGTTCACGAGCGAGAAGATGGTCGCGGAACTCGAAACCGTCTACGCTCGCGCCCTCGAAGCCAGCCGCAGGAGCCGTTCATGACCAAGCCCTCTCTCCGCAAGCCCAACATCCTCGTCGTCGGCCCGCACCCCGACGATCAGGAACTGGGCATGGGCGCGACCATCGCCAAGCTCAGCGATGCCGGGCACGACATTCTGCTGCTGGACATCACCAACGGCGAGCCGACGCCCCACGGCGACCCGATCACCCGCGCCAAGGAATCTGCGCGGGCCGCGGAGATTCTCGGCGTGCGCCGACGCCTGCTCGGGCTACCCAACCGATTCGTCGAGCACACCATCGAGGCACGCCACGCGGTGGCGGGCGTCATCCGCGAGCATCGGGCGGAGATCGTCTTCGTGCCGTACTTCGAGGATGCGCACCCCGATCATCGGGCGGTGACGCGGATCGTCGAGGATGCGCGCTTCGACGCCAAGCTCTCGAAGATCGATCTGCCGGGCGAACCGATCTATCCGCGCTGGTTCTTCTACTACTACGCGACGCACCTGCGCTGGGTGGCCGACCCCTCTTTCTGCATCGATGTCACCGGCTACGAGGAGCGCAAGCGCGACTCGATCGTGGCGTACGAGACGCAGTTCGTGATCCCCGAGAAGAATCGTGTCGTTGTCGAGTGGGTGCAGGCAGCGCTGACCTACTTCGGCAGCCGGATCGGCACCAAGAGCGCCGAACCGTTCTTCACGAAGGAGCCCGTGGGCCTGACGGACCTCGGTTCATTGATCTGAATCCTCCTCCGGCCAGCCGTCGCCGACGGTGCCGTAGACCACGACGATGTCGCTGCGTGCGCCGAGCATTTCGCGCAGGTCCATGATCCAGCCGTCGCGCCAGGCGATGGCGACGGGGTAGCCGGGCTCGATGGAGCAGATGGCGATGTCGCCGGGGAGGATGTGCGTCACCTCGAAGCGGGCGAGATAGAACGGACGCACCTCGTACTTGTACCGGCGCCCCCAGTTGCCCTCGCGTCGAACTGAGACGCCCCTCTGCGTGCGAGTGCCCACCATCCACTCATCTTGTGCCGAGACATCCCGCCAGTCGTGGAATGCATGCCATTTCCTGTGTTCATCGCCGGTCTGACCGTGAAGCATGTCGCGAAGGAACGGCTCCGCCGCGAGCCGGACCGGAATTCTGAAATCTCCGGCGGCATCTTCACGCTCCGAGCGGGGATCCTCGTCGATCCATGCCTGACCTTCCGGATCGGTCTGCAGCACGAAGCGCCGCTGTTTGATCGCCTTCGCCGGGGCCGACACCATCTCACCATTGACCAGCACGGGAACCGAGATCGTTGTGTCTCTCGCTTGCGCCTGACGCACGAAGCCGTCCTCACCGATGAAAACCAGCACCGCATCGCCAGCAGCGCTCAATGCCATCGAATCTTTATTGATCTCCAGATCCGTCACGAGCGAGGGGCTCGCGTACGGGCTGTATGCCAGAGCAAGCAGGGCGTACGAGATCACATGGGCGATCACAACAGCACCCCATGCCCGGTTGCGTCGATCCTCCTCAAAGGCAAGGCGCAGAATGGGCCACTCGATCAGGATCGTCAGCACGAATGCCGGGATGAGCAGCACCCACGGCACCACCCACCACCACTCCATGCCTCCGGGGATTGAAGCGAGCGACTGGTCTCGGAATATTCCGGAGAAGGCGACACCTATCAGGTACGAAAAGAGATTCGCGATGATCACGAGCGCGATCGCCATGCCGAGTTGCGCACCCGCTACGCGCAGCACGACCAACTCCAACAGCATGATAATCGCGAGCAGCACGACACCGACCGGATCAAGCAGAGGTCCCTGCGCCGCCCCCACATTCGCGCTCGCGTACGCCGCGGGCAGCAACACCCCGGCCCCGAAGCCGAGCAGGCACCACCCTCGCATGCGGTCGTTCAGAACACCCATGACGAGA
>ERZ869909.1290-NODE-1290-length-20801-cov-5.619089_pt1 | contig 20801 bp, 21 predicted proteins | sample MGYA00520892_ERZ869909 | MGnify/ENA primary metagenome ERZ869909 (study PRJEB32215, sample SAMEA104723947) | bioreactor metagenome | biome: bioreactor; feature: anaerobic bioreactor; material: water | place: China | collected 2015-03-12 ... | reverse complement strand
AGTTGATCCCCGTGCAAGTGGTGGAACCCTGAGTGCTCGGTTGCGAGCTGCTCGAAACTGGTAGCAAGACCCGTTTTTGACAAGATGTCCCAAAGGAGCAAAACCCCATGAGCGAAAAAGATTCCAAGAACACCCCGCAAGCCCCAGAGAAGCTCGGCCTGAGTCGCCGTGGCTTCCTCGGCGCCAGCGCGGTTACCGGCGCGGCCGTAGCGGCGACCGCTTTCGGCGGCGCAGTAATGAGCCGCGAGTCCTGGGCTGCCGCGGTGAAGAATGCGCAGCAGAACATTCACGTCGCGCCGGGCGAGCTGGACGAATACTACGGCTTCTGGTCCTCGGGTCAAAGCGGCGAGATGCGCATCATCGGCATCCCGTCGATGCGCGAACTGATGCGTATTCCGGTGTTCAACCGCTGCTCGGCCACCGGCTGGGGGCAGACCAATGAATCGATCGCCATTCATCAGCGCACGATGCTGCCGAAAACCCGCGCCTTCCTGGAGGCCAACGGCAAGAAGGTCCACGACAATGGCGATCTTCACCATGTGCATATGTCCTTCACCGAAGGGCGTTATGACGGGCGCTTCCTGTTCATGAACGACAAGGCCAATACCCGCGTGGCGCGGGTGCGCTGCGACATCATGAAATGCGACAGCATCCTGGAAATCCCCAACGCCAAGGCGATTCACGGTCTGCGGCCGCAGAAATGGCCGCGCACCAATTATGTCTTCGCCAATGGCGAGGATGAAGGCCCGATGGTCAATGACGGCACGATTCTCGATGAGCCCGAACAGTATGTGAACTTCTTCACCGCCGTGAATGCCGACGAGATGGAAGTTGCCTGGCAGGTCATGGTTTCGGGCAACCTCGACAATACCGATGCCGATTACGAGGGCAAATGGGCCTTCTCGACCAGCTACAACTCGGAAATGGGCATGAACCTGCCCGACATGACCGCCGCCGACATGGATCATGTGGTGGTGTTCAACATCGCCGAGATCGAGCGCGGGATCGCGGCGGGCGACTATATCGAGCTCAACGGCGTGAAGGTCATCGACGGGCGCAAGGGGGTGAACAAGAACTACACCCGCTACATCCCCATTCCCAACAACCCGCATGGCATCAACATGGCGCCGGACCGCATCCATCTCTGTGTTGCCGGCAAGCTCAGCCCCACGGTTTCGGTGATCGATGTGCGCCGGCTCGATGCGCTGTTCGAGCAAGACGACATCGACCCGCGCTATCCGGTGGTGGCCGAGCCGGAACTGGGGCTGGGGCCCCTCCACACCGCCTTCGACGGCAAGGGCAATGCCTATACCACGCTGTTTCTGGACAGCCAGGTGGTGTTCTGGAACATCGAGAAGGCGGTGCGCGCGCATAACGGCGAGGATGTCGATCCGATCATCTCCAAGACCGATGTGCATTACCAGCCGGGGCACAACTCCACCTCGATGGGCGAGACGCTCGATGCCGATGGCAAGTATTTCGTCTCGATGAACAAGTTCTCCAAGGACCGGTTCCTCAATGTCGGGCCGCTCAAGCCCGAGAACGAGCAGCTCTTCGTCATCGACGGCGATCGGCTGGTGCTGGCGCATGACGGGCCGACCTTCGCCGAGCCGCATGACTCGATCATCGTGCATCGATCGGTGGTCAACCCGCTGCATGTCTATGACCGCAACGACCCCACCTGGGCCGCGACGCGGGCACAGGCCGAGGCGGATGGCGTCGATATCGACGACTGGATGGAAACCGTGGTGCGCGACGGCAACAAGGTGCGCGTCTACATGACCTCGATGGCGCCGAACTTCAGTCTCGAAAGCTTCACCGTCAGGGAAGGCGACGAGGTGACGGTGATCATCACCAATCTCGATGACATCGAAGACCTGGCGCATGGCTTCTGCATGGGCGATCACGGCATCGCTATTGAGATCAGCCCGTTGCAGACCGCCTCGGTGACCTTCGTCGCCGCCAAGCCCGGGGTCTACTGGTATTACTGCCAGTGGTTCTGCCATGCGCTGCATATGGAAATGCGCGGACGTATGTTCGTCGAGCCGAAGGAAGCCTGACATGAGCGGCCTGCGCTTTCTGCTGTCGGTGCTGGCGCTTCTGGCGATGCCCCTGGCGGCATGGGCCGAAACGCGCCATGTGCCGGCCGAGCCGGGCGCGCTGGCCGCCGCCATCGCCGGGGCTGGCCCCGGCGATGTGCTGATCCTGGCACCGGGCCGCCACGATGGCCCGGTGCTCATCGCGCTGCCGCTGACGCTTGAAGGCGGCGGCGCGGCGCTCGTGCGGGGCGATGGCAGCGGCTCGGTGATCACCGTTTCGGGTGAGGATGTGACGCTGCGCGGCCTGGAAATCCGTGGCTCGGGCATGAACCACCCGGAAGTGGATGCCGGCGTCAAGCTGACCCGTTCCGCCCGGCGCGCGGTGGTCGAGGACAATCTGTTTGCCGAGAACCATGTCGGCGTGCATGTCTTCGGCGCGCGCGACAGTGTGGTGCGCGGCAATACGATCCTCGGTCGACGCGATCACCGGGTCAATGACCGGGGCAACGGCATCTATGTCTGGAACGCTCCCGGCACACTGGTCGAACGCAATGACATCCGCTACGGCCGTGACGGAATATTCGCCAATGCCTCGCGCCAGAATGTCTTTCGCGACAACCTGCTGCGCGATCTGCGTTTTGCGGTGCATTTCATGTATACGCCCGACAGCGAGGTTTCGGGCAATATCTCGATCGGCAATACGCTGGGCTTCGCGATCATGTTCTCGGATCGGGTGATCGTGGCCGGGAATCAGTCGCTCTCGGATCGCACGCATGGCGTCTTGCTGAACTTCGCCAATTCGGGCGAGGTGCGCGACAATCTGGTGCGCGGCGGCACGCAGGAAAAATGCACCTTCATCTACAACGCCCATCGCAACATCATCCATGGCAATCGTTATGAGGGCTGCGAGGTCGGCATCCATTTCACGGCCGGTTCCGAGCGCAACGCGATCTTCGGCAATGCTTTCATCGCCAACCGCACGCAGGTCCGGTATGTCGGCACCCGTGATATCGAGTGGAGCCATGGCGGGCGCGGCAACTTCTGGTCCGACCATCCGGCCTTCGATCTGAACGGCGATGGTATTGCCGATGCTCGCTTTCGCCCCAACGACCTGATGGATCACATCCTGTGGTCGCAGCCGGCTGCCCGGCTGCTGCTGGGCTCGCCCGCCGTGCAGTTGGTGCGCCATGCCCAGGCCCATTTCCCCGCCACCCTGCCCGGCGGCGTGGTTGACAGCTTCCCGCTCATGCAGCCGCCCGAGATCGCGGTTGCCCCCGAAGTCGCCCGCATGGAGGCCGAATATCGCGCCCGGCGCGCAGAAGGACACCGAACCGATGACGACACTGACACTCTCACAGGTCACTAGGGATTTCGACGCCACGCGCGCGCTCGACAGCGTGGGCTTCAACGTCGCCGCCGGCGAGCGCGTCGCGCTTCTGGGCCATAACGGCGCCGGTAAATCGACGCTGATGAAAATCATTCTGGGGCTGATCCCGGCGACCTCGGGCAGCGTCACGGTCTGCGGCGCCGCGCCTGGCTCGTCCGAGGCCCGCCGCCAGGTCGCCTATCTGCCGGAAAACGTGGCCTTTCATCCGGCTTTGACCGGGCTGGAAATGCTGCGTTTCTATCTGCGGCTACGAGGTGAAAACCCCGCCGTGGCAATGGATCTTCTGGCGCGGGTCGGCCTTGCTCATGCCGCCCGGCGCCGGATCGGCACCTATTCCAAGGGGATGCGTCAACGCGTCGGGCTGGCGCAGGCGCTGATCGGCAAGCCGCGACTTCTGGTGCTGGACGAGCCGACTTCGGGGCTTGATCCGGTGTCGCGGCGCGAATTCTACGCCATGCTCGACGGGCTGGCGGCGCAAGGCGCGGCGATCCTGCTGTCCAGCCATGCGCTGACCGAGGTCGAGGCCCGCACCGATCGTATCGTGATCCTGTCGAAAGGGCGCATGGTGGCCAATGATACGCTTGGCGCGCTGCGCCGGGCGGCGGCATTGCCCACCCGGTTGCAGGTAACGGCGCGCCCGGGTGCCGCCGATCAGGTTGCCGTGGCGCTTGCGGCGGGGCGGCGCAACGGGGTGATGGTCGATCTGACCTGCGCCCAGGATCAGAAGCTGGCCCGCCTCGGCCAGATCGCCGGGCTGGGCGATTTGGTCGCCGATGTCGAGGTGATCCCGCCCAGTCTGGAAGATCTCTACAGCCATTTCAGCGCCCGCGCCGGCAATGAAACCTGCAAGGAGGCACAGCCATGACCCGCATTCTTGCCGCTGCCGCATCGGAAGCGCGTATCGCGCTGCGCAATCGCTGGGTGGCGATCACCGTGGCGATGATGGCGGTGTTCTCCATCGTGCTCTCGGCTATGGGCAGCGCGCCGACCGGCGAGCTGGGCGCCGACCGGCTGTCGGTCACCGTGGCCTCGCTGACCTCGCTGGCGGTCTATCTGGTGCCGCTGATCGCGCTCCTGATGAGCTTCGATGCCATCGCCGGCGAGATCGAGCGCGGCACCCTGCCGCTGGTGCTGACCTATCCGGTCGGCCGGTTCGAATTGCTGGTGGGCAAGTTTGTCGCCCATCTGGCAATTCTGGCGCTGGCTGTTGCGGTGGGATACGGGCTGGCGGCGGCCTTCGCCTTCTGGGGCGATGCCCGTGCAGGGCAGGGGGTGGCGGCGCTTTTGCGGCTGCTCTGGACCTCGCTGCTGCTCGGTGCGGCGTTTCTGGCCATCGGCTATGCGCTTTCGGCTCTCGCGCGCCGGCCGGGAGCGGCGGCCGGCATGGCGATCGGGCTCTGGCTGGTGATGATCGTGCTCTATGATCTGGGCCTGCTGGCGGCGATCGTCGCCGATGGCGGCGGGTTTTTCACCACCCATGTCTTCCCCTGGCTGCTGATCGCCAATCCGGCCGATGCCTTCCGCCTCTATAATCTCGCCGCCTCGGAAGCCACCGCCGCTGCGGCGGGTCTTGGCGGGGCGGCGGCCACCCTCGACCCGCTACATGCGCTGGCCTCGATCATGATCTGGCCGCTGCTGGGCCTGGGGCTGGCGACGCTCGCATTCAGAAGGGTAGTGCCATGAACCGTCCCGCCCTGATCTTCCTTGCCCTGCTGGCGCTGAGCGCTTGCCGGGAGGAACGCAGCGCCCTGCCTGCCCCGGTTGCCATGACCGCCGAATCGACCGGCCATTACTGCCAGATGGAGCTTCTTGAGCATCCCGGCCCCAAGGCGCAGGCGCATCTGGCCGGGCTGGAACATCCGCTGTTCTTCAGCCAGGTGCGCGATGTCGTCGCCTATCAGCGCATGCCCGAGCAAAGTCATGTGGTGAGCGTGGCCTATGTTTCCGACATGGGCGCCGAGGGCGCGCATTGGGATGATCCTGGCGCCGAGAACTGGATCGAAGCCTCGCAGGCCCATTACGTTGTCGGCAGTGCGCTGGCCGGTGGCATGGGCGCACCCGAACTGGTGCCTTTTGCCCGGATTGAGGATGCACAGGCCTTCGCCGCTCGCCATGGCGGCGAGGTGCTGCGCCTTGATCAGATCCCCGACAGCGCGGTGTTGGCGCCGGTTGAGACCGGTGAACAGGGCAGCGCGGCCGATGAGGATGATTTTCAGCGCCGCCTGCGTGCGCTGGCCAGTGATGAGGAGATTGAGGGATGATCCGCCGTCGCCGCCTGCTGAGCATAGCCGCCGCCGCCGCACTGGTCCCCGCCCGGCCCGGCCACGCCACCGCCATCAGCCAATGGCGCGGGGTGGCGCTGGGGGCCGATGCCTCGATCACCCTGGCCCATCCCGATGCCGAACGCATCATCGAGCTTGCACGGGCCGAGATCGCCCGGATGGAGGCGATCTTCAGCCTGCATCAGCCGGGATCGGCGCTGGCCCTGCTGAATGCCCAGGGTCGGTTGCACGCCCCGCCCTTCGAGCTGCTCGATTGTCTGGGGCTGGCGGCGCGGGTCCACGCGGCGACCGGCGGGGTGTTCGACCCGACGGTGCAGCCGCTCTGGGCGCTGCATGCTGCGCATTATGCCGGCGCCGCCGAACCCGGCGCACCTTCCTCGGCGGCAGTGGCGGAGACGCGTGTCCGCACCGGCTGGCACCGGCTTCGCCTTGACCCCGACGACATCCGCCTGCAGCCCGGCATGGCGCTGACCCTCAATGGTATCGCCCAGGGCTACATCGCCGACCGCGTGGCGCGCCTTTTGCGCGGCATGGGGCTGGAGCAGGTGCTGGTGAATACTGGCGAGCATCTGGCCCTGGGCGGCGATCCGCGCGGCGGGCCCTGGCAGGTGCGGCTGCGTGCCGGCGGCGAGCTGCTGCCCGGAGCAGTGGCGCTCGAAGGGGCAGCACTGGCCAGTTCGGCGATGCGTGGCACGACATTCGATGCAGCCGGCCGGCAGGGGCATATCCTCGACCCCGCAACCGGCCGGCCGGGCCCCGCACATTGGCAACTGGTCAGTGTGATCGCCCCCGAGGCGGGCCTTGCCGATGCGCTCAGCACGGCATTTTGCCTGATGGGGCGACCGGCGATCGAGCGTGCGCTTCGTGCCTTTCCCACCGCGCGCCTGGCCGCCCTCGTGCCGCAGCGCCCGGCCTGAGCACCTCGCGCGCCGCACCAAACCCGCGGGGCGATCGCGCAGCCGGCAGACCAGGCAGACTGCGGGGCCTGATCGTCACTGACAGCCCGGCGGGCGCCCCACCTTCGACCCGGGCCAGCCGCGCAATTCCTTGCGCCGTCGCATAAGCTCCGAGGTGCGTGTTGACGCCTCATGGATGGCCGGCGAGCCGGTGCTTGCTGCCAGATGAGCCGCGATCCGGCGCGGGGTCAGGAACTGGAAGATATCGACGACTTTCACGCTCACCCCGAGTTGCTGCGTTAGTTGCCGATGGAGTTCCAGTGCCTGGCTGGAACTGCCGCCGGCCTCGAAGAAACAGGCATCGGGCTTGATCGCGGCAATCCCCAGCACCGCGGCAAAGATCGTCTGAACCCTGTCCAGCAGCAGGTTGCGTGCTGGCACATGGCTGCACTGGCGCTGGATCGAATGCGCGGCCGGTTGTGCCGTCGGGGCCTCGGTGGTCGCCCCGCCCATTATCTCGGCCGGAACGCCCATCGCCATCGCCCCCGCAGGCACATCGCAGATCACCGCCGAACAGGCGCTGATCATGGCCCCTTCGCCAAGCACCAGCGACGGCATCACTGCGGCATTGGTGCCAACATAGGCCCGCGCACCGACCCGAACCTTGCCATTGATCACCGCCCCCGGGGCCAGCACCGCGCCAGCGCCAAGCGTCGCCCCATGGCCCAGAACCGCGCGGGTGAAGATCACTGCATGATCGCCAACCGTCGATTGCGCCGAGACCGTGCTGCCCTCATAGAGCGTCACCCCGCGACCGAGCGTCACCCCGCGCAGGTTGACCGCCGGATGGATCAGCTGCGCCAGCGGGATGCCGAAACCCTCGATCCGCCGCCGCGCCTGCTCGCGCCCGGCGGTGGTGCGGGCAACCAGATTCACCGCCTCATCGCCCGGCCGGTGCTCGGCCAGGGCCGCGAAAGGGCCCAGAACGGGAATGCCGAGCAGGTCCTGCCCGATTCTGGCGGGGTCGTCATCAAGCAGCACGATCCGCCGCCAGCGCATGCTGGCCTCGTTCACATCCAGCGCCAGACGCACCGCCTCGGGATTGCCGGCCGCGCATAGATAGAGCGTGCTCATCCCGGCTTCACCACCGCGCCGCTTCCCGCTCCGCGCGACGGACGGATCTTCTGTGCGGCGCCGGTTTTCCAGTCGGTGCAATTGTCGCAGCGGCTGGGCAGCAGATCGAACCGGTGCTCCAGATGGTGACGACGATAGACACCCAGCCGGGCCCAGAGATCGACCAGGCTATCATCCCATGCATTGCCCACCGCCTCCTCGCCCTCGGTATCGCCCGGACAGCGTGGCACCCGCCCGTCCCAGAACATGTGCATCATGGTGATCGCCCAAGGGCAGGGAATGCGCTGTTCGCCGGCGACATCGATGGCGGTTTCAAACTTCCCGCCCCAGCTGAGCTGGCGGCGCAGCTTGACCGTGGCCCCAAGTGCCAGCCAATGATCGCGATACCGGTCGAATTCACGGATATTGTCATCCATCTCGATGAACTGCACCATGACCTCGGGCCCGGTTATCTGGCGTGCCCGCGCGCGAAGCAAGTATTCGACATGGGCATAAATGCGATCCCGGTCACCGAGGCGGCGATATTTCTCGTAGGTCTCCTTCGAGAAACCGTCGATCCCGATGACGATCGTCGAGAGGCCACTCACCAGCAGCCGATCCGCCACATCGGCGGTCAACCGCATCCCATTGGTATTGAGATGCAGCGAGTTCAAACCGATCTGGCGACTGTATGCCAGCACATCGAGAAGCCGTTCAGGCATCAGCAACGGCTCGCCGCAGAACGAGAACCACAGGCTGGTTGTCGGCGCCACCGCGGCGATCTCGTCGGCACATTTGCGCCATAGCGGCATCGGCAAGTTGCCCTTTGGACGCCGCATCTGGTCATGATGGCACATGGCGCAGTTCAGGTCGCATTCCGCGCAAATCTCAACGGCAAAGCTCTTGGGGAACTGTGAGTTTTGCAATCCCGCAGCGATGCGCTTGAGTTCGGCGGTGATGGGCATTTGCGTCATGATGGCCTTCTTAAAATTTCTCATGCACTCTATGTAAAAAAGCGTCACGCCAAATAACGCCCCATGGTCCTCTGGCATGATACGGATATGCTATTGAATTAAAACAGGTATCTTCTGATAATATTTCTCGCAAACCGACAATATTTTTTCGTTAAGCCAGCATTTCTGATGACGGGGGTTTGAAGCACTCATGACCCCGCCTGTGCCGTTGCAAGGCGCTCGCATGTAGTCGCTGCGCGGGCATCGCGTTTGATGGCAGGCCGGATCATCGCAAGCGGTCGCTGGCCGCCACTGTCGGCTTAGCTTGCCGAACACCAGCGCCGATGCGAGAATCCGCTTGAACATGGAAGCCTCCGCCGCATTGGGCGCGGGGCTTTCATGAGACAAACCCGGCGCAAGGTCACCCCGCGCGGTTGGGTCAGGCAAGTGCTTGAGCGCCGCCTGAATGAGATATGATCACCGAGCGGCGCGCGACCAGTTTTTTGCTGACACTTCCGTGCTATTGCCAGGCCTCGCAACCGAACGGAGAATGCGCCGCTAGCGCATCGTTGCCGCTTGGTCGGGCGCTGTTTCACCCTTTCCGAACACGATCAGGGCAAAGGCGATCACCGACAGGAACGCAACGATCGAGGATATGGCCAGCGGCAGCTCGACAGCCGAATGACCCAGATAGAGCAGATAAAGCGACGGGGTCATCACACAGACGGCCAGAAAGAAGGACCAGAAATGCAGCCGGGCCAGCCGTGTCTCGGCCTTGTTCGGATTCAGCGCGTAATAGCCACCAAACAGTGCCATCGTCACCCAGCCCAGCAACTTGGTATGGGCATGCGCGCCGATGACATTGTGTTCGCCCGAGATTGACATCTGCAGCCCCATCATGATGCCGATGATAAGAAAGGCGACTGCGGCCTTGAAGAAGTATTGGGCAAGCTGTGGCATTGTGAACCCCTCCCTGGGCTGGATGATCGGTTTATGCGCTCACGCGGCCAGGCGCCGGTCCCGCCGCACCATGTTCTCGTGCCAGCGGCGCAGGATCGGCTGGGCTTTTGCGTGATCGGCTACCGGCGTTGCCATCGGCCAGCAAATCATCGGCGCCACCTGCCCCCAGACCGCGAAATCACTCAGGCCCGGCCCGCCGGGATCGAGCCAGCCATCGCGTGCTTCCAGACAGAGCGCCAGACCATCCAGCATGCCGCAGCCTTCGGCAGCGATCTCGGCAGGGTGCAACCGGCCAATGCCGCGGGCCTGCAACTGCCGTCGGAAATGCCGCTTCATGGTTGCAAGGACCAGTCCGCCGATCAGCGGCGGGGTCTGCATGTCGATCATCGCGCGCATCTCACGTTGGCCCTCGGGATGCATGAAGAGTTCCCATTCGAGGACCTGGTGAAACCGCTCCTCGAAAGCGGCCTTGAGAAACAGATTGGCGGCCTCCTGCGCATTGCGTGCACGGGTCGGATCGGGCAGGCCGTGCTGCGCGGCGAGGTGGCGGATGATGGCATCGCTGTCGCCCATTCGCAGGCCGCCCTGTTCGATCCACGGGCTCTTGCCCAGCGGCCCCCGGGCGGCACGGTTCTCGATCATCTGTCGATAGGCGATGCCTTGGTGATCGAGCCAGGCGAGCAGTTTCAGCGCGAACGGGCCAACCGTCGGCAGATCCCAGCCGGGCGCGAAGGTGAAGACGCGAAGCTGTTCCATCGGGGCCTCCCCGGACGATGGTTGCCTGCTGATGGTGAAAAGGCTAACTTACCAATGGTAGGCTGTCAATTCATTCCGATGACCAAAGCGCGCTCAACCAGAACCAAGGACCGCATCTTGCGCGTCGCCGCCGATATACTGCGCGGCGGCGGGCCGGCAGCCCTGACCTTCGACGCCGTGGCAGCGCGGCTGGGGCTGAGCAAGCAGGCGGTGATCTACTGGTTCCCGTCGAAACCCGCGCTGCTGAGCGAATTGTCGCTACCCGGGCTGCGCGACGAGGCTGCTGCAGTGCTGGAGGCGCTTGGCGGCTTCGAGGGCAACCCGCCCGAGGCCGCGCGCCAGGTGGTGCTGGCGCTGATCCGGTTCCATCTGGCCGATCTTCCTCGGTTCAGGTTGATCTATCTGTCGCCGCAGATCGGCAGGCAGACGGCCTCGCGTCAGACCGCCAATGCCATCGTTTCGCAGGTCCATCCGGTAACGGCACAGATGTATTCTGCCTTCGCCAATGCCCTCGGCGATGGCCCGCAGGCGCGCGAGACGGCGGTGGCGCTTCACATGGCGGCGCTGGGCCATGTGCTGATGGTGGCACTGACCGAAGCCATCGACGATCCGCTGCGCCATGCACCGGCTGACCTTGCCGAAAGACTGGCGACGGTGTTGGCCGCAGGCGTGCGCCACGAGGGCTGAAGTGAACGGTGGCGAGCATCCCGGCTGCGAAGCTACGGGCCGCTTGATCCTGACAGCCGATATGAAGGATGATCGAGCCGCGCGCATCCTTCGGCGGGTCAGCCTCCGCCTTGCTGGCGAGGCCCAAGGGGCGTCATGCGACGAACCTCTTGGGTGGCACGAAAATCTTGCATTGTTGTCGGCCAACCGTAAGGCGTGGGCCGTTTTCCGCCCCGGCAATTGGATGGATGGCCGGCCTTGAACCGGGCGGCCATGATCCGATGCATCATGGACCATGTCGGCGCCTTGAATAGATGCTCTGTCATGCCCATCTGCTGCATCGCGGGCCGGGCCCCTCTGGCGACATGGTGTCGCGATGTCGGACCGCCACGGGTCGCTTCTGCCGTGACTGGCGGCGACCCGGGCTTGTTCGGATCTTCGCCATCATGAAGCCTCCCAGCCTGACGCGCCTTACAGACAGTTCATCCCAGCACGTCACCTCGTCGCCCGGACCGGCAAGCGCCATGCGTGACCGTCACCGCCGCCGTCTGGACCGGCAATTGAGCGCGCTGTCCCGGCGGTTTCCGTCGCTGCGCGGTGTGCTCGGGTTGATCGAGGCACGCCCGGGCGCGGTCTTGCGCCTGCCTTTGGCGCTTCTGCTGATCGCGGGTGGTTTCCTGGGTTTCCTGCCGATCCTCGGGTTCTGGATGATCCCGCTGGGCTTGCTGATCCTGGCCATCGACCTGCCTTTGCTGCGCCCCTCGGTATCGACGACGATGATCCGCGGGCGGCGGCGGCTGTCGCTGTGGCGGCGGTCGCTTCGGGGCAAGGGACGCTGAGATGGACTACATTCTGTTGCTGCTTGGTCTGATCGGGCTCTTCGCCGGGGGCGAGGCGCTGGTTCGGGGCGCTGTCGGCATCGCGCAGCGGCTGGCAATGTCACCCTTGCTGATCGGCCTCACGGTGGTGGGATTCGGAACCTCGACGCCCGAACTGCTGGTTTCCGTCGATGCCGCCCTGCGCGGGGTGCCGGACATCGCCATCGGCAATGTCGTGGGGTCGAACATCGGAAACATCCTGCTGATTGTCGGCCTGTCGGCGCTGGTCTGGCCAATCCGGGTGTCACGCGGGACGCTGCGGCGCGATCTGGCCGTGATGCTGGCGGCGGCAGTGGTGCTGATGCCCCTGTTCTGGTCGGGCATGCTGGGACGCCCGGCGGGCCTCGTGCTGGTCGTGGCGCTGCTCGCCTATCTGGCCTGGGCTTGGCTGGCGCAAGGCGAGCCCGAGGCGGAAGCAATGGCCACATCGCGCCCGCTCTGGCGGTCGCTGATCTGGGTTCTGCTTGGCCTGGCGGCACTGATGCTGGGTGCGCGCTGGCTGGTCGATGGCGCGGTGGCCATCGCACGCACCTACGGCGTGTCGGAAGCCTTCATCGGTTTGACCATCGTTGCGGTGGGTACCTCGTTGCCGGAGCTGGCGACCTCGATCATCGCGGCCCTTCGACGCCAGTCCGAGATCGCCATCGGCAACATTGTCGGCTCCAACATCTTCAACGTGCTGGGGATCCTCGGTGTGACCGCCTTGGTTGCGCCGATCCCGGTGGCGGGGCGGTTCCTGAGCTTCGATGTGCCGGTGATGATCGGCGCGTCACTGGCGCTGGCGGCGCTGTTGCTTCTGCGCCCGGGTATCGGGCGGGTCACGGGGGTGGCGCTCCTGCTCGCCTACGCGGCCTATGTGTGGGCCGCGCAAGGGTGAAAACCGCAAGGTGTGAATTTCAAACCCGAACTGAAACAACCCAGGGGTTCGCCCCATACCCGGGTCACTGCCGGGTGGAACTCAATATTCCACTTCGGCGGAAAGACCGTAGCGGGCTACTACCGATGCCATCGTCCGAGCAGCATCTTGGACCGCATGACCGGGATCGGGGACGGGTTCGACGTGCTCTTTTCGCGCCATGGCAACGATGCACACAAACCTTGGTGACCCCGGCAGGATTCGAACCTGCAACCTGCCCCTTAGGAGGGATTCATTCATTTTCCTAATCTTTCTTTGTTTTCTTGTGCTTGGCATTTTCGGCAGGGGTCGGTTGTACATAGATTGTACGAAAGCGCGCCCTGACATCGGCCTCGTCCGTCTCGGCATGGGCATAGATACGCATGGGCAGATTGGGATCTGACCAGCGCCCCGCCTTGGCTGCCGTGACCGGATCGACGCCTTGCCGGACCACCAGTTCGGTGAAAAACCCGTGCCGCCCGGCGGGGTGTGCCGACAGGTACGGGATACCCGCGCGCTTGCAGATCGTCTTCCAGCGGTTGTTGTAGCCGGTCGGGCTGCCGTAACCAAAGACGCGCGGCGACAGGAGCGCCCCGGTCTTGAGGTTCTTGGGCCGCTTGGGCTTCAGTGCGGTCAGTTCGGCCATCATCTGCGGCGAAACCGTGACCCAGCCTTCCGGATGGCCCTTCTGCGCCTTCACACGTACTTCGCAGGTGGCCGGTCGCAGATCATCCGGTTCGATGGATACTGCCTGATCGATGCGCGCTGCCGTCTCGAACATGAAACGCACCATCGCCGCGTTGTAGGGATCGGCGGCGGCACAAAACGCCTCGATCCAGTCGCGTGTCGCGGGTATGCGCTCGATCCGGCTGGGCTTGCGCCGCCGCTGGTCCTGCGCGATGCGCTCGAACTTGTCGTAACGCTTCACCCGCAGAAGCGGCGTGCCTTTGTGCTCATGCGCATTGTTGATGACCGCCCGCGCCGGAGTCACGATTTCGCGCCACCAGGTATCGGTGCAGGCGTTCGGCTTCAACTTGCGGCCAAGGCTTTTCAGCAGCGCACCCGTGATCGCGCCCAGCGGCATATCCCCGATCTCGTCCAGGATCGGCAGGAGCTGCTTCGCCGTTTTGGCGGATGGGTGGTAGAAATCGACCGCATCGGCAAAGCGCAGACTGTGCTCTTCTCCGATCAGATACTTGCGGACCTGAAGCTGCGTCTCGTCGTTTATCCAGTCCCTCGCGCCAGCTTCAGTAGTCGCTCGCGTGCTTTGGCGGTATGGACCGGAGATCGGTCGGCCATTGTATTCGACCCAGCCCTTGACCCAGAAGACGGAGCCACGCTTGTAGATTTCGAGCGGCATGCCTGTCCTTCCTCGAAGATGGTATCAATTTGGGCGGGGGTGATCAGCATCGTGCGCCCCAGCCGGAAGAACGCGCCGGTATCGTTAGCCTTCTCGCGCAGCGTCCGCTCGGAAATCTCGATCCCGTGATCGGCCATAATCTCGACCCACTGGGCGGGGGTCTTGCCGATGGTGAGGATTTGGGACTGCTCCGCATGTTCGGTGTTCATCATCGCCTACCCTTTCCGGCCATTGCGCGCGGTCTTGGGCGCAGCCGTGACTGTGAACTGCGAGACATACTTCTCCCAGGCCCCGCTCGGGATCTTCGGGTTCCGTTTGCCGGGGGCGGTGAAGATGTGATCCAGCATGTCTTCGCGGATCAGATAGCGGATGTTGGTCACCGGAATGCCCACGCGATCCGCCAGTTCCTTGGGTGTTTCGAGAAGTTTGGTCATGCTTCGCGCCCTTCTGTTCTGCTCACAAAACAAGGCGATAGATTTCGTTTTGCATTCAGAAAGAAACAAAACTACGCTGATCTTGGAGGAATCACGCGTGTCGCCATCGTTCGTGTCACTATCAGATAGATATGATTACAAATGAGGTCAACACAAATACAAACGAAAGTTGAGCATGGCTGTAGTTGGCCTTGGAAACCGCCTTGCTGCTGTCCGAAACAAGGCGCGGCTCTCTCAAGAGGAGATGTCGCAGCGCCTTGGCATCAGTAGGAGCGCCTATCAAAACTACGAACGTGGCCAGCGGGACCTGACGGCCCAGCTGCTGTTGGTGATCTATGAAGAGTTCGACGTGGACCCGCTCTGGATGCTGGAGGGCGACACAGAGACCGGCAAGAGCCGCCACCATGAAGAGGCCGCCATTGCCTACCGCAGGATCGGCATCGCGGTCGAGCGTCGGATCATCGAGCGCGGCTTGACCGTCACCCCCGAGAAGAAGTGGGACGCCATCGAATTTCTGTTCGATGAGGCCCTGAATGCCGACGCTCTGGCCACCGAGAACGAGGGGCCGGACACAACAAGAATCGACAGTATCCTGAGGCTGGTGAGCTGATGTTAGACGACGAATTTCCGGAAGAAGTTAGAAGGCTGAAGCCACGCAAGGTGCGGTTCAGTCGAGATGTCGATCGGTTTCTGGGAAGCGCGCCCTCTTACCAGATGGATGACAAGTGTCCCCCAGGGCCTGCCTTACGGCCAGAACCCGGGAGCCAGAATTCGATCTGCTGCGCGGCTTGCGGGAAGACGGAGTACCTGTCTCGCGCCTACTGCAGGTGCGGGCACTATCTGCACGGCTAGATCGAGGATGAGTACCTGGCCTGGGAGCGCGACCTGCGCGGGATGCATGAGATCATAGCCCGCGACGCGGACCGGAAGCTCAAGCCCCTTCGATGGTTGCCGCTCGTGGCTATGCCCTTTATCTTGGGGCCTTTGCTTGTTGCGCTCTTTTCAACAACACCGCCTCTCGCCACGTTCCTTTGGTGGCTCCCGGGCTTTGCCATCATCGGCGGCGCAGCTTTCGCAGATAAGTTCATCGCGCGGCACAAGGCCGAAAGCGCCGCCATCCTTGAAAACGCTGACTTTGAGACCTTTCTTCTGGTCCGCAATGTGTAAGCTAACGCTTGACATGTGTAAGCGATCAGGCTACGCTCATCGATGATCAAGACGTTCGCGAACAAGCACCTGAAGGCCCTCTGGGAAACAGGGAAGTCCAAGATCGACGCGAGGTTTCACAAGCGCATCCTGCGTCGGCTCGACGCCCTGGATGCCGCCACCGCGCCCGAGGACATGAACCTTCCCGGTTTCGACTTTCACGCGCTGCGCGGTCACAACCCGACGCGCTTCACGGTCCATGTAAACGGGCCATGGTGTATCACATTCGAGTTCAGAGATGGCGATGCCTATGTGCTGGATTTCGAGCAATACCACTAGGAGGCGCGCATGAGCCGCAACACAGACCGCTGCCCGACGCATCCGGGCGAATTGCTCCGGGAGGATGTGATCCCCGAGACGGGCAAGTCCAAGGCCGAGATCGCGCGGATGCTGGGCATCTCGCGCCAGCATCTGCATGACGTCCTTGCAGAGCGCAAACCGGTTAGCCCAGAGGTTGCCGTGCGACTGGCAAAGCTGTTCGGGAACGAACCGCTGTTCTGGATCAGGATGCAGGGTGCCTATGACGCTTGGCACGCCTCTCGGGAAGTGGATGTGTCCGCAGTGCCGACGCTGTTTGCTGCGGAATAGGTGGGTGTTGATTTCCACTGAGAAGTGACCGACGTACGGAGTGAACCCTGTGGGCTGGACCACGGGGGAGTCATCGGACGATAATGGGTCAGTTTGAAATCCGTTGAGGGCGCCTCTTGTAAGGGTCGCGTTTCTTCGGCGCTTCTTCCGCCGCCACTATCAGCGCAACAAGGTCCTCCACATCCCACAGGCGATCCGTTAGGCGAAGGTCTCGTATCCGGCCCGATAGACCTCTTCGAATTTCAATGTCTTCGTGAGCATAATGTTGCTCGCAATGTCCCGTATTTGCGGCAATATAGCTCCGAGGAGCAGAATTATTGTCGAAACACAAGGGCAGGGACTGGAACGGGCGCAGCAGCCTCACGCGGATCGCGGATGCGGGCCGCTTGCGCCGCGAGCGTGTCAGCACGCTACTCTCAAGGCGCGCGGTAGACCACCAAGGGAGCGAGCAACTGATAAGGCCGGGTATCGGCATCGCTACCGCGACGCGATATTCCACGACGGCAAGCCCAGATCGTTGGGCACCGCTGTCTGCTGGCGCCGTGGCGGTTGATGCGTTGCTTCAGTCAGTAGCCGATGGCAAGGATCGCGTCCTGCTCGCCTGGCCTGAGCGGCCCGGCAACGGCTTCACCTTGGCCGCACTCGCGATGCGCGAAGCACGCGCCAGCGGTCGGCTCGCGTCGGCAACTCTCGCCATCTGGCCGTGGCGCCAGGGCATCATGCGCGCAGCACGTTCAGCGCTTGTCCATCCGCACGATGTCGCCGAGGCCGCCCGCCATTCCTTGAACGAACTAGAGGAAAGAGCGGCATGGACTGGCGACTTGGCACAGCGTTCGCTCAGCATGATCGAGCTTCGGTTGAAAGACCTAGTCCTCAAGAACGCCCCGCCGCGGGTTGCGCGCGGGCGACAGCGCCTTGGCATCTTGGTACGCAGCCCGACCTTGGTCGAGACAACTGCCTCGTTCCCTCCGGGACCATCGGGGTTCGCAACCGACCCCGAACAGGTGCTCAAGCGTGTACGCAGCCACACCTTCCTCGGCGACAAGGGTGCCGGCATTCCGCATGCGCATGAAGAGGTCGGTTCACCGATCCTAACGCCCTTCGCGCTGTTTGGGTTGCCGCCTGAGCGCGCCCAGTCACGCCTCACTAAGTTGCTCGGGTTTGAGCGCTTCACCCGGCACGGGCTCGATGCCGTGGTCGTCGACCTGACGCGCCAGTCGCGCGCCGAACTAGGCGACCAGTGGGAGCGCAGCCTCGCGACTCTGCTCGAGGCGCTTGATACGGTGCGCGGACGGCGCCCGCCAGTGGTCGTAGTCTGCGAGGATCCGTTTGCGCTCCGCGGTGCTTCGCGGGTGCTCCGCGCGCATGCGGCGCGGCTGCGGCCGCGCCGCGCGGCCCCGGTCGAGACAGGTGTTTATCTCGCCGAGCCGGGGTTTCTCAGCCGGCTTGCCACCCTGCCGGACCGTTTGTCGGACGTCGCCTTTACCGCCGACATCAAGGACGCCTCGCTGGTCGCGATACGTGAGAAGCTGGTGACGCTCGGACGGCGCCTGCGCGACGGCGGCGACGGCGCAGGTGCGCGCGGCGTATCTCGCGCGCTTGCCTTCCTACGGCGCGTAGCGAGCTTGCCGCTCGGTCTCGACGAAGCCCGGCGCACGGCCGACACGCTGTTCGACGCTGACGACGAGGTCGACGCCGGGATCCGCGCGATGTTCAGGCCTCGCATGGCGCTCGGCCAGCTTGCCGAGATCGGCCAAAGCTCGCCCGAAGGCGCGTTTGCGCGGGAGGCGGTGGCGCTGATTGAGTCCCGTATCGAGGGTTGGGGTGCGGAGACGCCAGTGTCGGCCAAGCTCGCCGATCTGATCGCGCAGGAGGGCTGGAACACGTCCGCCACGTTGATAGCTGTCCCCGAACGGCGGATCGCCGAAGTGCTGATGGCGTCGGATCGGGGGGTTGCGTGGCATTGTAGGATCATCGACCATTCGGACTTGGTACCTACGCTCGCCAAGGGTGGTCTTATGCGCGTCATCGTCACTGGACCGAGCGCAACCGCTATTCGAGCATTGCTCACCAGCCCGGCCACGCCTGGCGAGGCCGTACTTCTGGGCGACGCCGCGGGGTCGGCGCTGCTTGCAGGCGAACTCGGGCCGCTGGCGCGCCTGCCGGGCTTCGCTCCGGTTTCGGGGCGCGCTATGGCGATGCAGGCAGCATTGAAGCGCGGCGGACTCGACGAGCGGCTCGATGCTGGTGAAAGCGAGTTCCGCATCCTTCCAATCATGCAACCTCGCGAAATCGACCTAACCCGCGAAGGCGGCAGTTTTGCAGGTGAGAAGATCCTGCTCTCTACCAGCGCGCACCGCATCGCCTATCGTCCGTCAAGCGACGTACTGTTGTTCACATCGGGTGAGGCGCGCCCGTTCGAAAAAATCCCTGCGCGCGAGGTCGAGCGCGGCGACCAAATCCTAGTGCTCGACGAGGAGATCCGTGACCGGCTTCGCCATGCGCTAGCCACGTCGCGGACCAGCCTCGATCAACTGGTCGCCTACCACCAGCATGTTGCGCGGCTGCGCGATGCCCTGCCTGGATCGGTGCCTGAAAAGGCGCGCGAGCTGCTGCGCCGGATGCGCGAGATCGATCCCGCGCTGCAGGGCAGCGAAGTACACAATGTTCATCGTTGGCTGACTGCGGATCTCGCAACGCCCGCCGAAGATGGTTCTCGCCAGCCTCGCGCCCCGCGCGACTGGCCGCGCTTCCGCATGTTCATGCAGGCGAACTGTGTCGACGAGATGCTCGCCCAGACCTATTGGCGCTTTGCGATCGTGCCGACGCGCTCATACCGCATCCAAGAAGGCTTCCAATTCAACCAGCGCGTGGTGCAGTTTGTGCTGGACCCCGAGAGCTTCGTCGTCGGCCAATCGGATGGCGCGCTTCGGAAACTGTGGTTGTCGCTGCTAGACGCAATTGACGACGTCGAGGATATCGAGATCGTGAAGGGAGGTACGCCGGGTGAGTGAGTCATGTGCCTTGAGGAACATGGAGCCAGACGAGCGGCAGCTGCTTAAGGAAGCGGTATGCGACGCCATTCTCGAGCGGACGCGCAGGCTTGTTTCCGGCGACGGAGAGGTCGGCCGCACGATCGTTGGGGCCAAGCCGTCGCAAGTCTTGAGCAGCGGGTTCATCTTACCGCGGATAAACGAGAATGGGGATGATGAAACGAGCGACATCCGGCTTGCCGCGCACGGACTCGACCTGAGGATCAGGGCAGGAGAAGGTAGCCTCCGGGTCGCGCCAGAACTTAGCGTTTATCTGCGCGTCCTGCCAAGCGCAGACGATCTTTTCGCGCGGGCGGGCCGACTAATACCGCGTGCCGAGCTGTCGCGCGACGCTGCACAGCGCGCCAAAGCAGAGATAACGCGGCGGCTCGAGAGCCTAGCCGCCGGGCTCAGCGGGCGAGCGCGGCGAGAGATGCGCGCAAGTATTGCTGCCGCGGTTTATCGCGAAATGGGGGTCGAAGTTCCGGCCGGCGCTATCGTCCCGCAAGGCGCCGAGGCTGATCTTGACCCTTCGCACGCCTCCCCACCTTCAAGCGATAGCGCGTCGCTCCGTCTGCGGATCCCCAACACAATCTCCCGGCGCTACGATGCGCCGCTCAAATGGCGTCGCGTCGACGTGCCAGTCCCACCGCTCGAGCTTCCACTACCAGCTGATCCCGGCGAATGGAAGCAGCAGGCCGCAGATTATAGTCAGCAACTCCATGCCGCAATCCGGGGCGCCTGTATGGCCTACCTGGTGTCGGAAGACGGTCGTGAATGGGCGTGGCGGCGCCGGCGACCAGAATCAGAAGATTTCTGGTCGCGTAACGCGTGGGAGGGGTATTTGCGCCGCATGCGCACCGACCCCCCGGTCGCCGCTGACGTCTTACCGCAGATTCAGATGCAACTCCTCGTCCAGGTCCTCCCTGATCCGACTTCGCACGGATGCCAATCGGTCCGCGTGGCGCTCGAGAATCTGCGCGAGAGCGATGCAGACATGGAATGCGGCCTGTTCAACGTAGCGGTTCAGCTCGAGCTTCCTGATGCATCCCTCGCACCGATGCGGCTTGAGCGTGTGCGGCGAAGCTACCATCTCGCCGGTTTCATGACGATGCCCGCGATAGGCGTTAACGGCGGTGTTGAGGATCTCGGAGCCGACGCCGGAATACGGACGCTGCGCACTACTTGGATGCCGCGCTACGTGCTCCCGCGGATGCAGGCGCGCGAGGTACCTGCGGTACCAACTGCCTATTCGCAGCTCTGCGATCCGAAAGTGGATTGAGCTACCCCCCAACACTTGGACAGTTTCCGGGGTGATTTAAGCTACTGCCTGCACCTGCTGATCGGTTTCAATGC
>ERZ869909.1289-NODE-1289-length-20815-cov-7.488234_pt1 | contig 20815 bp, 8 predicted proteins | sample MGYA00520892_ERZ869909 | MGnify/ENA primary metagenome ERZ869909 (study PRJEB32215, sample SAMEA104723947) | bioreactor metagenome | biome: bioreactor; feature: anaerobic bioreactor; material: water | place: China | collected 2015-03-12 ... | reverse complement strand
GGCGGCGGCGGCGGCGGCGGCGGCTCTGGCGGCGGCGGCGGTGGCAGTACGAACGAAACGATCCCGATTATCAATCTTCCCGCGGTCATCGGTGGCGGCGGTGGTGGTGGCGGCAGCAGTGGCCGCGGGGGCCTGGGCGGTTCCGGCGGCGGTGGTGGCGGCTCCGGCGGCAACGGCGGAGATATCGGCGGCACCGGAAGCCTCGGCGCGAACGGCGCCAGCAACTCGGGTGGCACGGGAGGCAACGGCAACGCACTTGGCTTTGGCGGCAGTGCCGGGGGCTCGGGCAGCGGCAGCACCGGCGGCGCAGGTGGTGCCGGCGGGGCCGGTGGCATCGGCGGCGCAGGCGGCGCAGGCGGCGCGGGCGGGGGAGGCATTGTCTTCTCAGCGCGCGGGGCAATCGTGCTGCTCCCGGGCTTTGTAGTAAACATCTCGGCATCATTGCCGGAACCCGGTGCACCGGGCTCGGCAGGCGGCCCCGGGGGCGTGGCAGGTACCGGTACTGTGGGAGTCGCAGGGGGTATCGGCGGTGAAGCAAGCGAATTCGCGGGCTTTGCGATTCCGCTTGGACCGGGCGGCAACGGCGGCGCGGGTGGCGCGAGTGGCGGTGGTGGCGCAGGCGCGGCGGGTGGCCCGGGTGGACCCGGCGGCAGCGGCGGATACGGCACGCCGGGCATGGTCAAGTTCCACGGTACAGTGGTCGTTGCCCTTTCGGGCGATTTCGGCACGGCCCAGGTTCTGGCGGACAATGCTGCGGGCAGCAACCCGGACCAGAACGGCCGCGTGACGGTCATCTCGAACATGGGCGCGGCGGCGCAGGACTACCTCCCCGCGTTCAGCACGGATGACATCGTCACGGGCTTCGCGAGGAACGACAACCTGTTGTTCAGCCCGAGCACCTACGAGCCCTCGCTCTCCCTGCCCAATATCGGCGAGCTGGAAGGCAGCGTCGGAACCGCGGGCTTCATGCGCGAGCTTTTCTGGAACAAGAACGCCGTGCTCGATGCCGCACCGGATTTTCCGGCCATTGGCGCCGTGCGTCTCGTGGTCTTTCCTGCCAGCAACGGCGCAAAACTCGGCGGTCCCAGCAGTGTTTTCGAGGGATACGACCAGGTCTTCGTGATTAACGAGTCGGCGTTGCCCCTGTTGGATGTGAAGCTTGAGATCGATGGCTTTGACCCCATCACGCTCGCGCAGACCGGCTTCTTCCCGCCCAACGCCATCTGGAGCACAACGGTGCCGGCCGGCACTGCCGTGGCCTTGGATTATGACCCGGACGCTGATCCCGGCGATGGCCCCGACATCATTCCGCCGTTCATCGTGCTCGTCGGCGCTGCCTCGATCACCGTCGAGGCGGGCGCAGCGTTTGTCGATCCCGGCGCGATTGCCGTGGACAACATCGACGGCGAAATCACGGCGAACATCGTGGTGACGGGCTCGGTTAATACGGGTGCCTTGGGCGTGTACCAGTTGCTCTACAATGTCTCCGACACCGCGGGCAACGCGGCGCAGCAGGTCGTGCGTACCGTGACGGTGGTCGACACCACGCCGCCGGTCATCAGCCTGACGGGCAGCGCATCGGTAACCGTCCAGGCGGGCGCCTCGTTCAACGACCCCGGTGCAACGGCCACGGACACCTTCGAGGGCAGCCTCACCGAGGACATCGTCGTCACGGGCTCGGTCAATACGGGCGCCTTGGGTGTGTACCAGCTGCTCTACAATGTCTCCGACAGCAGCGGAAACGCCGCGCAGCAGGTCGTGCGCACCGTGACGGTGGTCGATACGACTCCGCCGGTGATCACGCTGACGGGCAGCGCCTCGGTAACCGTCCAGGCGGGTGCAACCTTCAACGATCCCGGTGCAACGGCCTCGGACACCTTCGAGGGCAACCTCACCGCGAACATCGTCGTCACGGGCTCGGTCAATACGGGTGTCTTGGGCGTGTACCAGCTCCGTTACAATGTCTCGGACAGCAGCGGCAATGCCGCACAGGAGCGAATCCGCACCGTGACCGTGGTGGACACCACGCCGCCGGTGATCACGCTGCTGGGCGATGCCACCGTCGAGGTGATTGTTGGCAATGAGTTCAATGACCCCGGCGCGACGGCCACGGATTCGTTCGAGGGTAACCTCACCGCGAACATCGTCGTCACGGGCTCGGTGGATACCAACACCGTCGGAACCTACCAGCTCACCTACAATGTCGCGGACAGCAGCGGGAACCAGGCCACCGCCCGCGTGCGCGTGGTGAATGTGGTCGAGTCCGCCAATTTCGAGGGCGAGATCGTCCCCGTGCTGGTGGGCGAGGTGGTCGATGCCGTGACGGGTGACCCGCTTACCTGCGCGGTCGTCGAGCTGACGGCCAGCGATGCGTCGTTCCGGGTCACTGCGGTGACCGACGAGAACGGCGCGTACTTCTTCGAGTCGCAGCCCACCGGTGTATACGGTGTGCGGGTGCTGTCCCCGGGTTTCGAGACCTTGGCGGCAGCCTCCGTGGCCCTCGTGGAAGTGGTCGGAGACGAAGAAGTCGAGGCGATCGTTCGGGACTACGAGCTTCTCCCCGGCGCTTCGGGCGCGACCCTCTCCGGTCAGGTGTTGGACGAGGACACCGGCGAGCCCCTCGTCGGCGTGCTCGTGCGTCTCTTCCTTGACGATGATACGGACGACGATGTGCTGGAGACCTTCACCTGCGCGGATGGCCGCTACGAGCTTCCGCTCGACGACGACAAGAAGCAGGCGACGCTTCCCATCGAAGTGCGGTTTTCGCTTCCGAATTACTTCCCGAAGGAACGGGAAGAGGTGGTGGATCCGGCACAAGGCGCCGAAATCAATGAGACCCTGAAGGCCCGCTTCGACGGTCCCTCGGCGATCATCGGCAGCGTGCGGGCGATTGCAGGCGAAGGCACCGTGCCGTTGGACGGCGCGCGCGTGACCCTGCGCGGCCCGATCAACACCTCGACGCGCTCGGACGCCTCGGGCTTGTTCTCGTTTGATGCGATCCTTGATGGCAGCTACTCGGTGACGGCCAGCGCGCCGGGCTTCGGTGGCAGCAGCCGCCAGCGCGGGTTGGACCCGGGCACGGTGGGCGAGGTGAGCTTCCAATTGAGCCCGCTGGTTGCTGGCGTGCCGGGTGATGTCGATGGCAACGGCATTGTGAATGCCATCGATGTTCAGTTGGTCATCAACGCAGCGCTCGGGCTTCCGATCAACCCGTCGTTCAATGCCGATATCGACGGCAACGGCGTGATCAACGCGATCGATGTGCAGTTGGTCATCAACGCCGCCCTGGGAGTCAACATCTCCAAGTAACGGCGCAGAAGTATCCTATTCTCTCCACCGGCGGTTGGGCCCCAAAAGCCCAGCCGCCGGTGGCTTTTTGGGGGAGCGCGGGCATAACCCAACGAGTGCCGTCCCGACATCGCTCCTCAAACACGCCTGTAAAGCTACCGCGGAACAGCCCAGCCTCAAAGCTCGAAGTACAAAGGAGGCACGGCCCTGTGCGGCATTACCCATATCCAAGCCATTGAGCGCGGGCGGATCCCAACGAGCGCAGTTCCGTCGTCGCGCGGCGCTCGCCGCCTGAAAGGCGGCCGCACGATAGCCCAGGGTAAGCCTCCGAAGCTCGAAGAGCGAAGGAGGCGCGGCCCTGGGGTAGGCGCCGCCCCATATCGCGCCCTGAAAGGGTGCGACAACTCCCTAATCCCAAACATATCGTTCGTCACAATTGACGCGATATTTTTTCAAGAACGCACGAAACTCATCCTGAAACGAAATCGTCTTGCGGTGCTCTTCCTGATTCTCAATGTATCGGCGAACGCGTGGGACTTGGGATTGACCCACGGAGAATGCCCCGTATCCGCCTTGCCAGCGAAAATCCGTGAGCGCCTTTGTCCTGCGTCTTGATCCATTTCGAGGACGCGGATTTCACCTCCTCAAGCACCTTGGCGAGCGCCACATTCTTCGACAGGACGAACATTGCGTGCACATGATCGCGCTCACCTCCAATGATGAGGGCGGGGCAGTCCAGTTCCTTGAAAGCGCCGGCCTGGTACGCGAACAGGGCGGGCCGAATTTCGGGGGACAACCACGGTCGCCGCTCCTTGGTGCTGTAGATCAAATGGATCAGGTTCATTGCCAAGGATTGGGGCATGGGTTCCTAATTTCAACCGTTACCCAGGGCTGCGCCCCCTTCGCTCTTCGAGCGTCGGCGGCTTACCCTGGGCTACCCTGTTGCAGCCGTTCAGGCTGCCGAACCGTCCGGTGTATCGACCCCTGAACTCACTCCGCGACCAACTCCATGCGGATGACAAATCGACTGTCAGAATGTGTATCCCCCAAGAATTTGCGATACGAGCGGGCATTGACAAGAAAGGGGCTCCGGAGTATAGCGCTCACGACGCTACATGACATGTACCGTAGCAAGAGGCTTGGGGCGGTCTCAACGCGTCCGATGGCGACGGACCTCAGGCAAAGTAGTGCCCAAACTGACTTGGGGCTCGAATGATCGGCATTCAGCGCAGTCTATCGGTCGCCGGCCGCATGACAACCCTAGGTTACGCAAAGCGAAGGAGGCGCGGGCCAATGGGGCGGACTGTGCGGAGCCTCTACAGGCACGACCGGGAAGTTGAAGTCATTCGCGCCAAACCAGCAATCATCACCCCCTCACACAATCCGGGCTTGCCAAGTCGACCAAACCCGTGCATGATGGTCTCGTAGGGAGTAGAGAGCAGGGCAATTCGACCCTGTTCGGGCACCGGTGAGGGGTTTAAAGGCATGAAGCAAGGGTATTGGCGCGCGATTGGCGCGCTCGCATTCGCGTGGATATTCACCGTAAGCGCGTGGGCGCAAGGGGATTTCGTCAATTTCGAGACCCCCGTGGTCTCCCCCATTGATATCAGCCCGGATGGGACCCGCCTCGCGGTGTGCAACCTGCCGGACGCCGTCGTCGATATTTTCGACCTGACCGCCTCCCCCCCGGTGAGAATTCAATCGATTCCCGTCGGCTTGGACCCCGTTTCCTGCCGATTCCGGACGGATTCCGAGCTATGGGTGGTCAACCACATCAGCGACAGCGTCAGCATCGTTGATCTCGACCTTGGGGCCGTCGTTCATACCCTGCGCACCGAGGACGAACCCAACGATGTCGTGTTCGCGGGAACCCCGCAGCGGGCCTTCGTCTCCTGCGGGCAGACCAATGTCATCCTCGTCTTCAACCCCGCCAATCCCGGCAATACACTCCTGCGTCTGCCCGTGCGCGCTGAGAAACCCCGCATGCTGGCCGTCAGCCCGGATGGCGCCACGGTCTACGCCGCCATGTTCGAGTCTGGCAACAGCACGACCCTTCTTGGTGGCGGTGCGGAAGACACCTCCGTGCTCGCCTTTCCACCCAATGTCGTAACGGACAACCGCGGACCATACGGCGGCGCCAACCCGCCCCCGAACGCGCCTGTGACGCAGGAAAACCCGCGCGGATTCAATCCACCCTTTCGAGCGGGCCTGCCGAACCCGCCCAGGGTCGGGCTGATTGTGCGGCAGAATGACAACGGTCTCTGGCTCGACGACAACGGCTCGAACTGGACGAATTTCGTGAGCGGCGGGCTCGCCCTGGCGTCCGGACGCCCAATCGGATGGACGCTGCTGCAGAACGACATTGCCGTGATCGATGCGGACTCCCTCTCGGTCTCGTATATCGAGCGCATGATGAACATCGGCATGGCCATCGCAGTGAACCCCGCGACGGGCCAGGTCCACATGGTCGGCACGGAGGCCATGAACGAGATCCGGTTCGGGCCCAACCTGCGCAGTCACTTCGTGCGGGTGCACCACGCGCGCGCGAACCCGGTGGACATTACCGACCTGAACCCGCACCTCGACTACTCCGTCGCGAATATCCCGATGCCGCAGCGGGTCCGCTCGATCGGCGACCCCCGGGCCATCGCATGGACCAGCGACGGCGCCCTCGCCTACATCGCGGGCATGGGCTCGAACAATGTCATCGGCATTAACTCGAACGGTGAGCGCGTTGACCTGCCCGGCACGGTGAACGGCACGGTTCCGGTGGGCGAAGGCCCCGCGGGCCTTGCGCTCGACGAGGAACGCGGGCGGCTGATTGTGTTCAACCGCTTCGAGATGAGCCTGTCGTTCATTGACCTGCAAACCCACGGCGAGCTGGTGCGAGTGCCGCTGCATGACAGCACGCCCGAACTCATCCGCGCGGGACGGCCGCACCTCTACAACACCCACCACACCTCCGGCCTTGGGCAGGCCTCGTGCGCCTCGTGCCATGTGGATGCACGGAAGGACCGCCTCGCGTGGGACCTGGGCGACCCCAGCGGAACGATGCGCGGGATTCCGTCGGTCAACATCAACAACCCGGGCCCGAACGAGGTCAACCGTGGCGCCGGTGTACCCGGGCTGGACAACGGCATGCAGGCCTTTCACCCGATGAAGGGCCCGATGACGACGCAAACGCTTCAGGATATCATCGGCAAAGAGCCGCACCATTGGCGCGGCGATCGCTCGGGCATCGAGCAGTTCAATGCCACCTTCACCGAGTTGCAGGCAGCCGACGCGGGCCTCACCTTCGCCCAGATGCGGCAGTTCAAGGAGTTCCTGGGCACCATCTACTTTCCGCCCAACCCCTTTCGTGAGATGGACAACTCCCTGCCCACCAACCTGTCGCTCGAGGGGCACTTCGCCACGGGCAGGTTCGCCCTGCCCGCCGGCGCGCCCTTGCCCAATGGCGACGCGGTTGCCGCACTCGCGCAGTACCGCAGCTTCAGCCCCGCACTCGACCGCGGCCTGTTCGCCTGCGTGGTGTGCCACTCATTGCCAACGGGCGCCGGCCCCAATTCGCGGCTGGTGGGCGGCATGTTTCAGGAGATCCCCCACGGGCCTCTCGGCGAGGCCCACCTCGCCCTCGTCGGGGTGGACGGCTCGACCAACCGGAGCATCAAGGTCTCCCATCTGCGCAACATGTACGACAAGACCGGCTTCGACATGACACAACTCGAGAATACCGCCGGGTTTGGCTTCCTCCATGACGGTTCCATCGACAGCATCGCGCGCTTCCTGTCGGAACCCGCCTTCTTCTTCCAAAACGACCAGCAAATCGCGAACATGGTCGCGCTTATGCTCGCGTTTGCCGGGTCCGAGTTCGGGCCTGCCACGAACGCGCTCGAGCCGCCCGGCGTCGCCAGCCAGGATGTACACGCCGGCGTCGGCATGCAACGCACGGAAGTCACCAGCAAGACCGACATCACCTTCGTGCAACTGTTCGAAAACGAGGCCAAACGGGGGGTGGTCGACCTCATTGCACATACGGCAGATGCCGATGGCCTTCCGCGTGGCTACCTCTACCTGCCGGGCGAAAACCTGTGGCTGCCCGACAGCCTCGCGGAGCAAGCCACGACCCGCTCGCAGTTGTTCGCCGACCTGAAGGGTTCGGAGCGGCCCGTGACCTTTACCGTTGCGCCCAAAGGCAGCGGGTTCCGCCTTGCGATCGACCGTGACGGCGACGGCCTGTTCAACTACGATGAAATCCGCGATTGGAACCCCGTGCTGGAGGGAATCCAGAATCCCTTCGACCCGGCCAATCCGGATTCGAGCGGGGACAACTTCTCGAACCAGCCCAACGGCGTGCCGGACTCAATGACCGACTACAACGGCAACGGCATCCCGAACGCCGAATGGATCGCCATGGGCGGCAACCCGATCCAATTGCGCCCGGAAGATGTCACCTTTTCCGGCGTTGTGAACGCCGTGGATGTGCAGTTCGTCATCAATGCAGCGCTCGGCGTTGATGTCTCGCCGGTCAACGCGGATGTGAACAACGATGACGAGGTCAACGCGATTGATGTGCAGTTGGTCATCAACGCGGCCTTGGGGGTCAACACCTTCGGGTAGCCGCAACGCAGACACCGTCTATCCCTGTCGGCGGTTGGGTCCCGGAACCCGGCCGCTGGCGGACATTTTCCGCGGTATCCCTCGAACAGGTCTTGCCACAGACGCAAAATACATGCATTATGGCTGCGTAGTGGGTTCGGCGCCGTTTCCGCTTGGTTGTCCCGGCTCGTAGGGTGGTCAGCCTTGGAAAATGGCACCGGTGAGAGGGAGCGTAGCATGAACCATGGGTATTTTCGTGCCATTTTTGCGCTTGCGTTTGCATGTGTATTGCCTTCGGGTACACTGGCCACGGTGGCGCAGGCACAGGGTTACTTCATCAATTTCGAGACGCCGGTGGTCTCACCCATCCAAATCAGCCCGGATGGCACCCGCCTCGCCGTGTGCAATCTTCCCGATTCCATGCTGGACATCCTCGACCTGACGGTGTTTCCCCCGCGGCGAATCTACTCGGTGCCGGTAGGGCTCGACCCGGTATCCTGCCGTTTCCGAACGGATTCCGAGGTGTGGGTGGTCAACCACATCAGCGATAGCGTCAGCGTGGTGGATCTGGAACTTCGCGCGGTGGTGCATACCCTGCACACGGAGGATGAGCCCTACGATGTGGTGTTCGCGGGCGACCCGCAACGAGCCTTCGTCTCCTGTGGACAGACGAATGCGATTCTCGTCTTTGACCCCTCCAACCTCGACGCCACGCCCGGGCGCATCCCCGTTTTGGCCGAGAAACCCCGCATGCTGGCCGTCAGTCCTGATGGCGCTACCGTCTACGCGGCCTTGTTCGAGTCGGGCAACAGCACCACGATACTAGGCGGTGGCCTTGATGAAGACGGGGAGCATGCACTGGGGATTGTACCGCTGACCTTTCCCCCGAATGTGGTGAGCGACCCTCGCGGTCCTTATGGCGGGGTGAATCCGCCGCCAAACACCGTGGCAACGCCATCGAACCCGCGGGGCTTCCAGCCGCAGCCGCCGCAAGGCAGTTCGCCTCCGCCGCCGATGAGCCTGATCGTGCGCCAAGACGGAGAGGGCGTCTGGCGGGATGACAACGGGAGGGACTGGACGGCGTTGGTGAGCGGTCCGTTGGCCTCGGCCTCGGGACGCCCTGAGGGATGGACGCTGCTGCAGAATGACATCGCCGTGATCGACGCGGACTCACTCGAGGTCAGCTACATTGAGCGATTAATGACGACCGCCATGGCGCTGGCCGTGAACCCGGCGACCGGGCAAATTCATCTGGCCGGTACAGAGGCGATGAACCAAGTGCGTTTCGAGCCAAACTTGCGCTCCCGATTCACGCGAGTCGTGCACGCCGTGGCGGACCCCGTCGAGGTGCGCGACCTCAATCCTCACCTTGACTATCAATTCTCGAGCGTGCCCATGGCCGAACGCCTGCTTTCGATTGGCGATCCGCGCGCGATCGTGTGGACCCACGACGGCAGCCGCGCCTATGTGGCGGGCATGGGCTCGAACAACATCATCGGCCTCGATACCGGCGGTGCCCGCATCGCCCTGCCACGAACTGCCAATGGCACGATCCCCGTCGGTCAAGGGCCGGCGGGCCTGGCACTGGACGAGGCCCGCGGCCGCCTCTACGCATTCAACCGCTTTGACATGACTCTCTCGGTCATCCGCCTGGATCTCCACACGGAGATGGCGCGGGTGCGTCTGCACGACAGCACGCCGCAGGTCATTCGCGAGGGCCGCCCACACCTGTACAACACCCACCAGACCTCGGGACTCGGCCAGGCCTCATGCGCCTCGTGCCATATCGACGCGCGCAAGGACCGCCTGGCGTGGGACTTGGGGAACCCGAGCGGTGCGGGCGGCGGCAATTCCCGCATTAACCAGGGCGCGGGGGTGCCTTTCCTGTTTGAATCCGGGGGCTTTCACCCAATGAAAGGCCCGATGACCACGCAAACACTGCAGGACATTATCGGCAAAGAACCGTTGCATTGGCGCGGAGATCGGAGGAATATCGAGCAGTTCAACGGCACCTTCACCGCCTTGCAGGCCGCCGACAGCGTCCTCACCGCCGCGCAGATGCAGGCGTTCAAGGAGTTTCTCGGCACCATCCATTTCCCCCCGAATCCCTTCCGGAATCCGGACAATTCCCTGCCGACCAACCTGCCCTTGGACGGGCACCATGCCACGGGAAAATTCGAGCTGGACGCCGGGGAGCCCTTGCCCAATGGCAATGCCCAGGCCGCCCTTCAACGCTACCGCAGCATCAGCCCACCGCTCACTTTGGGATTCTTCTCCTGCGCCATCTGCCACTCACTACCCACCGGCGCCGGGCCAAACAGCACGCTCAATCTCTCGACCACGCGCTTCATTCCCATCGCGCCAGGGCCCAACGGCGAAGCGCACTTGGCACTCGTCACCGTGGATGGCACTACCAACCGCGCGATGAAAATCCCCCAATTGCGCAACCTCTACGACAAGACTGGTTTCGACATGACCCAGCAGGTGAACACCGCGGGGTTTGGCTTTCTCCATGATGGCAGCGTCGACACGATCGCGCGCTTCCTGAGCCAGCCCGCGTTCCTATTCACCTCCGACCAGGATGTGGCCGACATGGCCGCCCTGTTACTGGCCTTTTCCGGCTCGGAGTTCGGACCCCCGGCGAACGACCTCGACCCGCCCGGCGTGGCCAGCCAGGATGTGCACGCGGCCGTGGGCATGCAACACACCATGGCGCTAAGCAAGGGTGGCGTGGACTTCGTCGACCTCTTCGAAGGAGAGGCCCAGCGGGGCATGGTGGACCTGATCGCCGTGACACGGAACGAGGCGGGCGATACGCGCGGCTATCTCTACCTGCCCGCGCACAATCTTTGGATGACCGACAGCCTGGCCGAGACCGCGCTCTCCCGCACGCAATTGCTCGAGGGAATCGCGGACGATCGGCCGATTACCTTTACCGTTACGCCCCATGGCAGCGGCTTCCGCCTCGCCATCGATCGCGATGGCGACGGCCTCTACAACTACGACGAGATTCGCGACTGGAACCCCACGACGCCGGAAGTCGTCAATCCCTTTGATCCCGCCAACCCGGACACCACGGGCAACCGCGGCTCGACCAGTCCCAACAGCGTTCCGGATGGCCAGGGCGATTTCAATGGCAACGGGTTCTCCAACGCCGAGTGGATCGCCATGGGTGGCAACCCGATCCAGGCGGGTCCGGCCGATGTCGACTACTCGGGGCAGGTCAACGCCGTGGATGTACAACTGGTCATCAACGCCGCCCTTGGCGTCGATGTCTCACCGGTCGACGCGGATGTGAACAACGATGACGAGGTCAACGCGATTGATGTGCAGTTGGTCATCAACGCGGCGTTGGGGGTGACCTGACGCGCCCACGGGCCGGAGTTAAATGTTGCCGCAACCGTCCAGGGCACAATGACTGAATCCTCCCGGATTGGGACACGGATTTCCATAGATTACACGGATTGAAGTTGGCATACCTGTCCAATGTCCGGAAAGAATCCGTGGAATTCCGTGTAATCCGTGTCCCCGCTCTCTTATGGCTGACCTCGGCTCTATGAAACACGCGAGCCATTGCCTTGCCCCCCGCGGTTGCCTTCGCTATAGTGCCGCCCCGTGTGCAGGCCCGCACCGGCCCGCCGATCTTACCGGGAGCCGCGCGATGCGGAGAATCACCCTCATCCTTGGCATGGTTGCCGCCATCTTTTCCGCTTCCCCCAGTGCGGCCGGGGAGGAAACGCCAAAAACGCTTGCGCCCCCGTCGTTTTCACACAGCGGCGGCTTCTACACCGCACCATTCTCGCTCAGCCTGGGTACTGCGACGCCGAACACCTCGATCCTGTACACGCTGGACGGCTCGGAGCCAAGCCCGCTCAACACGACAGGGGTCAACTACTTCTACAAGAACAGCTTCGCCGGCCTTGTGGGAGAGCCCGCCGGTTCGTTCGTCGTGGGCCAATACGGCACGCTGATCTACTCGCAGCCGCTGCCCATCACGAATCGCACGGGGCAGACCGAGCGCCTGGCGCAGCGCAGCTCGACCTGGGACCGCACGCCCAACTACCTCCCCGAGAAACCGATCTTCCAGGGAACCGTCGTGCGTGCGCGCACGATTGGCCCGGGTTCGGTGCTAAGTCCGGTCGTGACGCACACCTACTTCGTGACGCCGCAGGGCAATACGCGCTATAGCCTTCCCGTACTCGCCCTGACGATTCAAGAGGACCACCTGTTCGAATACGAGGACGGCATCCACACGGCGGGCATCGACTTCGACACCTGGCGCAATGCGAACCCCCAGGTGAATGCCTCGGGCACCTCCCCGGCGAATTTTCAACGGCGCGGCGCGGATTCGGAGTTTCCGATGCACATGGAGATCATGCTGCCGGGCGAGGGTCGGGTGTTTTCGCAGAATCTCGGCGTGCGCATCCACGGCGGCAATAACACGCGCGCCGCTCCGCAGAAGGCCTTGCGCGTCTACGCCCGCAACGAGTACGACGGCACGAACGAGATCGCCTACCCGCTGTTTCCAGGGCTTACCGAGCGCTTGTCCGGCGAGCCCTTGGAATCGTTCCGGCGGGTGCTCTTGCGCAATTCCGGGCAGGACCACGCCCACACACGCTTGCGCGATGCCTTCGTGCAGACGCTGGTGGCCCCGATGGGCGTGGATTATCAGGCCTACGAGCCGGCGGTGCATTTCATCAACGGCGAGTTCTGGGGCCTCATCAACATCCGTGAGCGGCTCGATCAATTCTACCTCGGTGCGCACTACGGGTTGGACCCGGCGCAGGTGGCGATCATCGAGAACGCGGTCGAGATCGACGCCGGCACGACGGCCGATCGCGATGCGATGCTGCAATTGCGCATCTACGCCGCGCAGAATGACCTGCGAAATTCCGTCCATTTTGATCACATGGCCGCGCGAATGGATCTGGACAACTTCCTTCTCTACAACATCGTGCAGATCTACACCAACAACACGGACTGGCCCGGAAACAACCGCCTGGCATGGCGCGTGAGCGGCGGCGCGCCGGGGGGAAGCGTACAACCGGGCGACGGCCGCTGGCGCTGGCTCATTTTCGACCTCGACACGGCGTTTGGTCCGGATGGCAGTGGCGGCCACCAGCACAACACGCTCGCCTATGCGACCAGCCCGGTCGAAACCGGCAAGAATCCGCCGTGGTCGACGGTCAAGCTGCTGCGGTTGCTCGAGAATGAGACCTTCCGCAACCGCTTCATCAACCTCTTCGCCGATCACATGAACACGACCTTCCGGCCCGCGCGTGTGTCCGCCCTGGTGGATGAGTTGCACGCGCGCATCGCCCCGCACCTGGAAGAGCACGCGGACCGCTGGACGCACACGGGCGACACGAGCCCGCAGTTCCTCAAGACCTTCGGCAACCTGCGCCCGGCCTTCATGCGGCAGCACATCGTTGATTATTTCGACCTCGACGGCGCGGCCGAGGTGCGCATCACTTTGCCGCCATCGGACCAGGCGCGTGTGCGTATCAACTCGATTGAGTTGGAACCGGCGGGCAGCCTGTGGATTGGGCACTACTTTCAGGGAGTGCCGATCGAGATCGAAGTCACTCCGGCCGAGGGCTACACCTTCGTCGGCTGGCAGGGCGGCCTCTCCGGGGAAGGGCCGCTGGCCGAGGTGACCCTCGACGGCAATCTTACCGTCGAGCCCATAGTGCAGGCCGAGAGCATCACCCTGGCCGAGGTCATTCTGCCGCGCTTCATGCAGGGCGCCACGCCCGACAACGACGACCGCGTCCCCTTTGTGTGCCGATTGCGCATCGAGGGCCTGCTGCCGAACGCGCCGTACCGATACGCGAACCGCGTCGTGACGGCGGACGACCCGCTTTCCCAGAACGGTGCGGGCAATGCCATTTACTTCGATGCCAATACGGGCGCGTTCTTCCGCACGACGGACGCGCCGGATTTCTCCGTGCCCGGCACATTCGGCGAATTCGTTACCAATGTCGACGGGGTCTACACCGGTTGGTTCATCATCGAGCCATCGGGCAACGCGCGTTTCGGCGAGCCCGAGGTGTTCATCCGCGTTTTGCTCAATGACGGTATGGGCGGCGGCGACTACGAGCATTTCCTTACGACCACAACGAGCGTGCAGGTGTTGGGTTTCGGCACTGGCCCCGGCCAGGCCACGGGCCTGTACGGGGATTCGCCCTTCAGCGCACGCAACATCATCCTCTTCCACGATGACCCCGAGGGCGACGAACGCCCCCTCGCCGCAACCCTCATCGAGTCCGCCGGGTTCATGGCGGACGAACGCTACGCCACCTTCTACGACGAGTATGTATCCGGCGGGGCAGGGCGCTTTGGCTCGCTTCTGCCCAACACCCTACCGGGCGGCCTTGTGCGCATCGAGGAGCGCGACCGCGCCAATGCCCAAATCCTCCGCATCCTCACCGCCGCCGACGGCCAGTGGCCCGTCGATGCCGACACCGTCAACCCCACAGGCGGACTCGATGCCCCCATCGCGCTCACCCTCGAGCTGCCCGACCTCCCCTCCGACATCAACGGCGACGGCTTCGTTGACGCCGTGGATGTGCAGCTCGCCATCAACGCCGCCCTGGGCATCCCCATCAACCCCGCCTACGATGCCGACATCAACGGCGACGGCGAGGTCAACGCCATCGATGTGCAGCTGGTCATCAACGCCGCCCTGGGGGTGGTGTAACGGCCAGATTCTTGCCCGGATCCCCCCAAACCTGTTACCGTAGAGACATGAAAATCGCCCGACATATGTGCGCTGCGGCGGCCGTGGCGTGGACCGGGTTGGCGTGCCTTGGGCCTGCGGCGGAAACGCCGTCGTTCCCGCAGGAGCACCTCGATTTCTTCGAAACCCGTGTGCGGCCAGTACTTGCCGAGCGCTGTTACGGCTGCCATGGCCCCGACCTACAGCGGGCGGACCTGCGCCTGGACGCCCGCGAGGCCATCCTGCGGGGGAGTGATTCGGGTCCGGTCGTCGAGCCGGGCAACCCGGAGGCCAGCCGCCTATTGGCCGTAATCGCCTATGACGGCAAGATCCAGATGCCGCCGGACGGCAAACTCTCGGACCACGACATCGAGGCACTCACCCATTGGGTGGCCTTGGGCGCGCCGTGGCCGGCGGAGGCCCCGCCGCCGATGGCGACCTTCGAGGGACGCCTCGAGCACGCGCGCGAGCATCATTGGGCGTTCAAACCCGTGGCGGATCCGCCCGTGCCGTCGCTCGCGGCGGCGGAGTGGGTGCGCACGCCGGTGGATGCCTTCATCTACGAGCAACTTACCGCGCGCGAGCTGACTCCCTCGCCCGAGGCGGACAAGGCCACGCTGTTGCGCCGGGTCAGCTTTGACCTCACCGGTCTGCCGCCAACGCCCGAGGAGATGGAGGCATTTCTGGCGGACGATTCGCCAGATGCCTATGAGCAAGTCGTGGAGCGTTTGCTTGCCTCGCCGCATTACGGCGAGCGCTGGGCGCGGCATTGGCTCGATGTGGCGCGCTACGCGGACACGAAGGGGTATGTCTTCCAGGAGGAGCGCTCGTTCGGCTTCTCCCACACCTACCGCGACTATGTCATTCGCGCGTTCAATGACGACCTGCCGTACGATCGCTTCATTCAGGAGCAAATCGCCGCGGACCTGGTGGACAACGGCGATAATCGCGAGCCCTTGGCGGCGATGGGATTCCTCACGCTCGGCCGGCGCTTCATCGGCAACATCCACGACATTACCGACGACCGCATTGATGTCGTCACGCGCGGATTCCTCGGCCTCACGGTCTCCTGTGCCCGTTGCCACGACCATAAGTACGACCCGGTGTCCATCGAGGATTATTACGCGATGTACGGCATCTTCCGCAGCACGCGGGAGCCGGGGGAAATGCCGTTGCTGCGTGAGCCGGACCCGGAAGACCCCCAGCATCAGGCCTTTCTTGCGGAGTTGGCCGAACGCGAAGCGCGCACCGAGGAGATACTCGACGAGTTGCACTTGGATTTGCTGCGCCATTCGCGTGAGAAGATCGCCGATTATCTCCGCACCGCGCAGGAGGCCATGGAACTTTCGAATGAGTCCGAGCCATTCCGGACGCTGGCCAAGAAGCGGGATTTGCGCTGGCAGTTGGTGGACCGCTGGCGTCAGTTCCTGGGCGCGCAGGCAGAGGCCAACGATGCTGAGTTCAGCCTGTGGCGTGGATACGCCGCGCTCGATCCGGAGACTTTCGCGGAAGAGGCGCCCGGCGTGCTGGAGGCCGTGCAGGCCGAGCATGCGGTGAATGAACACATCGCGGCCGCCTTTGCCGAGGTCCCGCCCACATCCCTGGAGGAAGCTGCCCAGCGGTACGCCGCCATCATCGGCAATGCGGATGCTGCATGGCGCGAGCACCTTTCTCTCCGTGCCCAGCAGGGCGCCTCAGCCGAGGGAGACACCTTGACCGACGCCGCGCTGGAGGCCTTGCGGCAAATCGTATACGCTGCGAGTGGCCCGGCCAATGTGCCGCGCGATCGCGTGTACAACCTGAGCGATGTGCCCACGCAGGACCGTGTCCGTCAGCGTCGTCTCGCGGTTGATCGCCTCAAGGCGACGCACCCGGGGCGCCCGGATCGGGCCGTCTCACTGGAAGAGGGTCCGCTGTTCGATCCCTTCGTGTTCCGCCGCGGGCAACCCGGCCTGAGGGGAGACGATGTACCGCGGCGCAACCTGGCCTTGTTCGAGCCGGAGCTGGAGCCCTACACCGAGAGCAGCGGCCGCCTCGAGCTGGCCCAGTCCATCGCCAGCCCGGAAAATCCCCTCACCGCGCGCGTCATGGTCAACCGTGTGTGGATGCATCACTTCGGCGCGCCGCTCGTGGGCACCCCGAGTGACTTCGGCTTGCGCAGCGAACCGCCGACGCACCCGGAGTTGTTGGACCACCTCGCCATGCGCTTCGTCGAGAGCGGCTGGTCAGTCAAGGAATTGCACCGCATAATCGTGCTGTCCGCTACTTATCGTCAATCCAGCGAAGCGCGCGCGGAGGCCTTGGCGATTGACCCCGAGAACGCGATGCTTTGGCGGCAGAACCGGCGCAGGCTGGACTTCGAGGCTTTCCGCGACAGCTTGCTCGTGGCCTCCGGCGCGCTCGACACGACCCTCTTCGGGGAGTCCGTGGACATCACCCAGGAGCCTTTCCCGACGCGCCGAACGGTCTACAGCTACATTGAGCGCCAGAACCTTCCCGCCCTGTTCCGCACCTTTGATTTTGCCACGCCGGATGCCCACTCGCCACGGCGCTACCAGACCACCGTGCCGCAGCAGGCCCTGTTCATGATGAACAGCCCCTTCATTGTCGAGCAGGCCCGAACCCTTGCACGGCGCGAGACGATTTTGGCGCGCGAGCAACCGGCCGAGCGCATCCAGGCGCTGTACGAGACCCTGTTCCAGCGGGCGCCGGAAGACGACGAGTTGGCCCTGGGCCTGGCGTTCGTCTCCGAGGGTTTCCCCGAAACGCCCGCGGTGACGGAGTGGCAGTACGGGCATGGGGCCATCGACGAGGATACCGGCGCGGTGACGGCGTTCTCCCGCTTCGAGTTTTACGGTTACGACAATTGGCGCGCGAGCAACGAGCACCCCGATCCGAATCTCGGTTGGTTGACCCTCTCGGCCACGGGCGGGCACCCCGGCGAAGGGCCCGACAGTGTGGTGATTCGCCGGTGGGTTGCGCCTGCAAACGGCACCATTTCCGTCGAGGGTCAGCTTCGACATGCGCAGGAGCAGGGCGACGGCGTGATCGGCACGATTGTGTCAAGCAGGAAGGGCCTGCTGCGGCGTCGCGATGTGTACAACGCCGAGCACGACCTACGCTTGCGCGCGTACCCGGTGGAGCAAGGCGAGATCATCGACTTCGTCGTGGCGAGCGGCCCGACGCAAAGCTATGACTCGTTCCGATGGGCGCCGATCATCACCTATATCGACATGGAGCGGGAAGTGGAGGAGCGCCGATTCGCCTCCATGCCGCCGCGCACCGAGTGGAATGCCGAAACCGACTTTGCGGGTCCGCCGCCGGCCCCGCTGGAACCGTGGGAGCAGTATGCCCAAGTGCTGCTCATGACCAACGAATTCGCGTTCGTGGATTGAGGACGATGAACAATCACCCGATTACCACCGACGACTTTATCCTGAATCGCCGCGATTTCCTCTCCCGTACGGGCATGGGGTTCGGCGCGATGGGCCTCGGCATGCTCTTCGGGGCGCAGAACCCCGCGGAGGCCGCCATGGCGGATGCCAGCGTCTCCCCGATGGCGCCACGCATGCCGCACTTCGCGCCGCGGGCCAAGCGGATGATTCATATCTTCCTCAACGGCGGCATGTCCCATGTCGACACATTCGACCCAAAGCCGGAGCTGAAGAAGCTGGACGGGCAAGAGCTGCCGATGGACAGCCTGCGCACCGAGCGCCCGACGGGCGCGGGGATGGCCTCGCCCTATGAGTTCCGGCAGCACGGCGAGAGCGGCATCCCGGTCAGTGAGATTTTTCCGCATTTGTCCGAATGCGTGGACGACATGTGCGTCATTCGCTCGATGCACGCGGATGTGCCGAACCACGAGCCTTCGTTGATGTTGATGAATACGGGCGAGGCGCGCCTGATTCGGCCGAGCCTCGGTTCCTGGGTCACTTACGGCCTCGGCACGGAGAACCAGAACCTCCCGGGCTTTATCAGCATGTGCCCGCGCGGCTACCCGATCCAGGAGTCGCAGAACTGGCAGTCCGGTTTCCTTCCCGGCATTTACCAGGGAACCTATGTCGACACGCAGCACACGGATATCGAGCGGCTTATCGAGAGCATTCGCAACGACCATACCTCGCTCGGGCGGCAGCGCAGTCAGCTCGACTTGTTGCAGCAGCTCAACGACAAGCACCAGGCTTCGCGAAGCGAGGACGGCGCCCTCGAGGCGCGCATCCAGTCCTACGAGCTGGCCTACCGCATGCAGATGGACGCCACGGACGCCTTCGATGTCATGCGCGAGCCGGAGTCCGTCCGCACGATGTACGGCCCCGGCGTGCAGGCCCGCCAGATGCTCATTGCCCGCCGTTTGCTCGAGCGTGGCGTGCGGTTTGTGCAGGTCTGGCATGGCGAGGGGCAGCCCTGGGACAACCATGACGACCTCGAGGTGAATCACCGGCGTTTGGCCAAGGAATGCGACCAGGGAATCGCCGCGCTGCTGAAGGACCTCAAGCAACGCGGCATGCTGGAGGATACGCTCGTGCTCTGCACGGGTGAATTCGGCCGCACGCCCACGGTCGAGTTGCCCACGCCGGGCCTGAACGCCGGCAAGATCAACGGACGCGACCACAACCACTACGGCTTCAGCTGCTGGTTGGCCGGGGGCGGCGTGAAGCCCGGCCACATCCATGGTGCAACGGACGAGTTTGGCTTCCGCGCGGTCGAGGGTCGTATGCATGTGCACGACTTGCACGCCACGATATTGCACCTGCTCGGCTTCGACCACGAGCACTTCACCTACCGCTACGCCGGCCGCGATTTCCGCCTGACCGATGTGCACGGCAATGTCTTTCACGAGATCATCGCGTAGGGAGCCGGGTTCATGGATACTTTGAGATATATTTTCTATGAACACGACGGCATGTGGATTGGCTGGCTGGAAGCCTATCCGGATTACCGCACGCAAGGGGCCACGCGCGAGGAGCTGGAGGCGAATCTTCGCGATATCCTCGATGAGGTGACCAGCGGCAGGATTCCCTGCGTCCGGCAAGTCGGAACGCTAACGATCCCGTGAAGCGCCGTGAATTGATCAAGCGGATTGAAGCGCTGGGTGCTGAATTTCTACGACACGGCGGAAAGCATGACTGGTATCACCATCCAGGGACGAAAGTATCCCAGCCCGTTCCCCGACACACGGAGATCAACGAGTCTCTGGCGAAGCACATCATCAAGATGTTTACGAGCGAGTGAGCGTAGCCGCTAGACCCAATGCCGGTTTCTTCGCTCTCGGCTGGATCTTGCGAAGGGGATGCTGTTCGACCTCAGGAAGAGCAGCCCGCTTCGATGTAGCCTATTCGGGAGACTTGTTGCCGTGTTGGATTCCAACAAACCCAGCATTCTCATCACCGGGTGCTCCTCGGGCATCGGCGCGGCGCTCGCCATGGAGCTGGCGGGCCGCGGTGAACGCGTGATCGCGACGGCGCGGCGGCCGGAAACGCTCGATTCGTTGGCCGCGCTGGGCTGCGAATGCCTTAAGCTGGATGTGACAGACCCGGACTCCGTGCGCGAGGCAGTCGCGGCGGCGGAGTCGACAGGCCCCATCGGTATCCTGGTCAATAACGCTGGGTACGGCCAGATGGGCGCGACACTGGACACGGATTCGGAGCAATTGCGCAAGCAGTTCGAGGCAAATGTCGTGGGCGCGATGAACATGGTGCGTGCCGTGACCCCGGGGATGATGGCGCGCCGCGCGGGGCTCGTGGTGAATGTCGGCAGCATCTCCGCCGTGTTGACGACCCCGTTCGCGGGCCCCTATTGCGCCAGCAAGGCGGCCCTGCACGCCCTGAACGATTCCCTTCGCATGGAGTTGGCGCCGTGGGGTATCCGGGTGATGCTCGTGCGGCCCGGGGGCGTGCAGTCGCGCTTTGGGGAGAATGTGGTGAGCCAATTGGCGATGCCCGAGGGCTCGCCGTATGCCGCATTGAGCGAGGGCATCCTCAAGCGGGCGCAATCGTCGCAGCAGGGCAGCGCGGATGCCGAAAGCGTCGCAAGGCGCATTGCGGATGCAATGCTCTCGGTGGACCCGCCCGCATTGCTGGCCTGTGGCCGCGGGGGCTATCGCTATCCGTTGTTAAAGCGGCTGTTGCCCACGGCAGTATTGGACAAACTCCTCAAGAAGCGCTTTGGACTGGCGGATTTCGAGCCGTAGCGAGCCGCCGTGCTTCGTCTTTG
>ERZ869909.1287-NODE-1287-length-20835-cov-4.211485_pt1 | contig 20835 bp, 21 predicted proteins | sample MGYA00520892_ERZ869909 | MGnify/ENA primary metagenome ERZ869909 (study PRJEB32215, sample SAMEA104723947) | bioreactor metagenome | biome: bioreactor; feature: anaerobic bioreactor; material: water | place: China | collected 2015-03-12 ... | reverse complement strand
TTGAGCACCACCAGGCCGAGGAAGATGCCGTGCACCAGGCCGCCGTGCACGCCCTGGCCGCGCAGGAAGAGCGGGTCCAGGCACTCCACCACCAGGGCGCGGAAGATCACCGCCAGGGTGATTACGATCACGCTGCTGATCGCCGCGATCAGGATCAGGGCGGTGCTGTTCACGGCGAGGATCGAGCCGAACAGCACATGGGTCAGGTCGACGCTGCTGCCCCCCAGCGACACGAGCATCACCCCCGCCGCCAGCGATATCAGGAAGAAGCTGGCCATGGCGGAGTCTTCGCGATGGCCGGTCATCTGCGACACGCTACCGGCCAGCATGGCCACCAGCAGGCCCGAGAGCACGCCACCCAGGCTCATGGCCGGCAGCGAGAAACCGGCGAGCAGGAAACCCAGAGCCACGCCCGGCAGGATGGCGTGAGCCATGGCGTCACCGATCAGGCTCATGCCGCGCAGCATCAGGAATACGCCCATGGGCGGGGCCGCCAGCGACAGGGCCAGGCCCCCCACAGCGGCACGGCGCATGAAGCCGTAGTCGAAGGGGGCAATCAGCCACTCATGGAGCAGCTCTAGCATGTGCTGACCCCCGGGATGCCCAGTGTCAGCCGGGCAGTGCCGGCAATGGGAGCATGGCCCTGCATGATCGCCTGGGGCGAGGTCCAGTGGGCATGGCCGTTGGCCAGCACCACGACTTCGTCGGCCAGCCGCGAGAGCTGCTCCATGTCGTGGAGCACCACGATGAGCGTGGCGCCGCTGGCGGCCATGTCGCGCAGCACCGTCATCAGCACGTCCACGGTTTCGCTATCGACGTTGGCAAAGGGCTCGTCGAGCAGCAGCAGCTCGGCTTCCTGCATCAGAGTGCGGCCGATCAGCGCGCGCTGGCGCTGCCCGCCGGATAGCTCACCCAGGGGGCGGTGCGCCAGGTGCGAAATGCCCAGGCGTGCCATGACCTCGCGGCCGCGACGATAGTGGTGCGCGCAATACCCGACCAGTGCCCCGTGACTCGGCCAGCTGCCGGTCATGACCAGCTCTTCCACGCTCATGGGGAAGGTGAGGTCCAGCGCCAACTGCTGCGGCAGCCAGGCGCGACGCTCCTTGGGGACCGTACACGCCACGCGGCCAGCAACCGGCTTGAGCATGCCCATGATCCCCTGGATCAACGTACTCTTGCCGGTGCCGTTGGCACCGACCAGTGCGGTGATGGCACCGTCGCGAAAGCGGCCGTCCACATGCTCGAGCACGGTCCGGTTCGCCTGGGCCAGCTGCAGGTTGTGCAGCTGCAGCCGGGAGACGGCCTCCTGCTCCATCAGCTCCACCATCCTGCCGCCCAGGAGACGGCGAGCCAGAGCACGCTAAGCGGCGCGGCGACCAGCAGCAGTCGGCGCGCGGCGGACAGCGACATCAGCGAAAAATGACACGGCCCTTCCTGGCGGTGCCGGTGCGAATGCTTGCGATGTGCCATGGGCTGGCCCTCCGGCAATGGAAATTAAGATATAACATAACAAAAAAGCCGGCCGCCGGGGAGGGGCTCAAGGCTTTTCGTGGAGTGAATCGTGGCTCGGATCGTGCTCGGGCGTGCGGTAACGAGCCAGCATGCCGTTGTAGGGTCCAAGCAGCACGGATACCGTATAGCCTGCCCCCGTCAGCAGGATGATGGTCGGTCCGGTGGGCAGCTCGGCATGATAGGAAACCAGCAGCCCCGTCATGCTCGAGACCAGTGCCCAGCCGACGGCAATCGCGATCATCCCCTCCAGGCGCTGGCTCCAATAGCGTGCCGTGGCCGCCGGTAGCAGCATCAGACCGGCGGCCATCAGCGTGCCCAGCGACTGGAAGCCCACCACCAGGCTCAGCACCACCAGACACATGAACAGGCCATGGGTCCAGCCGGCGTGCCTTCCCTGCAGGGTCAGGAACTGCGGGTCCAGGCACTCGACGACCAGCGCCCGGAAACTGATGGCCAGGCCAACGAGGACCAGGCTGCTGACCAGGCAGACCAGCAGCAGGGTGCGGCTGTCGACGGCGAGGATCGAGCCGAACAGCACATGACCCAGGTCCAGTGCGCTACCCGAAAGGGTAATGATCATGACCCCTGCCGCCATGGCCACGAGAAACAGGCTGGCCATGGCGGCGTCCTCCTTCAGGCCACTGAATTGCGTCACGCCGCCGGCGAGTGCAACGGTAATCAGCCCTGCCAGTACCCCGCCGAACATCATCAACGGCAGCGAGAAACCCGCCAGCATGAAGGCAACCGCCACACCGGGAAGAATGGCATGGGAGAGCGCCTCGCCCATCAGGCTCATGCCGCGAAGCATCAGTAATACACCGAGGATGGGGGCGGTCAGCGACAGTGCGATGCAGGCCACCAGGGCCCGTCGCATGAAGCCATAGTCCAGCGGCGAGGTGATCCACCAAATCACGGTGTCCAGCATACGCTGCTCCAGGTTAGGCCTAATCCAGGTTGGATATAAATAGTATGTTATATCATAACATTTCGAGGTGCGCCCAGCTCTGCTTGTCAGCCCTCCTGGACAGCCCTCCTTGACGGTCATTGGTATGTGAACCACGTTGAAGGTCAGGCAAATGAATACGCGGCCTGAGACGGCTCGTCTATTTAGTAGGCCGTTAGTAGGCCGCGCAACGAGAGTGGAGGCAACCATGAGCTGCAAGATTCATCCCAACCATGAGCACGAACATGGCCCGGGCTGCGGCCACACGGCTATCGAGCACAACGGCCATGTCGACTACCTTCACGATGGGCATTTGCATCATCCTCACGAGGATCATGTCGACGAGCATGTGATCGAGGTCAGTGATACCAATCCGGATCGCTGTACGCCGACCCACCAGTGTCGGGGGCATGACCCCAACCATGTTCACGGTCCCGGGTGCGGCCATGAGCCGGTTCCCCACGGCGATCATGTCGACTATCTGGTGGATGGCCACCTGCATCACCCGCATGGAGATCACTGCGACGACCATGGCCCCATCAAGGTGGTGGCTTGACCTGGCTTCCAGTGCTTAGTAGTTCAGCGCTCAATAACGTAGCGCCACCCCGATCTGATTGGGCGTAACCAGCAGGGCGTACTCGCCCGACAGATGCATATCCCCCATCGACACCCGGGCCGGCTGGAAGCGGTTGATCGCCAACGAGGCCTGGCGCGGCTGGGTCTGCAGCTGCAGCTCGCTGATCAACATGCCGGTGGCGAAGTTGATCGCCCCGTCGCGCCCGCGCCCGTCGCCCACACCGATCAGCAGGCCAGACGCCGCATTGACCGCCAGCGACCCCAGCCGGGCTTCCAGGCTGCGGCGCTGGCGCTCCTGCTCGGCCACCGAATGCATCAGCCGCCGGGCACTGTCGATATCCTGCTCGCCATCACGAAGCTCGCGGTAGGCCCGTGGATGAGGCTGCCGATCCATCAAGGTGCCCCCCAGCGCCAGGGCCGACTTCACCACGCCGACCCGGGCGTCGTAGCGGTCGTCACGGCTGCTCGACTCGCTGGCCTGATAGGCGTTCACCGCCAGAGTGGTGGCATAGACCCCCGCCCAGCCGTACTGCCAATAGTTGGCGTGGCGCTCGCCCCGGGCCAGGGCGTCCTCGTAAGCCTGGTACTCCTGGCTGGGCTGCTGAGCCAGGGCGGGGGCGGCAAAGACGATGCTCAGTAACAGCGTGAGCAGGCAAGCGAAAAGGCGTGACGAGGACATGAACATCTCCATAAGGATGGTCAGACTATTTTCGACCAAAGCCGAGCCGCCGACAGTGACCGGCATGAAGCGATACCGTAGAGTCTAAGGATACGTTATCTGGAGAACCCCATGCGACCGCCGCTCGACGATACTGCGCTCGACGTTGCCTTCCGTGAAGCGCGTACCCACTACGGCTTTCGCAATGAGCCCATTGACGAGGCACTCCTGCGCCGTCTCTACGACCTGCTGAAGTGGGGCCCGACCTCCATGAACTGCCAGCCCTCGCGCTATGTGTTCGTGACCAGCGTCGAGGCCAAGTCGCGGCTCCTGCCGGCCCTTTCCGAAGCCAACCGCGACAAGTCCTACCAGGCGGGTACCACCGTAATCGTGGCTACCGACACTCGGTTTCACGAACACCTGACGACGCTGTTTCCCAGTTCGCCCAATGCCCGGGAACGCTTCGAAATCAATCCCGAAACGGCCAGCGAAACGGCCTGGCGCAACGGCACCCTGCAGGGCGCCTATCTGATCATCGCCGCCCGCATGCTGGGGCTGGATGCAGGGCCCATGAGTGGCTTCGATAATGCCATGGTGGACGTCGAGTTCTTCCCCGACGGGCGCTACAAGAGCAATTTCATGGTCAACCTGGGCGTCGGTGACCCCGATAGCCTGCGCTCCCGGGGCCCGCGGTTGGCGTTCGACGAAGTGGCTGAGGTGCTCTGAGCCCGGTCACCCGGGCGGTTGTTACTCCTGCCTGGCGGCTTCCTCGTCGTTGTTCTCGAGATGGAAGCGCGGCGTGACTGGCTCTTTCACCAGCGGCTGTATGGCGTCCAGGTAGGTCTGGCCGCTCTCGCGAACACGCTGGCCATCTCCCTCGGCGGCACTGCTCTGCACCTCCTCCATCAGGGTGGACATCTGACCCACCTCCTCATGAATTCTTGCCAGGGCATTGTGCAGCGTATGGCTCATCTCCTCGATGATGGCGAGGTCCTCATCGCTCAGCTGCTCCTTTTCAAGCAGCACATCGAGCCTGGCATTCTCGTGTACCAGCAGATCCATGGCCGTTTCCAGGTCGTCGGACGTCTGGCCTGTCTGGCGGTCATGCTCATCCGCCTGTGCCGTGGTCGCCAGCAGGGCAACGAGAAAGCCGGATATCAGCAGTTGCTTCATGGCGTTTTACCTCCTTGAAAAACGACAGTGGTAACTCACAGGCTAGGTGGCACTCATGCTGGCGACAAGGTGTCACTGTACTTGCCCGCTACGCCGGGCCGCGCATCGGTCATTAGTGCGGTGTGAATTCCTCGGTATCGACGTCTGTCTGCTGCGCCTCGCTGTAGCGGCCGCCGGCTACCTGGTCCGGCGTCATCATGGCGTTCAGCCGGGTGACGGTCGCCGAGTCCAGGTCTAGCGTTTCCGCCGCCAGGTTTTCGCGCATATGATCGATGGAGCGAGAGCCGGGAATCGGAATGACGTCATCTCCCTGGGCCTTGAGCCAGGCCAGGGCCAACTGACCGGGCGTCACGCTCAGCTCGCTTGCCACGGTGGTAAAGCGCTCCAGCAGGCTCAGGTTGTGGGGGTAATTCTCGGCGCTGAAGCGCGGCAAGCTGCGGCGCATGTCGCTCTCCTCCAGGCTCGCAGGATCCTTGATGGTTCCTGTCAGGAAGCCTCTGCCCAGGGGGCTGAAGGCCACCAGCGCCGTGCCCAGCTCGCGGCAGGCCGCGATGAGGGCTATCTCGGGGTTGCGGGTCCACAGGGAGTACTCCGACTGCACGGCGGCTATGGGGCGCTCGACCACGGCGCGGCGCAGGGTGGCCGCGGAAATCTCGGAGAGCCCGATGGCGCCAATCTTGCCCTCGTCCACCAATTGCCCCAGTGCACCGACGCTCTCCTCGATGGGCACCCGGGGATCCATGCGATGCAGATAGTAGAGGTCAAGGTGTTCGGTACCCAGCCGCCGCAGGCTCGCCTCGCACTGCTGCTTGAGCGTCTCGGGGCGCCCGTCGATCACCCGCTTGCCCAGTTCGGGGTCGATGGCCATGCCGCACTTGCTGGCCAGCATCAGCTGGTTGCGCTTGCCCGCCAGGGCCTGGCCAACCACCTTCTCGTTGGCCGTTGCGCCGTAGAGCGTCGCGGTATCGAAGTGGCGATAGCCCATGTCGAAGGCTTCATCCAGGGCGCGCACCGCCTCGGTCACGGGAACGGGGCTTCCATAGCCATGGGAGAGATTCATGCAGCCCAGGCCAATGGTGGGCGAGGCAACGTCCTTGAGGCGATGAAAGAGAGTCGACATGGCAATCCTTGTTGGGGAACAGGCAGGGCGCAATGGCAGAGTCGGTACGGTCTCGTGCCATCATGCCGAGGGTGGGTGGGGTGTCGCAAGGCGCTGCCCCACGTTGGTGAACAGTTACCCAAATTTACGTTAATTAACCCAGCTAAGCATTCTGTGCTAGTTTGAGTATATTGAAAGGCTGAGGCGGTATGGGCCTTCACGTCATCAGTGAGCCGAAATGCTTAAGTCATGTATGCGAGCAAGGCAGAATGCGTTGGTTATCCGTTATGCCATCACAGGTTGCATCGTCGAGCTGTAGGAGGTCGCTTTAGCGCGCGACAAGCGGAGGCGGCCTTGGTCTGTGTTGTATCGGTTGGCAGCGAAGTCGCAGACGGGTGGGGGAGAAAACGATCCAGGCTGCCACCGCACGTCGCATCGAGGATTGTTGGAGGTAGCTTTAGCTCGCGACAAGCGGAGGTTGCCGTAGCCTGGTGAGAACAGCTCGTTATCGGTAGCTAATGGGTGTGCATCGAAGGGCGGGAGACGACCCAAAGCCGACATTTCGGAAAAGACCAAAAGCATAGATGGGTTGCCTAATACTTGTTAGGCAACACAGTTTTTACCGGCGGAGTACGTATGCAGCTACGCGAGTTCGTAAAAGAAGTGCTCACGCAAATCGTCGATGGAGTACGTGACGCTCAGCAGCTAAACGGCGGGGCCTTTGTTGTCCCGGCCGGCGACAGCGGCCACAAGTACGCAGACCATCCACGATTCGCGTCCAGTGCAAGACTCAAGTCGGCAATCGTTGATTTCGATGTTGCGATCATGGCGGAAGAAGCTGACAGGACTGGCGCTAGCGGAGGAGTCAAAGTCTTCTCCGTTCAGTTCGGCGCCCACGGTGAGGTCTCATCGAAGGATACAACGGTTAGTAGAGTGCAGTTTGCAGTGCCGCTTCTGCTGCCCGAGAGTAAGCGCGAATGGCACAAAGAGGAGCTCGGCAGTGATTGAGTTACCTGACCATTCACTTCAGTCGACCCTTGCCAGCTTCGCTGGCGTGATCGGCTGAGCTAAAATTTTAAACAGGAAGAATTGTGAAAGAGTTAAACGTAAATGAAATCATGCCTGCTCTTGATAAAGCTATGGACGAGACTGTCCAAAAAATGACTGGAGTTCATGGCCCATATTGGAATAGCCGGCTGGACGTTTCTAAAGTGGTTTTAACAATAACGGCAGCAGTTATTGTAGGTACAATTTCATTTTCAGGTAACCTCGTAGGCCCAGAAAAGGAATCACTGACTTGGCCTTTCGTTCTTTTCGTTTCTTGGTCTTTTTTTGTTATATCGGGCATTTCTTCTTTATACGCAATGTGGAACCTATATAAGTTAAATTCTCATCATGTCCTTCTAATTAACCGACAACCTATGATACAGCAAAGGCTTAGTGAGGTTGGGCGAAAAGAATCACCCGAAGAGCTAAAAAATGAACTTGATCAAGCGATTTTAAGTATAACCACAGAAACATTAACCCCACTCAAAGCCTGTGATCAACATTCTCACTATGCACTAGCAGTCCAGTTAGTATCTTTTGCATCGGCTCTTCTATTGTTCATGATTTTTGGGGTGCTACAAATTGCTTGACAAGGAAGCGCAACATTACGCCTTTGGCGCCGGACTCGCTAACTCTCGCCTTTACTTGCGACGTTAACTTTCAATCAGGAAGTATATGAAGTCTCGATCCAGATTAATGCTTGAAAAATCTATAGCCGCTATGCTTTCGGCTATAGAGATTTATAACAAACCGGACTTCAAATATCGTGAAGAAACATTCTCTGTGCTATGCATTAACTCTTGGGAGCTTCTCCTAAAAGCCAAAGTCCTTAATTTGGCGAGCAACAAGCTGGCCTCACTTTATGCAATGGAGTATAAAGTTCTCAAAAGCGGTAAAAGATCTACGGTTCGGCGGCCCAAGAGAAATAGATCTGGAAATCCAATGTCTATTAATTTGTTTGAGGCGTACAGAATTGTTACTGAAGATTATGGCGTGAAAATCGAAAAGGCCGTAAATGATAACCTTGTTGCACTTGTTGAGATCAGAGACAATTCAATCCACTTCGTTAATGATGATCTTCTGCTATCACTGAAAGTTCAGGAGTTAGGAAGCGCATCGCTTCAAAACTATCTACATTTAGTATCCACATGGTTTGGCGATGTTTTGTCTGGGTATAACTTTTACTTAATGCCGTTGTCATTTTTTAGAAATTTTGACGAGGCACCAGGGGTCTCTTTAAATTCTAATGAAAGAAAAGTCTTGGAGTATATAAAGAAATCTGAAGAGCCATATGATGGCAACGATAAAGTAGGTGATTACAATTTAACATTAAGAATTGACGTAAAGTTTCAGAAAGTCAAAAGCACTTCTGGGTTGCCCGTTCAAATTAGTAATGATCCCAATGCTACAGCCGTAATGCTCTCTGAAGAAGATATAACAGACAAGTATCCTTGGGATTATGATGTCCTAAGCACGCGATTGGCAAAGCGATACTCTGACTTCAAGATGAACTCTAATTACCACAAGATTCGTAAGAAATTGGAAAAGGATAAACGATATGCTTACGAAAGGTTCCTGAATCCGAAGAACCCAAAAGGCGGGAAAAAGACATTTTATAACCCGAATATCCAAAAAGAATTCGATAAGCACTATACAAAAGCAAGTTAACAAGTAACTGTTATAAGACGCATCTACGCTGCGCTCCGGTGCTCCGAAAATGCCAACAGTTGGAAATGTTTTAGCTTCTTCTGAAGGTTCGCTTTTGGCCGATCCCTGTCGGCGACAACGCCTGGCACAGATCCGCCAAGCGCTGGCGGTCGTCGAGATGGCGCCGGATACCGATACTACCGCCGGCGACAGGATCCGACCTACACCTGCCTGCACTGCCGGCGACCAACGCTATCGTGCATGAGGAAACGCTATACCAGCACAACGGACACGGCTATCCGACCCGCTCGCGGGCCGCAGCATCACTCGTCCCGGCGATGGCTTTTGACCAGCCGGTGCGCTACGGTGGGGTAAATTGGGCGCGGAGGAGACTGGGATCATGACCCACATCACTGCCCGAACGCGTCACAACGGATCCGTACGCACGCAACCGATGCTTCAGGCCGCACTCCGGCAAATACAATAACCTATAGAAGCAGTATAGTTGCCGGATGGGTTGCTTAGTCCAACAGGCATTTATCCGTCATGCTCCGCACGGCGAATAGATACTGAACATTAGCTGCAATCGAAAGAATCAAGGAAACTAATGAAACTGTCGAAAATAATCACAAAAGATGGTGAGGTAATAGATATTGGTAAATTCACTTTATTAGTTGGTCCTAATAATGTAGGAAAATCTCAGACTCTCAAAGATATACATCGCAAGTTGCTAAAAGGGCACAAGGCTGAGACGACTTTAATTAGTAAAATAAATGTAGATAGGCCAGAAAGTTTTGAGAAACTTTATGAAGGATTAGATGTTCGAGTTGATCTGCAGAATATCGGTCTCCATACTATTGATAGTGTAACTTCTGATTCTGATGAAGATTCAATGATAAGGGTGCAGCTTAAATCACAACGCCAAGAGTTTGAACGAGACCAAGAGTTAGATTACACGTTTTTAGGAATGAGTAAATTTAGAGTTTTTTATATGAACTCTGAATCACGATTAAAAATAGCGAGCAGGTCTCCGAACTATATACCAGAGGAGAACTCACCTAAAAACTTACTTCAAGCGCTTTATGGATCGTTTGGTAAGTTTGATGGAAAACTTAAGGATGCGTTCAAGCAAACTTTTGGTATGGATATAAGGCTCGATTATAGTGCTGGGCTCGAGTTGCGTCTCGCTGTATCTAAAGAATTTGAGGAGGTGCCCGAGGATCCGAGAGCAGCGTATCCGATAATGAAAAAATACCCTTCAATTGAGTTGCAAGGTGATGGCTTTAGGAGCTTTGTGGCTGTTGTTCTGAGCCTGCTGCTTTCAAAAGATAAAGTGGTTCTTCTTGACGAACCGGAGGCCTTTTTACATCCTGAACAAGCCAGAAGGCTTGGGAAATGGATATCTGACCATGTGCATGATTTCCCTTGCCAAATTCTCGTGGCGACGCACAACTCAAATTTTTTATCTGGCTTGTTGTCAGGTAGTCAGCCGGCTGATATATATCGCCTAAATAGAACAAACGACAAAACTCAATTTAATAGAATAACTTCTGAGGCGACGCAAGCATTATCAAAGTCTCCGATCCTATCGAGTCAAAGAGTTCTCGAGGGAATTTTCTCTAAAGGTGTCGTTGTGTGTGAATCTGATACTGACCGCATTATCTATAATGCAGTGGCTGTTCATGAGTATCAAAACCAGGAAATATTATTTATTCACGCTCACAACAAGCAGACTATCAAGGATGTGGTTAAGCTTCTCATAAATGCTTCAATACCGACTGTGGCTGTTATTGATATCGATATCTTAAACTCAGAATCAGACTTATCTAATGCCATTTCTTCTTTTGACATAGACTTTAATCAGAGTCGAATATTGGGGCTCAGAAGAAAAATTGCTGAGCATATAGAAGGCGTGTCTGAAGAAGATATTTTAGATAGTTTAAAATCAGGTTTGTCAGTGCTTATTGCACAGCTTGATAGAAAGGAGCATTCACTATCCGGAGCGCGAGGTGCTTTGAATAGAATTCGTTCAGAATCTACGAAGTGGGCAAAGCTAAAGCAGGAAGGTGTTGACTCACTGGATGGTCAGCTAAAAGGAAATGTGGAGGAGATCTTGAGTTCCTGTATGGAATTAGGACTATTTATAGTCCCGGTTGGCGAGCTAGAGGGCTGGATAGATCTTGGTGTGAGAAAAAATAGGTGGGTATTACCAGCATTAGAAAAAATACACGCAAGGGAATGCCCACCCAATTTAAAGGAGTTTATTGGGAAATTAACAAGCTGTATTTATAGCTCGTACGGCACCTAATCGCTGTTGGGCAGCAATCTATTGAGGTGAGATCTTTAGATGACACTTGTTCCACGGGTATTTGTTTCTTACTCACATGATTCGCAGGCACACAAGGATTGGGTGCTGAAGCTGGCGACACGACTGCTCGCAAACGGTGTTGAGGTCATACTTGATCAATGGGATCTCCGCTTGGGCGGCGATTTGCCTCGTTTTATGGAGACTGGTCTCAGCGGAGCCGACCGAGTTCTCGCAATCTGCACTGACACCTATGTTCGGAAAGCGAATGAAGGCGCCGGAGGGGTGGGCTACGAGAAGATGATTCTCACCGCCCAACTGATGCAGGACGTCACAAGCGAACGTGTGATCCCCATTGTGCGAGAAAACTCTTCGAACCCGAGGCTTCCGACCTTCCTTGGCGCTCGTGTTTACATTGATTTCTCCCACGATGAGGATTACGAGGCAAGGTACACCGATTTGATTCGGGAGCTCCACGGAGAAGCCACAAAGGCGCGCCCGGCGCTCGGACCAAACCCCTTTGGCAAGGACGGCAGCAATCCGGCTACGCCAGTCTTGTCGACGCAGTCAGAACGTTATGTCTCGCCAAGCGTAAATGGCGTCCTTGAGTTCGACTATTCGAACAACGACGGCCGCTTCGTCATTGGATCTGGCAATATGGCATTTGAGACAGCATGGTCCTCGGCTAGCAGCAGATCGATCCACGCATATCGAAAATCACCTAGCATCCGAACAATAGCTCTGGCCATTGGAGCCGCAAGTATCGAAGAGATTGCGGATGCTACACTCTACGACACCTCCTCCTGGAATCGTACTCCTCGCGTGGGGGAGATCGTCGTCTGGAAAAACAGCGCTGGATATTTCGCGGCAACAAAAGTGGAGTCTGTTAGCGCGCGTTCACATGGCGCGGAAAAGGATAATCTCGTCTTTTCCTATGTAATCCAACCCAACAAGAGCGCTAATTTCGTGGGCGGGTAAGCGGAGCCCAACAACGGGCTCAAGCCGACGCCAGCAAGCTGGCGCGGCTTAGCCCCCAACGTTTATACATCAGGAAAATCTCAATGGCCGCTTCTGGCCGATAGGGGGCAGTATACTTTTATGAGTATTTATGATTTTTCTATAACCAAATAATAGTGCACTTGGGGGCAGGTTGTTATATCAGACTATCTTCGCCAACCAAAAGATTGAGGGTCATCAGTGGATATTGAAAATGGAGTCGGTGAAGTTATTGCTCTTTATCCCGAAACCTGGGAAGAGGCTGTTTCTATTTTGTCTCGCATGCCACAGTATGTTTTTCGAGGTCAAGCATCTTCCTCATGGGGTTTGAGCACTAACCTTGAGCGGGCCTGTCTAAGGAATGATTATCCCACGCATTTTCTAGATAATAGAGAGAGAGTTATACTCACTGAGTTTCAGCGAAGGGCACATCTTTATATTGAAAATCCACCACCGCTAGATAATAAGCTTGAATGGTATGCTTTGCTCCAGCATTTCGGTGGCCCTACCAGGCTCCTTGATTTTACAAGCTCATATTACGTAGCAGCATTTTTTGCAATGGAAATGGCTGAGGGAGATGCTGCAATATGGGCGTTAAATGAGGAGTTTTTATATGAGCATGTTGACAAGCCCATGGGCCCCAATGAAACTTTCTATGAGCTTCACAAAAGAAGTCGTGATGTTGTTGAGAGAAATCTCTCCCATCAGCATTCAAAAAAAATAGTTATGGCGGTTGAGCCTGAAAAGCTCAATGAAAGAATATCAATTCAGCAAGGTGTTTTTGTCATGCCTGGAGATTTAGATTTTTCTTTTGAAGATAATCTTTTTTCTACAATAGAAATAAATAGAGGTGATTATGAAAAACTAAGCGAAGAGCTTCCGTGGGTTGCTAGTGATTTTCGTGGAGTGGAGTGCTTTGAGCATGGGCTTGTGAAAATTATTTTGCCATTGCATATGCATAACGCTGCACTGCTTGAGCTGGGAAGGATGAATATAAATGCTGCAACATTATTTCCCGGGCTTGAAGGGTATGCTCGATCCTTAAATTCTTTTTTACGGGATGTGGTTTGATAATGTGAGTCGCAACCTTCTCTTTGTTGAGGATTTTAAAAATTTATAAAGATAAACTTACACCTACTCTCGGTCAGGGTGGGAAGAGTTAAAATGGTTTCGACGCTTCATGTTTGTCACAAAGTCGTGCACTATACGAGGGTTTTCTGAACGTCCGCTTCTGGCCGATTCCTGTCACTTGTGCGAATTGTCGAAGTGCGCAACACCGCCGGGAGGCCTGCGACCTCCAGTCGCGAGCTAAAGCTACCTCCGACAGCGGCTTTTTCGACGGTAGTGGCGTGGTGGGGTATAGAGTCTGTTGCAGGCGTTGTTGGTTTCCGCCGAGGCGCCTGCGGCGTCAGTTGCGATGCGGAGTCGGGCGCCGAACGGAGCGTTCCGACAGCGGCTTTTTCTTATGTGGTGGCATGGTTGATCTGGGGGCGTATGTATCCGGCTCGGCGGTTAGGTTGCTAAAGGTTATAGTACGAGCCGTTGGAATCAATGCCGCTTCCGGGAGAGCCAGGCATGGCTACGTTGTTCGACCTTTCCCCGCGCTACCGTGTGCTATTGGCCGGGGTGTTCAGCCAGATACTCTGTATCGGCGTGGCGCGCTTCGCTTATACGCCTTTGCTCCCGGTGATGCAGCAGCAGACCTGGCTGAGCGATGCCCAGGGCGGGTGGCTGGCCGCCATGAACTACGCGGGTTACATGCTGGGTGCCCTGGTGGCCGCCTCGATCCGCGACATTCGGCTCAAGGACACCCTCTATCGGATCACCCTGCTGCTGGCAGTGCTTTCCACCGCAGGCATGGCCTTGGCCGAGAGTTTCTGGCTATGGGCGGTGATGCGCTTTGTGGCCGGGTTCTCCAGCAGCGGTGCGATGTTGCTGGCTTCCGGCTTGATACTGCACTGGTTGATCAGCCACCGGCAGCGCGGCGAACTGGGTATCCACTTCGCTGGGCTTGGCATCGGCATTCTGGTGGCGGCCCTGGCGGTGGAGCTGATGCTGCGCCTCGCCCTGGACTGGCAGGCCCAGTGGTGGGGCTTCGCCGGCCTGGCCGTGGTGGTGCTGGTGCCGGCCTGGCGCTGGCTGCCGCGCCCGGAGAAACCTGTGCCGGGCGCCGCCGACAGCACCCCGCGCCCAGCCATCCCTCCCAGCGCCACCTTCATGCGACTGATGCTGGCTGCATACTTCTGCGCCGGTTACGGCTACGTGATCAGCGCCACGTTCATTGTCGCCATCGTGGAACGCGAGCCGCTGCTGGCCGGTGCCGGTAACTGGACCTTTGCGCTGGTGGGACTGGCGGCGGCGCCGACGGTGATGCTGTGGGATCTGGTCGCCCGACGAATTGGCTACCTGGGCGCGCTGATCGCTGCCATGGCCCTGCAGGTGATAGGCATTGTACTGCCGGCGCTGACCAGCAGCCTGGCCGCCGTGCTGCTCAGTGCCGTGCTGTATGGCGGCACCTTCCTCGGGTGCGTAAGCCTGGTGCTGACCATGGCCGGCAGGCTCTATCCCCAGAGCCCGGCCCGGCTGATGGGGCGCATGACCCTGGCCTACGGCGCTGCGCAGATTATCGCCCCGGCGCTGACCGGCATGCTCGCCGAGGCGACGGGCCACTACGGCATCGGCTTGTACCTGGCCGGTGGCTTCGTGGCGCTGGGGGCGGTGCTGCTCGCCTGGCTGCGGCAGGTGGATCAGACGGCCCAGCGGCTGGATGCGGAAGCGAAGCTGCCGGCCGTCGAGCGGTAAACCGTCGTTAGGTATTGAGCCTGTTGCAGGCATGGGTGGTTTCCGCCGAGGCGCCTACGGCGCCAGTCGCGATGCGGAGCAGCGCTCCAACAGCGGCGCTCTCTTGTGTAGTGGCATGGTTGATCTGGGGTCGTTTCGCTGTGGTTTTTACAGGCATTGTCAGTAACGAATGCTGTCACCGGCATCCACGAAGTGGACGGTGCCCGTGGTGGCCTCGCCCGCCGACGAGGCCAGATAGACGACCGCGTTGCCGACATCGCGCACGGTGGCCAGGCGGCGCAGTGGCGCGTGGGCTTCACTTTGGTTGGCCAGCTCATCGAAGTCCTTGAGCCCCGAGGAGGCGCGGGTGCGGATCGGTCCGGCCGAGACGGCATGCACGCGAATGCCCTGGGGGCCCAGCTCGCTGGCCAGGTAGCGTGAGGCGGATTCCAGTGCGGCTTTCACTGGGCCCATCAGGCCGTAGTTGTCCACGGCGCGCTCGGCCCCATAGTAGGACATGCACAGCAGAGTGCCGCCCGAGGCCATGAGCGGTTCGGCAAGTTTGGCCATGCGCAGGAAGGAGTGGCAGGAAACATCCATGGCCAGTTGAAAGCTCTCCCGAGAGCAGTCCACCACCCGGCCATGAAGGTCTTCCTGCGGGGCGAAGGCGATGGAGTGCACCACGAAGTCGAGCCGCCCCCAGCGTTGCCTGGCTCGCTCGAAGAGAGCGTCTAGCTGGGCGTCCTCCTGAACATCGCATGGTATCAATTCAGGTTCGCCCATTTCGCTGGCCAGCGGCAGTACGAAACGCTCGGCCTTGGGGCTGGCGTAGGTGACCAGCATCTCGGCTCCCGACTCGTGGAGGGCTTGAGCACAGCCGAAGGCAATGCTGTCGCGGTTGGCCAGGCCGGTCACGATGCCGACCTTGCCGTGCAAGGAGAAGGGGTGGGGCATGGTGCTAGATCCTTTGGGTTACATTGCAATGCAGCATGGAAGTATCCCCAGACTAGCTCAGCGCCGCCCTGTCTGCATGTGGTCTGCGTGAGCCCGGCGGCGCTTTCAGTAGCGACAGGTATCGAACCGCCCCTCGGCAGTGGTTCATTTCGCCCCTGTTCATTTCGCCCCTGTTCATTTCGCCCCTGTTCATTTCGACCCTGTTCATTTCGACCCTTGGCATCGTTCTCCTGATAGGCTTCACGCATACGTAAAACATTGCATACCTCGTCTCAAGGAGCCGGCCATGTCTGCTGATACCCCGTTCGACAAGACCCTGACTGCCCTCGACGCCTTGCATGCGGAGGACCCCCGCCGGGTGGAAGTCGACGGCGAGTCGCTGCCCCTGGAGCTGTGGCATGCAGGCCGCATGAGCGCATGGCTGGAGCGGGTGGTGGAGGCGCCGGATGAACTGGTGCAGATTGCGGTACGTTCGCAGCATATGCAGCGCTGGCAGGTAGCGCGCAAGGAGTACCCCGAGGGGCGGGTGGGGTATCTGACCTGGCGCCGCGATCAGGGCAAGCGGGCCGGCGAGACCGCGGCGCGTGCCATGGTGGCGTCCGGCTATTCGCCGGAGGATGCCGAGCGGGTGGCGCAGATGATCCGCAAGCAGGGGCTGGGCCGTGACGAGGGCACCCAAGCGGTGGAGGATTGCGCCTGCCTGGTGTTCCTGGAGAACTATTTCGGCGACTTCTCCAAGCAGGTGGAGCACGACCATCTTATCCGCATCGTGCAGAAGACCTGGGGCAAGATGTCGCCGCGGGCTCGTGAGTTGGCGCTGGAGCTGCCGATGAGCGACGAGGCGCGTGGGCTGGTTGAGGAGGCGCTCGCCGGCTGAAGGTGCTGACGGCGCCATCGAGCGCTCCGGGGCAGGGGCTCAGGGATTCAGGGTATCAGCGCTTCAGGGTATCAGCGCTTCAGGGAATCAGCGTCTGGGCGGCGTCGATATAGGCCGCGCCGTTGGTGCTGACCCGTTCGAAGTCGCCGGTTTCCGAGCCCAGGTGGACCTCTTCCAGGGTCACGGCCATGGTCTCCACCTCTTCGTTGATCTTCTCCAGGGCATTTTCCAGGGTGTAGGTCAGCTCGTGGATGGTACCCAGGTCGGTGATGCTCAGCTCATCTTGAGCGAGCAGGGCGGCCAGCTGCTGGTTGTATTCCGAGAAATTGGCCACGGCATCGGCCAGCGTTTCCGCGGGTTCGCCCTTGAAGTGGTCGGGGCTTGAGCTGGCCGAGGCCGAGGCGATCAGCAGGCTGGTCAGAAAGGCAGGAAGCAGGGCTTTCATGGTGTTGTCTCCAGTGAAATGGTAATGATGCGCATTATCGTTGTATCAGTGCGCTACCCTCCCAGCAAGGCTGTTTTTTAATAAGAATGATTTTCCTTCGCAAAAATTGACAGGGATCAGGCGGGCGACTAGATTTTCGATAGACAATGATAATGGTTATCATTAAAAATCGATCGGAGGTTTCCATGCCGTACCCCATCCACTCCACGTCCAGGGGCGTAAAGCCCAGCCTGCATATCATGGATGCCTCGTCGGGTTCGGTGCGGCTGGGCCGGGTATCCCCGCAACAGGCTTCGCAAATCTCCGACGAGGAGGAGGCGTTGAGGTCGCTGCGTCACGAAGAGGCCATCCAGGAGTTGCTCCGTCGCCGCTTTCTGCGGACAACGGAGCAGTATCTGAAGGGTGAGCTGGGAGACGTCGGCGCTCCCCGCACACGGCGCTGAGCCGTGCTCTGAAGCCAGGCCCTGAAACCGTGCTCTTGAGCCGTGGTGCGGTGTGCTTAATCCAAGCCTCTCGAATGGATTTCTGAATGGGTGCCCGAACGGACGGATCAGGTCAGGGACAGGCTCAGGCTATCGGTGGTTTCGCAGGGCTTGCCGTGGCGCAGGGTCAGGCGGCGTTCGCTCAGTTCCATGACCACGGCGAACAGGGTTTCCATGCGCTCGTCGGGGGGCTGGTCGGGGTTGAAGTGGCGACAGATCGAGAGCGGGGCATTGTGGTGATCGCCGAGGATCTCGAACAGACCGGCTTCGTCCACGTTGCTGTCGGCGCCCAGCTCGTCGTGCAGCAGGGTGTCGAGCCGCTGTAGCCGGGGCTGCGAGTCGATGCGCGGGAAGTCCTCGACCTGGCAGTCGGCGGCATAGAGGTGGTTGGTGTGGGTGACGATACCGCCCTGTGGCGTGAGCCGGCCGGGTTCGCCGGGCTGCACCTCGAGGCCTACGGCCCGGCCGTCCCCAGCGGCGAGCAGGAAGTGGGCCGGTGAGCAGACCCGGTCGTTGCGGGCCACGTTCATGGCGCTCTCCCAGTCGGGACTTTCCAATATCTTGCGCAGCGCCACATGAATCGGTAGCCCGTTGCCGCAGGTCTGCGAGCGGATGGCATTGAGGCAGACGCCGATGCCACTGCCGTTCATGCCCACCTTGCCTACCATGCCTGCTTCACCGACGCTGATCAGCGGCGTGATGCCGGTACCTTCGATGCGCAGGACCACCACGTTATGCAGCTGGTCGGTGCGCCAGTCCCAGTTCTGGGCCAGCCACTGGCGGCCGTGGCGCAGCAGTGAGAACGCCGAGCAGCCGCCGCTGGCGCGGGTCAGCGCGATCTCGCTGCGGCAGTTGAGGGTGAGGATGTCGGTGAAGTCGACCCCGGCACCACTGGCTATGCCTTCCATCTCCTCGAGTATGGCGGGGAAGCCTTGCTCGATCATGGCCTGGAAGCGCACCGCTTCCTGACGGGCCTGCGCCCAGCTGATGCCGACGAAGTCATGGAACAGCTGGGCGTAGACCGAAAGACTGTGCTGAATGAGCCGCGAGTGAATGCGGCCATGGGCAGTGCCGATGTCATGCCGGCTGCCGGAGAGCTGGGTCACGGACAGGGCAGACTGGATCACAGCACCTCCTCGAGCAGCTCCAGGAAGGCCGACCAGGAGCGCTCGTCGGCGCGCTCTTGGTAACGGTCGTCGCCGAACACGGTGAAGCCGTGGGGAGCGCCGGAATAGATCTGGATCTCGTAGGTGGCCTCCACGGCTTCCAGTTCTTCGGCCAGGGTGGCGACATCGTCCAGGGTGACGGAGCTGTCGGCACCGCCGTGGGCGATCAGCAGCTGCGGGACATCATCGGGCCATTCCTGCTCTTCCGGTGTGCCGAGGTTGCCGTGGAAGCTGGTATAGCCGGCAATGGCTTCGGCCTCGCCGGAGCGGGCCATCTCCAGGGCCACGGCGCCGCCGAAGCAGTAGCCCATGATCACGGTTGTTTCGGCGGCGCCCTGCTCACGCGCTTCGGCCAGGCCTGCCAGGGTCAGGGTTCGCATGCGTTCGCGGTCGCTGTAGAGCTCACGGGTGGCAGCCTGGCGGTCCTCGATCGCCTCGGGGCGGTTGCCCTCTCCGAAAAGGTCGATGGCGAAGGCGTCATAGCCCTCGGCGGCGAGCATGTCGGCGCGCTGTCGTTCGTAGTCGTCCAGGCCGTTCCAGTCATGAATGATCAATACCGTACCGCGGGACTCACCGTCGGCGGTGGCAAGATAGCCTTCGAAGCTTTCGTCGTCGACGTCATAGACGATATCGCTGCCTGCCGGGGTGAAGGCGTGTGCGCCGGTAGCCAGGCCGAGGCCGGCCAGCAGCGGAAGGCTGGCTGCCAGCAGGGGAGAGGTTGAGGGCCGCATGGGATGGCTCCTGTGGGATGGATGTGTCGCGGACTCCTCAGTATAGGCACGCCGTTGGGAGGTGTGCCGTCAGCGTTGAATTGTGCACGACCGGTCTGACAGTGATTCGTCCTTTTGATCAGGGAGTTGGCGTTACATTCCCGGTCGCTAACGTTGGCTGTGGGGCTTGTGTTTTGGCGCCGATCCTTCCAGATTTAGAAGGTGCACTTTTTTCGCAACCAAAGTGAGAAGAACAACCATGAAAAAACGCGTTTTGGCGATGGCCGTTGCAGCGTCCAGTCTGGCATTCGTCGGTGCGGCGCAGGCGGAAGTGAAGATCGGTTTCCTGGGAGGGTTCACGGGCCCGATCGAGAGCCTGACACCGCCGATCTTCGACGGTGCCCAGCTGGCGGTCCAGCAGATCAATGAGCAGGGCGGCATCCTGGGTGGCCAGACCCTGTCGATGCCCAGTGCGGATACCACCTGCAGCGACGCCTCGGCGGCTTCCAACGCGGCGGATCGCATGGTCAACACCGAAGAGGTCACCGCCATCGTGGGGGCGTTGTGTACCGGGGCTACCATTGCGGCGGCCAACAATGCCGGTATTCCCGGCGGCGTGGTGATGGTGTCGCCGGCCTCCACGGCACCGGCGGTATCCGAGCTGGACGACAACGACCTGGTCTTCCGTACCGTGCCGTCCGACTCCTTCCAGGGTGAGATCCTGGCCAAGCTGATGCTCGACAAGGGTTTCGACGAGGTCGCGGTGACCTTCGTCAACAACGACTACGGCCGCGGCCTGGCCGATGCCTTCGTCGAGGCCTTCGAGGCGGGTGGCGGTGTCGTCGCCGAGAACCTGGCCCACGAGGATGGCCGAGCCGACTACCGCTCCGAGCTGGGCTCGCTCTCCGGCAGCGGTGCCGAGACGCTGGTGGTGCTGGCCTATGCCGATGGCTCCGGCCAGACCGTGTTGCGCCAGGCCTACGAGAGCGGCATGTTCACCCAGTACGCCGGTGCGGACGGCATGGTGGGCGACCGGCTGGTCGAGGCAGTGGGTGCCGACGTGCTCGAGGGCATGATCGCCACGCGTCCGGGTAGCCCGGACCTGCCGGGTACCGAGATCTTCAACCAGGCTGCCGAGGAAGCGGGCTTCGATCCCAGTGCGGTCTTTGCCGCCCAGGCCTACGACGCTGCTTTCCTGCTGGCCCTGGCCATCGAGCAGAATGGCACCGCCGAGCGCGAGGGGCTCTCCGAAGCGCTACGCAGCGTTTCCAGCGAGCCCGGTGAAGTGATCCTGCCCGGCGAGTGGGAGAAGGCCGTTGAGCTGATCGCCGCGGGCACCGAGATCAACTACGAAGGTGCTTCCGGCAGCCACGAGTTCGACGAGAACGGCGATGTGCCCGGCGTCGTGGTCGAGATGGTGGTGGAAGACGGCGCCTTCGTCAGCAAGGGGCAGGTCGACCTCTA